>Ga0197142_1002616_pt1 | contig 15613 bp, 14 predicted proteins | sample GBS60_MetaG_FD_148614 | JGI IMG/M metagenome (GOLD analysis project Ga0197142, IMG submission 148614) | Sediment microbial communities from Great Boiling Springs, Gerlach, Nevada, United States - GBS 60_MetaG | ecosystem: Environmental > Aquatic > Thermal springs > Hot (42-90C) > Sediment...
GGGGGAGAAGGGGGCTGTCATGATCCAAAACGTCTTTGGCGTTAGGCCCGCCGTGGTGGCCTCCACAGTGGAGGAGTTCCGGCTAGAGAGCTGCCGCAGGGCTGTGGTGTTTCACTACGGCGTAAGAGACGAGGAGCTCCTCGCCAGAGTGACGTGTGAAGCCGTCGAGTTTTTCCCATACAAAGCCCTGCCCGGCGGTCTGGAGGCCGTGGAGAAGGCGCTCTCCTCAGACGTCGTCGTCTTCACAAGTGCCTTGGCGGTTTACTACTTCGCAGAGGCCGGAGGCTCTGAGGCCGTGCGCAAACTCGCCGAGAGGCTAGTTGTGGCTGGGGGGCCCGGCGTGTCAAAAGCCTTGACGCGGCTGGGCGTGCCCCACGTGATGGCGCCAAGCGGCCGGCTGGGGCCACTGGCTCAATACGTAATGAAGCTGGCGGCGGAAAAAAGACATGAGACCGGTTAATGTGCGGATCCGCCTGCGTCAGAGGTACATGACGACGCCGCCATACACCTCCTCTAGGAAGCTCTCGGCGCCTTTCACCTCGTCTACAAGCTCCACCAAATCCTCTTTTTTAACGCCGTAAGGCTCCACGGCGAGCGGACAGGCATATATCTTAAATCTCTCGCCGTAGCCACCCTTAAGCTCTTTTAAGAAGTCGTACCATGTCTTAAAAACTCCTTTACTCACGGCGTTGCGCAGATTTCTCAGGAGATCTCAATGGGCATGTACATAGGAGGGGAGTAGGCCGCCTCCACGCCGGCGTCGTTAAGCCGGGGGAGGACGTCTCTTCGGAACGTCACAAGCCCCTCGTTAACTAGATGTACATACGCACTGTAGCCAGAGGCCAACGCGGTAGCGCTGTAGATGGCAAGGCAGCAGATCCTATTAACAGCGCCGGAGACAAACACTATACCCAGCTTCTGCTCCATGAATACTTGGTGATATGACGTGATAAATGCGGCGATGTGTGAAAAAAGAGCATAGAAATATTTTTTAGACGGCGGTAGCCTACTCCCATGGAGCCGGAGGAGGTGAGTTACAGGGCTCTCCTCGCCGTGGTCTACTGGGAGCTCACCAAAGATCTCGACACGTTGCATGTCCTCTATGAGAAAAGCGAGAGTTGCTCCGCAATTGCGGCGGCCGTTGCCGCCCTCCGCCTGGCCTCCGGAATGCGGACCAGCGCCTCCCCAATAGAGGAGGCGGAGGAGGCGGACCACGGCCTCGTCCTTGCGGGGCCCTACCGGGAGGGCCTAGGAGAGCTGGTGCTTAAGGCGCTGGGGAAGATACGCAACGTGGCGGTGCTCCACACGCCCGCGTACTTCGCCGTATCTGAAATGCCGGAGTTCCAAGACGTTGCCAGAAGCAGAGAAGTGAGATACGCAGTGAGGGAAGAGCCAGGCGAAATTACATATTACAAACTCATAAACGGCGTAGCTAAAGCCGTAGGCGTGCGTAAGCTCAGCTCATACGAGCAGAAGATCGTCCGAATGTACGAACAGCTCCACATGTAGATACGCACGCGGTGTAAATACAACGGATCTGCAGACGCGAACGGGGCTCCAGGCAGGCGGCGAGGCTGTGGGGTGGGCGATTATAACTAAGGTATTTCGGAGTCCCTTACCTGTTTAGCTGTTGTCCAAACGTCTCATGTAGCTGGCTCATGAAGATGGAAGCAAACGCGATTCCTCCGCCTCTCGCGTGGCCTCGCATCCGTGAGGCTCTCGCCGTCCTCTTCCCACCAAGGCGGGCCGTTTTTGCGCCGTTTTAACGCAAGTCTCAAACTCCGCGCCTATTAAAGCCGCATGCAACGCCTTGATGCGCTCCACGGACGTCCTTAAGCTAAATCCGCGGCCCGAAGGCCGCTGCAGACGGCCTGAGACGGTCCGTTGCGGAGTTTAAAAAGACGCCTAGCTGAACCGCCTTAATCCTACGTCGCCGTCTTCCGCGGCATCTAAACCACCCTCTAAGCTAAGAAGGGGCTCAAACCACAGGTCCGCGGATCCCCACAGCGGCCGCAAGCCCTCAGAGGCTACGTCGTGTCGGCATCTTAAACTCAGCATCCCTCCGCAACGCGGCAACTGCGTAGACGCCGTTAGCCCCCCTTTCCGGACAGCCAGAACACACACCGACACGTCCCGCCGGCACTACGCACGTCAGTTTCCTCTCTTAAGATCCATCAACAGCCTCCACACGCGTCCATCCTCCACCCACATCATCAATCCTCCTATGGCTCGTCGATCCTCTTGCGGACTCTGAGAACTGTTATTGAACTCTCAAGTGCTTCGACCCTTTTATTCGTCTCACTGAACTGCCTCTGGATCTCTAACACAACCGTGTCAATCCTCTTGGTCCGTCTCTCTATGCGCCGTTTAGGCGGGCCGGCTTGTCTCTCTCAGCCCTTCGGCGACGGTGCCAAGGTAGAGGAGGAATATGTCCTCCGTCGACAGCTTCTTGCCCCCTAATCTTCCCCCAACACATGCCCCACCGCCGTCTTCAAGGCGTCGTAGGTTACCGCAGAAAGATCAGCCGCAACACAGACGGGCTGGGGCAAAACAGTTCTTAAAGAACCGCCTTGCAGAAGCTTGGAGATGCCGTCTCACGCCCACTCCCTACCCTCCGCTCCTTTAAACCTGCATCGACACGATGAGAGAGTATGGGGTCTAGGATTATGCCTCTGCCGGTTTCTATCCTCACCTTAAACGCCTTCGTGGCGTGGTTTGTCATCCTCATCTTCTTTATGATAAGCCACCGCCTCACCTCCTTAGCCGTCTCCATCTCGTCCATCCACAGGATAACGCAGTTGCCATCTGCCCAAGCCTGCATAGTGGTAGGGGCGAGTCGGCTGGCGGACATGACGGCGCCCTCCCCAACCCGCTGCGCATGTCCATTGAAGATTTGAAGCGCCGGCGGCCATGTCTGCACAAATCCGCAGTTGTTGAGCGGGGGAGGCTAGCCTCCACGCGGATGGTGGTGGGAGCTTCTTCCCGGTCATAACCGCGGTAGCCTTCGCGGGGCTCCTTGGGTCTGCCCAGGTCTGCGCTTATCTGCGCAATCCTCTGCGGCGCTATCGTAATCTCTAGCCAGGCTATCGGCGCCGCGGTTTCTCACACAAAGATAGGGATACATAATGATGTATAGGAATATATATAAATGTCAATTATACAAAAATTTTTATACCAACGTGTTCAGTGGCATATGGGTGAAAAACCTAGTGAGGAGAAGAAGGGCGGGGTGACTCGCCGCGAGGTAATCGTTGCAGTTGGCGGCTTGGCGGTCGGCGCTGCAATAGGGGCTACTCTCCTCTCGAGAAGAGAGGTAGTCACCCAGACTACGACCGCAACTGTCACTACGACTGCTACTGTGACAACGCCTGTGACGGTTACTCAGCCGCCGACGACAGCTACTCCGCCGCCTCCCCAGGGCTATCCGAGGATGAAGCTTGCAAATGTTAGGGATCTCGCGCCTAAGAGGACTCTTTCTAAGGAGTATGCCGGCGTGAGGGTGTGGCTTGTGAAGCTCGGGGAGAGGGCGGTGGGTGGCGTGGGTCCAGATGGGGATATCGTGGCGTTTGTGCCTGTTTGTACACACATGGGAGGCGCCCTAGTTTACGACCAGCAGACGAACTGCGTCGTATGTCTAGTACACTACACGCAATTTGACTTGGCGCGTGCCGGCAAGGCCGTGACGGGCCACGCCACACAAAGCCTCCCGCAGGTCATGCTGGAATACGATGAGGAGACGGGCGACATATACGCCGTGGGGATAAACCAGCTCGTCTATGGGAAAACTAGGAATCTGTAGCTATGTCGTTTAGATACACAGGCAGGGTCCCCGTCCCGCCGCCAGACGCCGAGAGATACACCACTGTGTGTCAGTTCTGCAACGTGGGTTGCGGCTACGACGTCTACGTATGGCCGGCCGGCAGTGAAGGCGGCTTGCGTCCCGGCGAACACGGCGTGGTCTACAGGTACAGAGATCTTGTACACGGCAGAGAGCTAAAGCCGGAGTCTACAGACTTCACGAAGCTCGGCCCGCTCACGCACTCCCAGGGCATACCCTGGATATCTGAGGCCATGGTTGTGAGGGCCATTAGGCGAGACTGGAGCCGCGGCAGAGGCACAGGCGAGTGGGGGGAGGTATACGTGGCCCAGATACCCTCCCCCGAGTGCCCAATTAACCGGGGCGACCACTCAATACGCGGGGGGACAAATGGCGAGCGGAACTGGTCGCCTTGGAACGTGGCGGGCGCCAGAAGGCTGAAGCAGCCCATGGTGAGGTTCGGCGGCAGGTTTGAAGTGGTGACGTGGGACTACGCCATAGACCTCGTGGCGCGCGTCGTGAAGGGCGTCATAGACAAGTGGGGCGTGGAGAATCCGAAATGGGGTAAGGAGGGACACGCCGTCTTCGCCCACCGTATGGACCACGGCGGTGGCGGCGGCGGCGCCATGATCGAAAACACGGCGGCGGGCCTCTTCTTCTTCTACGGAGTGAGAACCGCCTTCGCCAGGATCCACAACAGGCCGTTCTTCGGCCCGGAGAACCCTGCCATCGGCGACGCTGGACCGGGTGCTATGAACAACTCTCTGCACGACCTAAGGCTTGCAGATGTGATCATATTCTGGGGCGCGAATCCCTACACGACTGGGACAGTTATGTTTATTGAACACGCGTTGGAGAACCTTAGAGGCCAAACCGCCGAGGAGAAGAGGCGGTGGTTTGGAAACGAGCCAGTAGTGGACACCTACATGATAATAGTAGACCCCCGCAGGACCGAGACGGTAAATGCCGCAGAAGCCGCGGCGCCGGGCCGCGTGCTTCACCTCGCCCCGAACCCCGGCACAGACATAGTCCTGGCCAACGCCATAGCGCGTGTGATATATGAAAGGTACAGAGAAGCGGTGGATAAGATCCTTGACGTCTATAGAAAGGCTGCTGAAAGAGGCTTCGGGTGGGATGAAAATGCCTGGAGGCTGTATCTAGAGGAGGCTCTGGAGGTGGGGGGGAAGAGCCTTGACCAGTACTTAGCCGAGGCGGAGGAAATCACCGGAGTTCCGCGGAGAGATATTGAGAAGGCGGCCGAGATAATCGCCGCTCCTAAACCTGGAGGCGTGCCGAAGAGGGTGTGGCTGATGTACGAGAAGGGCATTATATGGAACCAGAACTACAGATCCATCTACGCGCTGGTTGATCTCTGCACCATGGTGGGGGCCTTTAGAGGCATCCCTGGCACTGGCTGTCAGCGGCAGGGCGGACACCAGGAGGGCTACGCGGGCCCCGAGCCTCCGCCGCCGCCTTGGACCGCGGAGAGGCACCACGTCAGCCCGTGGAACTTCGCCAAGGAGAAGGGGATAGAGCTGAAGACATACGACGACTATAAGAAGCTCTTCGAAACGTGGTACGAGGAGGTGTATGGCAAGTATTACGAGACGAAGTGGCCAGCCGGCGATCGCTACATGCCCACCACCGACTTCCGCCTAATAGGCGGCGAGGGCAAGGTGTTGTGGGTTCACGACATGGACAATTATAAGCTGGCGCCCGCTGCGCATAGGCTGAAGGCGGCTGTCAGCGAGAGAGCTTGGCGGGTGACTAGGTACGTCTTTGCTGAGGCCTTTGCCAACATATCGGGAAGAGACAGCACAGAGCAGTACGACGTGAAGGCCGTTGACACGCCCGTCACCACGAGGCCGAGCTCTAAGGAGTATGCAGAGAAGGTGCTTGAGGCGCTGGAGAAGACGGGAGGTCTCTTCGTGATAATTCAAGACATCTACCCCATCTTCATGATGGAGGATGCCCATGTTGTTCTGCCGGCTGCGTTTAACAACGGCGAGGTCCCCGACGTCAGGATGTCTGTCCACGAGCGGAGGTTCAGGATCAGCGACGCATGGATGGACCCGCCGGGCGAGGCGAAGCCTGACTGGTGGATATACGCGATGGTGGCTAAGAGGATTGTGGAGCTTTATGAGGCAGAGGGCAGGGGGAACGACCCCGTTGCGCAGAGATTCCGCAGGTCTTTCCAGCCCATTTGGGATGCCATGGAGAAAAACGCAGGTGACCCCAGGTTCGAGGTGGAGAACGAGATATTCAAGGTGTATATAGCCAACGCAGATGAGACATATGCGAAGCTGGGCGTGGGCTGGGAGGTTCAGTACTGGACCCCGGCGTTTAAGAAGCTCGACTTGAACATCCTCCGCAAGTTTAGGACCGTCGGCGTGATACTGCCGCTGACTGAGCTCAAGGTCGGCGCAGACGGCACAATCGAGGCGAGAGGCGTCGTCAACATCATGGAGCCCGCCCTGAATCCGCAGTATAGAGAGGAGGTGGTGGTGGTCAAGCCAGACGGCACCATCGAGCGGAGGATAGAAATGGTGCCCTCCGAGAAGGCCAGGGAATATGCCGTCAGCAGACTGAGGGTGTGGCCGGCGTTGTGGCTGGGCTATCCGCCTCACGTCAAAGAGGTAGAGGGCCACAGATACTGGGTCATCAACGGGCGTTACAACGAAATTTGGCAGACGGGCTACGCAGACCCCAACTCTGAGGTGTTGATAAGGCGGTGGCCGTACGCTTTCGTCCAGGTTAACCCGGAGGACGCGAGGAGGGAGGGCTTGCAGAATGGTGATGTGGTTGTGGTGTATAACAAACACGGCTCGGTGCCGGCGATTGTCTGGGTAAGCCAGATGGTTAAGCCAGGCCACATCTTCTTGATTATGGCCCACCCGTACAGCGTCGGCGCCAACGCCGTGACGACGCCAAGCGTGGAGCCGGTGGCGCAAAACCCTGACTACAAACTTACAAAGGCAGATATGGTGAAGATAGGCACTTTGCAACCAGAGCTAAAGGCGTTGCTGACTTTCAAAGATATAAAATTAACAATAGGTTAACCTTTTTAATTTATACCATTAATTCGTTTTTACGTTTTTTAATTCCGTGTAGGCCGGGGGACCGTCTGGGCGTGGGGTTATGCAGTGTGCTGGTCTCTTAGTCTCAGCGGTCTCGGCAGTGGTTTGGCGGTTGCGTATTTATGCCGAAGCGTCTGTTTTTGTTGGCGGCGACTATTTATATGTCTAATTCGGTAAGTATATGAGTAGGTTACGGGACAAGAGGGTTTTTGTTGGGGGCGTAGGTCCTGGTCTTGGTTCGGCTGTTGTCTATCTGGCGCTGTCGGAGGGCGCTAGGGTTTACGCAGTGGCGCGGTCAAGAGACTTTTTGGAGGGGCTTAGACGCGTAATGTCTAGATTTGGCGAGCTTCATGTTGGCGTTTACGATTTGGCCACCCCCGAGGGCGCGCAGGCGGCTGTGGCAGATGCGGTCGCCACATTGGGCGGCTTAGACGGAGTGGTGGTCACGGCGGGGGGTTACGCCGAAACTCCTATAGAGGAGTTAGAGCCTGCCGTGTTTGAGGACCTCCTGTCCCGTAACTTAAAGTCGCATATCTACGTGGTTAAGGCTGCAGTTAGACATCTTAAGCCTGGGTCCTCTGTCGTGTTAGTTACAGCTGTTGGAGGGGCGTATTCCGCCTGGCTTAGGAGACACGTGGCGTACGTCGCGTCTAAGGCGGCGCTCGCGAGAGCTGTGGAGTCTCTTGCCGCGGAGCTTATTGAGAGAGGCGTCAGGGTAAACGGCGTGGCGCCCGGCGGCATGACCAGAGACTTCTCGCCCGGTCGGCTTGCTAGTCGGCCTCCGCTGGGCGCGCCGCAGACCCCGCCCGAGGAGGTGGCGCGGGTGATCATATGGCTACTTACAGACGAGTCCTACTGGGTCAACGGCGCTGTGATTCCGGTAGACGGCGGCCGGAGACTACTCTAATTGCGCTGAGACGGTGAAAACGAGTTTGGCGAAAATAAAAGGTGCCGCTTGCGCCTCTCATATAAATCTTCTAGATGTGAGGGGTGTGTCTCCTCTCTTGCCCAGCGCCATCTCCGCCGCGAGCATCCCCATCGCGGGTCCGTAGGTCCAGCCAAGTCTACAGCCGCCGGTGGCCACCACGGCGTTGCCCCGCCTCTCTAAGACGGGTAGCCCGTCTGGGGTGCAGGGCCTGTGGCCCACGGCTATGTCGAACACCTCGAAGCTGGGCGCCCACCTCTTTGCGGCTTCCAGTACGTGGCTGAGGTGCTTCAAGTCTGGGTGGGGGTCCACGTCGAATCTCCCCGTGATCTTTACCCACCTGGAGAAGGGCACTACGAACACCCCGCCCACGAAATCTGCGATGGTCCTCCCGGGCTTCTGAGTCGCGATGGCTCTGACGCCGTATCCCTTCAACGGCGCCACCGGGACGCCGAGCTGGCGGCACCACCACCCGTTTGCAAACACAACGCCGTCCACGTCCAACCTCCCGCCGCCGTCTAAGAGCAAGCCGCCGTCTTTCAGCCCGGCGGCGCGCCTCTTAACTATCTCTACTCCAGACAGCTCCCGGATAAGTCTTTCCGCCAGTAGGTCGGTGGACACCACAACGGCGTCTAAATACACTATCACCCGTCTGCCGTCTATCTCCCCCACCTCGAACCTAGGCCTAAGGGGGTCGCGCCTCAGCGCCTCAACCTCCCTCTCCACGTCCACCACAACCTCGTAGACAGGCTCCTCCCTCAGCTCGAAGTCGTTGGACTCCTCGGCGAGTCTAAAATACTCCCTCTTGGAGAACTGCGCCATCTCTCTCATAAAAGCCCACACGTCGGCGCCGGGATCTCTGCCGTACATCTTCAGATATATGCGGAGCCAGAGGGGGTCAATGCGGCGGACGGCCGCCTTGCCGCTTATAACCATCTTCAGATAACGGCTGACGTAACCCCCTACGTTTATTCTATTTAGTTCGAATTTTGTAAATTCCAAAACCCCCGCGGCGGCCCGCGAGGAGTGGGCAACATCACGAGCCTCCACCAAGACCACGTCGGCGCCTTCGCGTTTCAAATAATACGCGGTGAAAAGCCCCACCACACCCCCTCCAACCACCGCAATCATTCATCATCATTTCAAAATTTATCTTAAAAATTTTATCCACAAACGCGGCGGATAGTCCTTAGCTTGCCCCTTATGAATTGTGGCGATGCTTTATTTCATCACTTTAAAGTCCTACCAGCTTAACAGCATCTACGGAGCCGAACCGATGTTTAAGCCACCCCAGATATCTCTTGATTTCATTAGACATAATGATCCTAGCTATCTTAACCCAGTCGTACATAACCCAGTGAGGCTCTATGTTTATTTTGAGCGCAAGAGCCCCCTCGACCCCCTCTTCGAAACAGACGTGGGGATACAGCGTGAGCACCGCCCTAAGCCTCATCCGCTCCCACGGAATATCACGCAACTCCACCACAGCAGCTGCCTCTTCCTCAACTCTGTCACATGGGATCTTCAAACCCACCCTGGTCCTCATGTCTACAAACCCCAGTTTATAAAGCTCCCCGTCGAAATGAGAAACGACGTAAAAATCCAGATCCTCAAGGAAAAAAAGTAGTGTTGACCCCGCCTCTTGGAGTACTAAAAAAGTCTGGAGTTCGTCCGACTTGATGTTAAACCGCATCTCTAAGCCTAGGCCAAGCGTCGCTTCTCTGTCTGAAGTACATGTAGGTCCTGACGTAGTCAGGCATTTTCTGATACAGCGAGTAGATCTTGCCAAGCCCCACCATCTCCACGAATCTCTGCCAGCCCACCCTGTCTATAAACTCCGCAAGCCGCTCGCCGGGCTGGGCATGCTCCCTCCACACGTCTATAACCCTTTTAACCACCGTAGCTATCTCCTCGTATCTCGGCGGAATAGCCGGTAGCCAGGTCACCAACACCCTCCCAAGCCTAGGTCCTCTGCCGGTGTTAGACATCTTCCCGCCCACAAGTATCGCAACGCCCACGTTCTCCGGGTCGTAGTCAAAGGCGTCGCAGTTCTCCTTACACCTGGCACAGTTGATACACTTCTCCGGGATTAGAACCAGCTTTACCTTGTCGCCCTCTCTCCTCAGCGCTAACGCGCCGGTGGGACACACCTGCACTATAAAGACTTGGCTCTCAGGCACCTTCTCCAGCACTCTCTTAGGCGGCAGGCAGTAGCTCAAAGCCTCCTCTCTTATCTTCGGCGGAGCGCCCCACTGCCCCACTATGACGATATCCATGGCGCTACCCCCGGCGCACATGGCGGGACAGCCGCTTACGAACACCCTCAGCTTCGCGGGCAGGGTGACCTCGCCGGTGAAATAAGGCTTAAGAACATCGCCGAGGGCCTTCGTAATAGAGGGGGAATCCACTACGGCGGTGGTGCAGGTCAGATAGGCAGTGCACGAGTTGATACCCCACAGAGTGGGCCCCCAGCCGCCCACCGGGAAGCCCATCCTCTCCACCTCCTCCTTGATCTTAAGAGCCTTCTCCAGAGAGTCGGTGAGAATCTCCAAATTGCCCGCCATAGTAACCCTCATAGCCCCTATGCCAAGTTTGTCGGCTATGTCGGCAAACTGCTCCAACGTATCTGCGCTGAGCCTGGCGTTTGGAGGCATGGCTATTTTCACTGTAAACACGCGCTCTCCGGTCTCCGATATGTGTTCTATTATGCCGTAGCCGTGGAACTTCCTATCCACCCACCTCCCGTAGTTCCGCAGTATCACCTCAGGCAAGAACTTGTTAAGATCGACGGGGAACACCTTCTGCAACCTAGCCGCCTTGGGATCCGCCGTCATACCCCTCCCTTAAGCTCCTTCACAAGATTCAGGTAGACCTCCCTCTCCTCTTTACTCAACACCGCATACGGCACATCGTCGCCCATCTTCACCAGTTGCGGCATCACCTCAAGCTTAACGCCGGCCTTCTGGATAAAGCCCTCAAGACCAGTTTGCATAATGTAATCTCCCAACCTATACTTAGGCGGAGCCTCCTTATCCCAAGGTTCAATAACCTTAAATGTGAGGTCTATTGCCTTCTGCACCTCGTCTGGCTTTAAATACCCTATGAACCAACCCAACTTAGGACCAAATCTGCCCTTTACCCCGCCGCCTACTACCACTGCCACTCTTCTTTCCTTTCCTGGTTTTATGGCTGGGAAGGCTGTTCTTATGCAGTGCATGGATTTTTTGCATCGGGTGCCGTCTATTTTTAGCTCTTTCTTTTCTCTGTCCCAGGTGATGGCGCCGCTTGGGCAGTCCGCGGCCAGCTTCTCAGGATCCACCTCCCCAGCCTCAATCCTCCTCCGCAAAAGCTCCTGATCCACCTCCGGCGCCCCCTCCCAAACCCCAATAAAGCCGAGATCAGCCCTATTCGCCCTTGCGCAGTCCATGGGGCACCCGGAGATCTTCACCTTAAACTTGTAGGGGAAGTTGGGGGTGGCTATGGCGTCGTTTATCCTCTTGTCCTTGTGGAATTCCACGTACCACTTAAGGGTGTCAAACAGTGCGAATTCACACAGCGCAGGCCCGACGCAGGCGTTTAGCGCTCTTATGGCGTCGCCGCTTCCGCCCACGTCTGTGCCGATGGAGCGCAATGCATCTACCATCTCTTCCGCCTTATCCTTCGTCAGATTCAGCACGAAGGCGCCTGTCTGGCCGACTAGCTCAATGAGCCCCACGCCGAGCTCGCGGGAAATCTTCACAATCTGCCTCACGAAGTCTGTCTTCCAGAACTTGCCTGGGGTGTGGAACACCCTGAAGTGCGTCTCCTCGCCTCCCTTGGGCACCCAGTCCCGGGCCCATCTAGACAGAACGCCCGTGTTGACGTATTTCACCGTAACAGCCCCCGGCCCCCAGGGGCTTTTCCTCGCCACCAGCCCAACGCCGTATATGTGGAGCGGGTACCGAGTCTTCCGAAGCTCTGCAACGTGGCTCGGCCACGGCCCTCTTTCTAACTCCTTAAGAACCTCCTCAGCCCTCTTGAGCACCTCCTCGGGCGGAGGTAGTCCAGGTGGAGCTGACATGGGGTTAAAACAACTATGATAATTTAATGCTTATTAACGATTTTTTCTAAATAAAATAAATAGCTAAATTAACAAATATAGATAACAAAATGTTCATTAATTATCAAATGTGGAAAGATATGCGATATTATTAACAACACATGGTAATAAGGTATATTTGTAGAAAGCGATTTACACCCATGGAGATCCCTCAAGCACAGAAATTTGACGTGGATGAGCTGGCCCCCCGCGCCTCGAAGATCATGGAGAGGTTGAAGAGCGGCCCATGGCCCAGCCACGTGGTGGAGCTAGAGAAGACGCAGTATCCCATCCAGGCCTACGCCGCCGGGCTTGCGGCCGGCAAGACGGCGTGGGCAGCCGGCTCCGCCAAGATTAGATATGTCTATACAGGTTTCATCGCCAGGAGGACTAGAGATGGAAAATACGCAGAGTTGCACTTCCGCGTCTGGCAACCCTCAGGCCAGGTATACACCACGGAGTACCTCACGAAGATCCTCGACTTCGCAGATAAATACGGGCTGGGTTTAATCGAAATCGCAGGTCAACAAGGCATGATGATCATCTCAATAGACCCGTCCAAAGCTGACGAGGCCGTGGACGCCCTACGCGCCATAGGCACAGACGTCGGGGCAACCGGCGACACAATAAGAGAGCTCGCCACCTGCATAGGGCCCGCCCTCTGCGAGTTCGCCCTCTACGACACGCTGGAGGCCCGCGACAAGTTCCTCACCCACCCCAAGATCTACGAGTGGATGTCCAACCAGCTCTTCCCCTTCAAGTTCAAGGCCAAATTCTCCGGCTGCCCCTTCGACTGTACCCGCGCCGTCCACCGCTCCGACTTCGGCTTTATTGGGGTTTGGGAGGGGGCGCCGGAGGTGGATCAGGAGCTTTTGCGGAGGAGGATTGAGGCTGGGGAGGTGGATCCTGAGAAGCTGGCCGCGGACTGCCCCACCGGCGCCATCACCTGGGACAGAGAAAAGAAAGAGCTAAAAATAGACGGCACCCGATGCAAAAAATCCATGCACTGCATAAGAACAGCCTTCCCAGCCATAAAACCAGGCAAAAACAGAAAAATCGCCGTGCTGGTAGGCGGCCACGTGAAGGGCAGGTTCGGCGGCAAGATGGGCAAGCCGCTAGCAATTGTAGACAGGGTGGAGGATGCCATGGATTGGGTGGTGAAGACTGTGGAGGCTTGGATGAACGGCATGGAAAGCGGCATCTCGAAACATAAAGACCGCATCGGCGACTTCATAATGAAGGTGAGTTTCAAGAAATATACCGAGGAGATTCTGGGCGTAAAGACGCCGTATAAGCCTTCGTTGCATGGGAGGCTGGGCGCAGGCGCTGTGCTTGACGACTCTGAACGTAAGATGTGGCTAGATTGGGTCAGTAACATAGTGAAGGAATACGACGGGAGGCTATGACGGCCCCCAACCCGGCTGACAGGCTGAAGAAGAACCTCCCGGTGCCTTATACCAAGTTCCTCCCAGAGATACTTAAGCGGAACTACGGGAGGTGGGTGGATAGGAAGTTCCACGGCTACGGCATAATAGAACACATATCGGAGACCGGAGAGCGCGTGTTTACAGTGAAGGTCGGCACGCCGCCTAACTTCAGATTGGCCACATCGACTCTGAGGGAGTTTGCCAAAATTGCAGATGAGTATGGCGTCGGCGCCTTGAGGTTCACCAGGAACGGGAATATCGAGATTCTCACCGACTCTCTGGAGAAGGCTCTTAAGATCAAGGAGGCTGTGGAGAAGATGGGCTTCCCGGTGGGCGGCTGGGGGCCGACCATCTGGTCGATTAATAGCTGCACAGCCTTCCTGACCTGCACCACCGCCGTAGTTGACGCGCCCTCTATTACGAAGGTGCTTTACGACGCGCTTAAGCCTTATTTCACCGGCGAGGTCACCCTGCCTGCGAAGCTGAGGATAAACGTGTCGGGCTGTCCCAGCACTTGCGGCGGCTTGACGGCTGACATAAACATAGTAGGCCACTACGGCGACGCGCCCACCTACGACCCGGAGCGTATTAAGCTGTGTCTCCCCAAGAGCGCCAAGGCGCTGGAGGCTGGCCACGTGCCTGAGGTGGCCGAGGTGTGCCCCACTGGCGCGATTAAGGTCTTTGGAAAGCCCGACGGCTCGGTGGGGCTTGACATCATACGGTCTAAGTGCATCGCGTGCGGCCGTTGCCGCGACGTCTGCGACTGGATAGAGTTCGACGCGAGTAAGGCGGGCGTGGCCATCTTGGTGGGCGGCAAGGCCAGCAACACGGGCCGCGGCCCCATGCCCTCGGTGCAGGTCATACCGTGGGTCCCCGCTGTGCCGCCTGAGTACAGGGAGATCGTCGCGGTGGTGAGGAAGATCATTGACGTGTGGCGGCAAGACGCGAGACAGGGCGAGCGGATAGGCGACTGGATCGCCAGGATAGGGTTTGAGGAGTTCTACAAGCGGCTTAACATACCGGTGACCAAGTGGAACCAGCCGCCGAGGTTCTCCGGCGAATTCGGCGTTAGGCAGTTCTTCCAGACGGCGTGAGCGTCTACGACAAAATCGGCGAGTTTCTACTTACCCTCCGTTTTAAATATGGCGTAGAAGAGTTTTCAGACTCCTCCGAACTAGCCAGCTACCTAGCTCAGCTAGGCCCCGGAGAAGACGCCGTGGCCATCCTTTCGCTGTCCGGCAGGCCCAGGCCCCTCCTAGTGTCTGCTTATAGAGAAGGAGACGTCTTCGTCCTGGCGCTTGCGGATCTAGACGACGTGCGGGTTGCAGAACTGGGGGTGGACCTCCAGGATTTGGAAGACGTCACCTCGCGGATAGGCGCTGAGGCGTTCGGCGACAGGGGCATAGCCCCCTTTTTCTTCCCCATAATGGAGCGGGAAGGCCGGATATACTTCGCCATGGGGATCAAGGCGGCCCTCGACGTCGTTACCGGAGGGGCCATAGAGCAGCTCATAGAGACATTAGAGTGGGAGGGAGACGCCTACTACGAAAAGATCATGGAAAGACTCGGCCCAAAGCCCAAGACAGATCAACTGGGGTGACACACAGAGCCGCCACGACCGCGGCTTTGCTGACGTCGCCGCCAAGCGGGGCAACCGTCTAGAAGCAGAGTTTATATATTGAGTTGAAGCAGTGGTTGTGGTCAACGTTGAGACGGTTATAAACCTCCTCATAGCTCAAGCGCCCCTCGTCGCCATCGCAGTAACTGTGCTATACTACACACTCGACAAAAAAATAGAGAGGATGAAGGCAGAGCTCGAAAGAAAAATAGAGAGTCTCGATAGAAAAATAGAGCGCGTAAAAGAAGAGCTTAATAGAGAAATAAAAAATGTACAAGAGGAACTTCATAAAAAAATAGATGGGGTAAAAGAAGAGGTTGGTAGAGAGGTGGAAGGCGTAAAAGAGGGGCTTAGTAGAGAGATAGAGGGTGTGCGAGGTGGGCTCGAAAGGGTTAGGGAGCGCGTAGAGGAGGCGGTTAACGCTTTTTATAGTTATGAGAATACGTTGATTGACTTCCTCGCCGTGAAGGGGGTTGTGGCCGAGTCTGAGGCTGTTCTTCTACGTGGGGCTCTTAGATCGTTGGTTCCCTTGGCTAAGTCGAAGTATTACACTGAGGAGGTGAGGAGGAGACTTATCGAGCTTTTAGATAAGGAGATAGGCGACTACACGTGGAGCGACATCGCCGAGCTGGAAAAAATCGCAGAAGCCATAAGGAAGGAGGCTTGGGAAA
>Ga0197142_1002617_pt1 | contig 15608 bp, 11 predicted proteins | sample GBS60_MetaG_FD_148614 | JGI IMG/M metagenome (GOLD analysis project Ga0197142, IMG submission 148614) | Sediment microbial communities from Great Boiling Springs, Gerlach, Nevada, United States - GBS 60_MetaG | ecosystem: Environmental > Aquatic > Thermal springs > Hot (42-90C) > Sediment...
CCACACGCCGGGTCATACACTGTCTCGCCGATCTGTGGGTCAATGACCTCGACCATGAAGCGGATGATCGGGCGTGGGGTGTGGAACTCGCCAGCAATCTGATTTTCCTGCCCCATCCGTGCCAGTACGTCTTCATAAAGGCGGGTGAGCGCAAAGCAATGGTCGTCGCGCTTGAAGTCAATCGTATTGACGACGGTCAGCACGTCCTTGAGGACGGCATCCGATGCGCAGACCGGCACATTGCGCACCACTGTCTGATCGCCGATGCGCTCGTCTGAAAATAGTCTGGCGATGGCGGCAGCCTGCGGCGAACCGTTCAGGCTTGCCAGTCCCGGCAGCAATCGGCCGCGCACGAACGCGACCAGCCCCCCTTTGCGTGAGTCCCATGTTTGGAGCGCTGTCGGACCGGCCCATGCGTCCCACGACAGATCGGGCGGCAGAACCGGCGTGGAGGTCTCGCCGCGGAGAGCAGCTTCCTGGACGCGTTTTTTTTCTTCCTGGTCAAAAAACTTAAGGAACAGCAACCAGGAAAGATGCTCAGCGGCATGCATGATACCGCCGACATTGGTATCGCAGCGGAGCATGGCACAGACGCGCCACATGGCGTCGACGAGCGTTTCGTTCATTCCAGGACGAAGGGACATCGATCACGTCTCCAGTTCCGGCTTCATGGCTGGTTGTCGTTGGATGCGGCGCGGACGGTCGCAGCGCTCATACCGCCCACCCATCGAAGGGACGTCTGGGTGACCCGGTCCGCAGGACAAGCGCACTGCGCAGCAGGGACTCTGTCCGCCGATCACGCCGCCCGCCCGCCGATACGCTGCTGTCGTTCCCTGCGTCGTCCGTCGCTGGGATATTCACCGGGCGGCATGCGCGCGTCCCATTGCGCATCGGACAGATTGGACGCATCCTCTGGTGAACGGATTGCAGGGCACGGCTCCGCGGACGCGATCGTGATGATGCGGCGCGCCCCCCGCGTGGGCGTCTGGATTGCATCACCCGGTCCATCATCCTGACGTTGCGTCGCCGCCGCGCCAACGCGCTGCGGCATGCCCCCGCGTCCGGGACGCGGGGCGCACATGCCTGCGCTTCCCAGGTTCCGCCCATTGAACCAGGCGGGAGACGGGCGAGGAAACGGGATAGCGCAGGAGGCGAACCGTGGTCGCGCCGTGCGCGGAGCGGATTGATGACGCTCCGATTCCCGCCGCATCGACCACGGGCGCATGGCGCACGATGCGGCGCGAGGAAAACGCAGCCGCAACGACGCTCCATGCATCGTTGCACCGCATGGGTTGGGCGACGGCGGACCCATCACGCTAGTCCTCGGCAAATTCGCAACGCACAAAGCCGAGCGCGCGCCCATTCTCGCGGACGATCCGAATGACATGATCGGGAAATGCGTCGGCGACATCCACCTCAATATCAAGGGTCATGACCGCACGCGCCCTGGGCGATCCGATCAGGTGCGCGATCACCTCTTCGGCGATTCGCGCGGCGTCCCGTCCTGGTCGTTCAGCGCAAAGGCGCACGCTCCCGCGGAAGCGACGCAGCGCCGAACGGCGCGGTGCGGGCGCGGATGCGTCATTCGGCGCGCCCGCATCCGCACCGGCATGGTCCGATCCGAACGCCGACGACGGCGGCGCCTTCTCCGATTTGACCACATAGCCCCCGCGCGACAGCGTCAGACCCAGGCGTTCCCCGGCATGCACGCCGACATACCGCCCGGTCTGCGCATCAATGGCTTCGGCATACGCAAACGTATCGGACGCCCATGTCGGGGATGCAACGCCGTCATTGATGGCGTTGATCACAACGTCCGGCGTCTGCACACGCGGCAGGTACAGATACGAGGCGAAGTCTTCGACCAACTGCATCACCGCAACATGATCGCCGCGCCAGAGCGGGATTCGGTCGAGCAGGTCGCGCAGCACCGTCGCTCCCAAGCGCGTGAGCATCGTTTCATCATGCACCATGCGCCCGAACGCGCGGTCCGCCAGCGTTCCTGCGCCATTGATGCGCTGCGCATTCCAGGTGATCGGCGCAGACGGCGTTTTCTGCTCTGGAATGAGCAGCCAACAATAGGTCTCCATGATCCGCATGTCCACCGTTTGGTCCGCTTGTTGTCGTTGCGCTTCCGCTTGTCGCACGTGCGACGGCGAGAGATCGAGGACGTCCCGATCCTTCAGGATCGAATCCCACGCCAGGAATTCGCAGACGGCTTCGATAAGATCGCGCAGCCGCGCATGATCGGCGGCCAAAAACACCAGCGTATTGCGGTAGCGTCGCGGCGTCGCGCCGCGATATTCCAGAATGCGGGAAGCTTCCGCCGCCGCCGCATTATCCTGGGCTTTGCGATACGGTCGTTCAGGCGAGAGCGCCACCAAACGCGTTTCAGGCTCGTCGGGGACCGACTCGCTTGACCGCGGCAACGCATGGACCCGAAGCGCGCCCCGCGTCTTGCGCAACGATTCCAGGAGGCGTCGTTCCACTTCCATGATCGGCGTATCCTGGTCGTGCCGCAGCTGTTCGGCGCGATCCTTCGCCAGCCGGACGACCGTTGGGCGGGTATCATACCAGAACGAGACGTCATCGCGATACAGGTACGTGGACGCGTTGCTCAAGCGGCGCACCGCATCCTCAAACACATGCGGCTGCTCGCCTGGCATGACGCAGCCGAGCTGGATCCGCCGCACGTCCACCCCCCGTCGCATCGTCGACGCCGTTGGCGCAGAGCCAAGGAAGATCGTGCGCGCGACGCGCCGCGCCGCCTCCACCTTGCCGAACTGCGGCGTCTCGCGGTCAATGACGAGCGGCAGCGCGTGCGGTCCGTCGACGTCGTGGTCGATGATCTGCGTCCAGGGGTCGGCAAGCGAGCGAGTCGCTTCCGAACGCACGCGCCGGTCGTCAAGGGGGATCAGCGACGGCAAAATCAGCGGGCTGCGATCCCCGCGTTCCCACAAGCAATGCACCACGGACGCCAGAAAGCGCAAGGCGCCGCGGGTGCGCTGGAATGGGAGGAGCGTTGACCAGTCCTGGAGGAGACGATCGACCACGTCGGGATGGAACGGGTAGGTCTCCTGGATGCGTCGCTCATAGGCGCGCTCGCGACACGCGCGGGGGAAAGCGTCGGGATAGGCGGCATACAGATTCGCAAACGCGCGGGCGACCGCGTTGCGTGCGGCCAATCCATCGGCGGAGACGATCGGGTGAAAGAGGCGCTGCCGCACGATCGCGACCCCTTCCTCCGCCGTCGCCGGGCGCCACGATGATTCAACCCGACCGATCACGTGGCGCAAACGATCCAGCGCTTCCCGTCCACGGACGCCGCCGACTTCCACATCATCCGCCGCCGTCGCCGTCGCTGGCGTCGACGCCGGCAATGACACCGCCAGCAGACACCGATTCGCAAGCTTCGCCGACTCGGTTAATGCCTGCGCAAAGGTGAACTGCGTCTCGAACCTGCCGCCCGGCAGGTCGTTCCGTTCATGAAGTTGGCGGGCGTACGCGACCCACTCATCGATGAGGATGAGACAGGGCGCGAACGCATCGAACAACTCCCGCAATCGGTCGCCGGGGTTGGTGGCATGGGCGTCGTCATCGGCGATGCGGGCATAGGCGTCCCGCCCGCCCAACTGATACGCCAGCTCCCCCCACAAGGTGCGCACGACCGTGCCATCGGGCTTCACAACGGGATTGCCGGGCGAGATCCTGTTCCCGACCAGCACCACCCGTCGCACGCGCGACGGCAGATCGACCACGTTGGCGTCACGCAGCAAGACATCCACGCCGGGAAGGTCGGCCGCACCCCGCCCTGACGCCATATGGTACAACGCCAGCATCGTATGGGTCTTGCCGCCGCCAAAGCCGGTCTGCACCTGAATCACGGGATCGCCGCCTTTCCCGGAAAGCCGTTTTGCCGCATTGACCAGCACATGGCGGAGACTCTCGGTCAGATAGGTGCGGCGGAAGAATTCGACCGGATCGCGGTACTCGTCACTGCCCTCTCCGAGATGCACGTGCCACAGATCGGCGGCAAACTCGGCGTGCTGATACCGTCCGCTCGCAACATCCGGATGCGGCGGCATGATGTCGCGCCAGGGCGTGAGCCCGCCATTGGCGACGACCGTGATCGGCGTCCCGCCGACCTTGCGGCGCGCCGTGCGATCATGCTCCTCGATCCGCACGCGCATCACGTGCATCTTCATACGGGCGACCTCATCGGCCTGCCGCGTTGCAGCAATCGCCATCAGCAAGCGCGTCGCCGAATCAAGCGCTCGATACGTATCATCCGTTGACAACGGCTTTTGATGCGCCCACCTGGTGCGCCAATCCCGCAGTTCGTCGACCAGACTGCGTTCGGCGCCGCCAAGCGTCACATGAAACACCTCGTTCCACTGCTCCGCCATGATTCTGAGCAGCGCAGCGCTGTCAAGATTCGGCGGCTCATGATCGCGCCGCGACGACTCATGCGTCCACGACGCCGTGGCATGCGTCACCCAATGCTTGCCGTGGCGATGTTCCATCTCTCGCGTCACAAAGGGGAGCAACCCGTCACGCAATAATTCGAGCGCTCTCCCGACCCGCTCGTGATTTGTGATCGCCATACCTCATCGCCTTTCTTTGTTGGACGTTGTCATTCCATAATAGCGTCATGCCCCGCCGATTGACTCGTATCGACGCTCCGCTTTCCCTCTCCGCGCACGACGATGCATGCGCCGAAGCCCCCGCAGCCACGCCGCATGCATCGATATCCGGCGCGCGGTTGAACGCGGGAATGTCCGTCCGCCATCCTGCGACGCGATGACCGGCATCGAAAACGATGCCGCATCCATCATCCGCTCATTCTTGCACCGACGACGACCGCTCATCATCCGCCGCCAGCACCATGCTTCCTGCGCGTTCACAGATGAGTTCGAGCAGTTCCACGCCTGATTGCGCCAAACACGCGCGGCGAGCGACAACCAGCATGCCGATCTCGCCCGCAAGAATGCGATCGATCAGCAGCGCCAACGTCTCTCGTTGAAACGCCAACGCGTTTCCCGTCTCCACAACCCATTCGTCAATCGCAAGGCCGCGATCACGGCACAAGCGCTCGATCCCCTGACGTTGACGATCCAGTTCCGCATGCGCATCCTCCCGCGCGACACAACAGCAGGCGACCGCCTTTCGCTGCGTCCCCGACGACGCCTGTCCCAATACCCGGACAACATCGGCATCGGTATAATAGCGACGATTGGTCATCGTCCGACCGGCAACCAGACGTCCTTCCCGATCCCATCGCTGCAGCGTGTGGACGGTGACGCCGACAATCTGTGCAAACTCGCGTGGCGCGTACACGCCGCGCGCCTGCCGCCGCCGCTTATCACCGGCGCGTTCGCCATTGCGCAATCTTTGTGCCATGCGCGTCCCTCCCTCTGAGCCACGCCGACCGACAATCGCCATGCACAGGCCCCATGTCCGTCCCAGAGGACGCCGCTCCGTGGAAACGTTGTCTGCGTCCATGCGCCGCCGCATCCGTCGCCGTCCCGCGTCCATGCGCCGCCGCATCCGTCGCCGTCCCGCGTCCATGCGCCGCCGCCCACGGATATCCACTCACCATGAATCCCTCCGCTCCTGCTGTCCATCCGCGCATGCATGCACGACCATCCGTATCTCCTGCTGCGCCAGACGGGTGATCGCGGCCCAACGCTGCACCAGCGCATTGTACGTCCATGCCGCGTTCACCCGCTGCGTCTGCTCGCTCAGCACATAGAGGCGATACGCCAGACGGCGCACATGCGCGCCGCCGTCGCGCAAGCGCGCCGGGTCCCAATCGCCGGGCTGTTCATCGGGCGTCTGCAAGCGCACCCGTTCGCGCCCTGCCGCCAGCATGCCGGCGGCGACCAGTCCCTCGACGCTCGTGTTCCTGGCTTTCGCCAGAGTCTCGGCGTCGCCAAACGCGCCCTCGTCGAAGCCATACTGCGCGAACCAGGACAGCGCCCAACGGGTGGCGGCGTCGAAATCGCTCTCTTGCTCGGACAGCGCCTCGTCGATCGCCTGGTTGATCAGCGCCAGCGCCTCACGGACGCGCACCGGGGCCCCTTGCGCATCAACCACGCGGGAAAAGCGCGTGAAGATCGCCATCCCCGAACCGATGGCCGCCTGCGCCAGATCGACTGGGGCAAGATTGGCGTGCTGCATCGCCGCCAGCGCCGCCGGCAGTTCGGCTTTGAGCGCGGTGATCAACGCACAGCGGGTGGCGATGGGCGCATCCGCCGGACGGGGGCGACAGACCAGCACGATGCTGGCGGACAGGCGGAGGAAGAATCACATCTGACGGCGGGGGTGCGAAACCGGGGTCATGCACGCATCCCCGGGCGACCGGTGCAAGCGTTGGACGATTCACGTTGAGAACCTCATTGCAACGCCGGGATGACCTGCCGTTTCCCTATCTTAACACAGATATGGATACATGCCGTGATTGCGCGTTGATCCCCCGCAAACGCCTCCGGACCGCCCGATGACGCTTGCTTTTGGCATGATCGACCCGCCGATAGACCGCTCGGAGCGGCGCCGTGATGGGCGGGCGACGATCCCCGTCTCCGCCATTCGAACGATGTCCGTTGTCGCCGCCGTGTCTGTCGGCCGTCATCACGAACGGGCGGCGCCGATGATACGCGCGGCGGGCGCTCCGTCGCAGCGGAGCGGCGTCATACGGCGCCATCGGCGGCTGCATCGATGCCGCGATGGGAGGGGCGGGATTCCCGCGCCCCGCCCGCCATCCCCCGCAGCGATGCCAGATGCGATGATCCGCCGCGCACACGAATCGCCATCATCGTCCGCGCCCCGCCGTCGGCGTGCGCGGCGACGGCGTTCCCATCACGGCGCGCACGCTCCCGCCGATCTCCGGCGATGGCGTCGCCATCGCCGGAGATCGGCCGCGCCAGGCGGCGGCGTTCCCGCCGGGCATCGCCCCGTCGCCATGCGCACGTCGCATGGCGCCGCCCGTTCAGAACCGGCGACGGCGCCTGCCGGCCCACGGCCGTCGTCCATCGACCGCGCCGATGGACGGCGGCGGTCTCCATCAATCCGCCGCGCGGACGCATCGACGATGCAGCGCGTGCGGGACGTCCGCATGCGCCGTTCCGTTGCAGCCGACACGAGCCGCACGCCCTCCAACGAACGCTTTCCGTTTCGGCGCGTCCGACGCGCTCCCGTCCGCCGCGTCCGAGAGTGCGCGCGCTTGCCCCCTGAAGGCATGGCGCCATCACGTCGGGCGGAAACGACGGCGATCCGCACGGGAGCGGAAGGCTTGGGAGGCAATGCAGGAGTGATTCAGGCATTCCGATACGAATGAGCTCCAAACAAGCGTCACGAATCGCTGCTTCGGAACCACGCAGGAGCAGCCCGATTCGCCGATGCCTGGGGGCTGGAGCTCGTGAGAACCGGCGCCTTCACGCCGAACGCAAGAAAGCGCCACAAGGAACGATGGATCAGGAAAAAAGCGGCGTTCCGATGGATGGATGCGGTCGCACAATGCGCTCCACAAGCGGCGCGCAGCGATCTCCAGCACGCATTCGAGAACGTCTATGCACGCAGGGCGAAATACCCGCAGTTCAAACGCAAGGGGAGCGACGAGCGCTTCCGCCTCACCGGAAGCATCACGGTGGGAGAGAGCAGGCATATCCAACTTCCCAGGATTGGCAAGATTCGCGCCAGGGAAAAAACGGATACGTTCAGGGGCAGAATCCTCCCCGCCACGGCCAAACGCGAGTCCGACCGCTGGGACGTCGCACTCCGTGTGGAACTGAATCGCGAAGCGCCCATGCGCAATCAGTCAGGAGTTGTCGGCAGAGATGGCAAGAGAGCTGCTCTAGTCGCCACGGATGCGATCGCTCCTCTCCCTAAGCCGCTGGCGCAGAACCTGCGGCTGCTCCGCGCACGACGTCGGCGATTGCGCCGCATGGCTCCCCTGGACGCCGCAGGAGCGAATCCCGTTGGGATGCGCGCCGCATCTTGTCATACAAAAGGCGGGACGCTTGTACTCCAGCATCGTTCGTCGCCCGCGCTGAGCGTGGAGACGAACGCAGACGAACACGCGTTAAGCGCGCATCGGGACCTCACCGGGCGATACACGACACGTCGCCGCCGCTGCGCCCTGGAACGCCTTGGAGACGGCGCCGCCGACGCCCCTCCACCGCATGGAGCCGCCGCGCAAGCGCGCCGACCGCCAGGCAAACCGCCGTCGCCTTTTGGGACGCGATCCCGCGGAACGGAACGCGCCCCCAGACTGGCGAACCGCGCTGCATGCCGGGATGCGACATCGATGGCGGGATGCGCTGGAGCAGCGGCATGCGCACCTTCGCCCACCTTCGTCCCCATGGTCTCCGTCCGGCGATTCTGGATCACACGAATCTCGACGATGCCCTTGTCCGCGCTGGGCGTTCCTTCCTGGTGCGCGCTGGACTGCCGCGTACCGCGCCCGATGCGCGCATGACGTTCGTTGGCGCATGCCGGGAATCGGGTCGGCGTCATTGAGGCGCAGACGTTCGCCCAACCGCGCACGCACGATGTCGTTGACCGACGCCGTGGTTGCGATGGCGCGGTCGGCGCAACGTGCGCTGGCGGAGGAGCGCGTGCGAAAGTGCGCGTATGCCGTCCATGTGCGCCGATCAATCGGGGATGAGATCATCTTCCAGATCATGCGATGCGGCGCTGCACAGCCGGCGACGCAACAGTGGATCGCGGACGCGGACCCGGACAGACCCGAACGCGCATCATCCATGGGCATGAACCACACCGTATGCGCCGCATGGAGTTTGGGGGCGGCAGCGGCGAAGGTTCGTCGTCCCGCGCACCAGGATATCATATGCCATGGGCGATGCCCCGCCCATCTTCCGCTCCGAACATGCGCGCCGTCCCATGCGCAGCAAATCCGCTCCATGGCGTCGGCGCAACAGGATATGATCATGAGACAGGACGTGTCGCCCTGAAAGGAGAAGCAATGACCATCCTCTCCTCCGCAGCAGAGGCCGCGGTGCGGGTCATGCGCGGCGAATCCGACCTGGAGACCATCCGTGTCGCCATCAAAGATTGGCGTCTGGCGCGCGCGCTTGCGCTGTCGAACAGCGCGTCTCCCACGGCGCGCACGATTGCTGCGCTGCAAGCAGGACTGCCCGCGTTGCTCGACGAATCGGATCTCGCCGATCCCGCCGTCCATGCCTTCGTCCGGTCCGTCATTGATATGAACGGCTATGACGATGCGCTTTCTCTATGGCTCAAGGTCGCCCCTGCCGGATGGAGCGCCGGGCACGTCACGGCGATCATGGATGCCATGCAGCGTGGCGCTTGTTTCCCTGATATCGCAGCAGCGCTCATCGGTCCGTCCGATGACGCCGTCAACGCCATCATGAAGTCCGTCAATATCGAAACGGTCATCCGACAATGGGGGCGCGCCGACCCCAATACCCCGACGGCGTGGATGGCGCGCGTGTCACCGAACGCATGGCGGCGTCTGCATGGCATGCTCCTGAGGGATCGACACCTGTTTTCTTCCTGCATCCCCTGGCTGCCGCCGGAGGCGATTCCGTCGACGGCGCATATTTTCATCCCGGATGCGCTGGACGCATTCGCCGACGCATCACCGGTCGCCCGCGCACGGCATGCATCGCTTCTCTCCCGGATGCTCCAAACGGCGCTCCCGGAGCATCTGGGCGCGCTCACGCGCCTGGCGCTCGTCGCGCGGAGGAAAGACGTCTGGCGGCGCGTCCAGGACCTGGCGAACGAGTCGCCCGACATGGCCGTGACGGTGGTCGTCGCCGCACCGTGGAGCGATCTTCCCGATCATGTGCGGAAGGACATGCTGAACGCCGCCAAACGCTCCGATATCTGCGCCGCCATTGCTGCGGCGCGGGGACGCAGCGCGCACGCTCCCGTCACGAACGTATCCGCTACCGCATTCTTTGCGGCGCTGAATCCGGTCGTCTGGGACGCCCTCCCTCCCGACGCGCAGCGGCAATGGCTGGACGCATTACCCGTCGATGAGACGCATCTCGCCATCCGGTCGCTGGGACTGCGCACGGAGTTCCTGGCGCGGGCGCGACTCAACAACGATCTCGTCATCGCCGCGCGCCGCCATGCGCCCGACGCCGCAGCGTTATGCACTGCGTTGTTCCCCGTTTCCCTGTTCGACGTCGACGTCATCACCGCGCCGCTGCTGATCGCCGCGATGCCGGAAACGCCGCCCGACCCCGGCGCCTTCTTCTGCATCGCCGCCCAGCAAAGCCCCCCTGACATCATCGCCCGCGCCCGCGCCGCGCTGCGCACGCCATCCGACCTTGCCGTCGCCGTCACGGTCCAGCGCTTCACATCCCGCCCCCATTGGGTGTATGACCGGTGCGCCGCGCTGCACCATGCGCTGCGGGGGCGGACGTGGAGCGACGTCTCCTCGCCCCTTGCGTTCCTTGGCGACCATGCCCGCGCGCTTGCGGCGCCCGATCTAGATCACCTCGCCCGGCGCATGGCGGCGCCGGATCGCCGCGTCGCCATGCGCCGGGCGCTGGACGCAATCGCCGCCCTGCCGCCGACGGTCGCCATCCCCGCACTGAGCGCGCTGGGATGGCGAACGGAGCATGCCGACCTCCAGGACATTGCGGCAGCATTCGCCCACGCGCTTCACGCCCATGGCGACCACGCGCTGGCGGTCATCGACGCACTGGCGAGCAACGCCTTGCGCCGGGCGCTGCTGCCGCTGCCGGACGATCCGCATGCAGCGCACGCGGTGCGCGTCCTGGCGCGCGACGACTTCGACGTCGGGCGACGCCTGGCGCGGGCGCTGGAGCGACGGGCGTGGAACGCTGCAAGGAGCGCCCTGCTGCACGCATCCGCCGATCATGCCCATGCCATTCTGCGGTCCCTGCCGGATGAAATCCGATCGGCGCTGCTGTCCAATGCCGGAACGTATGCGCGTTCGCTTGCCGACGCAGCACGCTCCGATGCGTTGCACACGGCGTTCCAGCGCATCGCGTCGGTCGATCCGCTCGCAGCGCTCGCCCTGGCCGATATCGCAGCGCATCTCCCCGACGTGAGCGAGCGCGGCATCGCAACGCTCGCCCGCACGCCGCAGATCGCCCGGATGCTGCTCCCGCTGCTGCGGTCCGATATCCAGGATATTCTCCGCTCCCATCCCGTTATCGACGCCGTATGCGCCGATCTGTCCGAGACGGCGAATGCGACGAACGGCGTCCATGCCGCCATAACGCGGAGAACGCAGCGACGCTCCATGTCCGGGTGAGTCTATGGATTCCTGGTGCGCACGCGCATCCATCCGGCGGACATGGAACGGAACGCCGGACGACGGGACCTGCATGACGACGACAACGCCCGCCGGTCTGACAGACGCACGGAACCCGCCGTCATGACGAAAAGGAAGACAACCGACCGACATGCGCCCATCCCCATGCTCATCGTGATGCAAGGAGGTTCGCCATCCTATCCCGCTCTTCCGAACTGCCCGCCGCGATCCGCGCGCTGCGCGGCGAACCCGTTCCGAACACCGGGCGCGCTGCACTCGGCGTTCCGGGCATGCACCCGGCATTGCCGTTGCCATCGCCGATCTGAGCCATACGACGGCGCATCCGCCCAACGAACAACAACGACGAGGACGACTGCGGACGATCGACATCCGACGAACCCGAACAAAACCGGATGCGATCACGCGGACATCGGGCGGGACAACGAAGGCGTGCATGTCGCTGCTCCGCGGCGAATCTCCGTCCGGCAGACGGAGCGCCGGGCGCGTCCTGCGCTCACCGGATAAACCGGACTCGGTCACGAAGCGCCAAAAGGGTAAACCTGCTGGACGAGATCGTACGGAACACGTCCGAAAATGGTGCGCTCGCACGATGACCGACATTCATTGAGGTCTCCGCTCCGCCGGGCGAGGTCGCTGCACACGCCACGCAGTCCGCCCGGGGCGACACATCCGAGGACTGCGAGCAACGCATCGAACCGTCGCCGCTCCCTGACGCCTACAATCCACGCGCTCTGCGGCAGTCGTCATCCGTCGGTCATGCACCCACGCGCATCCCCTCCAAGTCGGCGCATCATTTCAGGCCTATCATCCCTATCATGGAACGAGAACCAGGAACGAACGTACAGGAGACGCCCATGTCCCGAATGCTCCATCCATCGCCCGCCGCGCTCGCCGCGCTCAGCGCACTGCGCGGCGACGCCGACCCGCACGTCATAGACAAAGCGCTCGCAGACCCCCATCTGGCGAACGTGCTCGCCCTGTCCGACACCGCTCCCATCGGCGTCCGCATACGCGCAGCGCTTCAGCAAGCGCTGACATCCCTGATCACCGAAGACGACTTCACCGACCCGGACGTGCGTGCGACCATCCGGTCGATGATCGGCGACCCGTCCAGAAGCGCCGCATTGTCCGTATCCGTATGGGCCTACATCGCGCCCGCTGGATGGGGCGCAGATATGACCGACGCCCTCATTGACGCCGTACGGCGCCAGACCTTGCCGGGCGGCGTCGCTGCCGCGCTCATCGGTCCGTGCGATGACGCCGCAATGCTGCTGAAGACATCCAACGACGCCTCCTTCGCCATCCAACGCTGGGGCGCATGCGCTCCCAAGCCAACAGAGTGGATATTGAATCTGTCGGCGCCAGCGTATGAACGTTTAACCGCCATGCTGCGCGCAACACCGCTCGAAGACGGTCGCTGTCTTCCCTGGCTGCCCCCGGATGTCGCCGCAGCATGCACCATCCCCGATACGGCGTTGGCGCATACGATCCATGCATTCGCCGACGCCCCCGACGTCGTCCGCCTTCAGCATGCCTATCTTCTGCCCCAACTTGTCGCACGGGCGGACGAACAGGAGATCGGCGCCCTGACGCGTCTGTTTCTCGTCATGCCAACGGAAGACGTCCTGACCGGGATCATCGAATTGCTGCTGGACGCCCCGTGGGAGGCGCACCAGGCGCTCCGCGTTGCACCGTGGCATGCGCTGCCGCCGTACATCCGCGCCGTCATCCAGCATGGCGTCACCACGTGCGAAGAATGCGACGCCATTGCGGAAGCGCTCGCCCTCGGCATAGACGCGAAACAAACCCCGACGTCGGCGGTCGCCTTCTTCGGCGCGATCACCCCGTCCGTTTGGCACGCGATGGACAAAGAACGGCGCGAATCATGGCCGGGTAATCTGCCCGACAAGGACTTCCACCTCGCCATACGATCGCTCGGACTGCAACCGGAAGTGCTGGCATGGGGACATCTGAACGACGATGTCATCCGCGCCATGCGCGCGCATATCGACGATCCGGGCGAACTGCGCGACGTTCTGCGGGCGATCGCGCTGCTCCCGATGTCCGTCGCCGACGCGCGCGCCATGATGTCGGTCGCAGTGCGCACGCCCCGCGCCCGCGCCATCGCGCTCGCGGGCATGGTGCGCACTGCGGCGGCGGCGCGCGACCCCATCGATATCCGCTGCGCCGCGCTTGCCGCAGCGCTGGAGGGACAACCCCAAGACGCGCTTGCGCCGCTGGCGGACATGCTTGACGACCATGTCCGCGCTCTGCTTATGCCCGACCGCGACGCGCTTGCCGATCATCTGGCGGACCCGGCGCAGCGCGACGCCATGCGCCGGGTGCTGGAACGGATTGCGGACATGCCGCCGGACGTCGCCCTTCCTGCATTCCATGCCCTCGTTGCGTTGGACGACGCCAGCGCGGACGAACGCAAACCCTTCGCGTCACGGCGTCCGCGTTGGTTCGCCAGCGAGGACGAACGCAAACCCTTCGCGTCACGGCGTCCGCGTTGGTTCGCCAGCGAGGACAAACGCGAATGCTTCGCGGCGCTGGATGCGCTGCAAGAACATCTGCGGAACCAGCACGACATCGTCCAGGCGTTCCTCGCAGCGCTTAAGCCGGAATTGCGCCCCCCTCACGCCGCAGCGACAGCGCATGATCCCTTTGATGACCACAGCGCCGCGCCTGCAACGGCGCCGCAGGGGCAAACCCATGACGTCCTTGCCAATCTCGCCGCTCGTCTGTCCGATCCAGCGCAGCGCGACGCCATGCGCCAGATCATGAATCTGATCATGAGCATGCCGCCGGACGTCGCCCTTCCTGCATTCCATGCCCTCATAGTGTTGGGAAGCGACGGCGCGGACGAACGCGAACGCGCCGCGGCGCTGGATGATCTGCAAGAACATCTGCGGGACCAGCGCGACATCGTCCAGGCGTTCCTCGTCGCGCTTAAGCCGGAATTGCACTCCCTCCTGCGACCACGTCGTCGCGATCGCAGGCGCTGACACGGATACCGTCTGAACGACGGACGATGGTATGTTCTGGTATGCGGGCCATACGCACGCAGATTGCCGATCCGGGCGATCTGCGCGACGGACAGCGGGCGATCGCGCAGCGCCCGCTGTCCGTCGACGACACGCATGTCATCACGGCGAACGGTGTGCGCACTCCCAGCGCGCGCGCATCGCAAGATAGACCCGCGATAACGTGCATGCAGCAAGCGGCGGAGCAGCGGGATCGAACCACAGCGGCGCATGCCGAAGCGACAACGCAGAACCATCGTGCAGACAAGCGACCGGGGGCGATCCGCATTCGGCATCGCCCCTTCGCACGCGAGCCATGATTGCAGCGCGTGCGAAGGGGCGCACCGACCATCCGCACGCCGCCGCGTCGAGTTATGGGCGCCCGCCGATCCCAAGAACGCGAACGGTGTCACGAAGATCGTCCATCGCCGAACCCGCCGCACACGCAGCGCACCATGCCGCCATGAAGCCGGCAGCGAGATGAATCGCATCCCCGCCCGCTGCTGATCGTCCGCCGCACCGCGCGACACGCGCCGGAACGCAACCACATCGATGGGTTCACGAAGTGCGCGGCGCCCGATCCGACTCATGCGCAAGACGCGTGGCACGACCGAGAGCGATTGCGCACGAGATACGCTGAAGGAGGGGGACACAACGGACGGCGATGACGCGCCGGATGACGACCCTGGAGGCGCTGACTCAAACACAAAGCATGCAGAGCGGATCATCGCACCATAGCAATCCGCCGCACGGCGATGGACGCCGCGCGACATCGGCGCCCCGCTGCTTCATGGGTCCGCGGGCGGATACGGGAGCCCTGTTCCCCCATTCAAGGCATCCACGCCTGACCGCCGACCGCACGCCACTGCGCGCCGTCCCAGCGGGCAAGATTATTCGCGCCGGGAACGCCGCCCGCATTGGTGAACCGACCGCCGACATACACATCGCCGCCGCTGGTCGTGAGAGCGTAGACCGGTCCGTTGATCGCTCCAGGCGAACCGACGGCGCGCCACTGTGCGCCGTCCCAGCGGGCAAGGTTATTCGCGCCGGGAACGCCGCCCGCATTGGTGAACCGACCGCCGATGGAGACGTTGCTGCCGCTGATGGCGAGGGCGTAGACCGGTCCGTTGATCGCTCCAGGCGAACCGACGGCGCGCCACTGCGCGCCGTCCCAGCGGGCAAGATTATTCGCGCCGGGGACGCCGCCCGCATTGGTGAACCGACCGCCGACATACACATCGCCGCCGCTGGTCGTGAGGGCGTAGACCGGTCCGTTGATCGCCCCAGAC
>Ga0197142_1002626_pt1 | contig 15586 bp, 15 predicted proteins | sample GBS60_MetaG_FD_148614 | JGI IMG/M metagenome (GOLD analysis project Ga0197142, IMG submission 148614) | Sediment microbial communities from Great Boiling Springs, Gerlach, Nevada, United States - GBS 60_MetaG | ecosystem: Environmental > Aquatic > Thermal springs > Hot (42-90C) > Sediment...
GGGTGGTGGTAACGGATGAGCGGGTGCCTGTGCGGCAGGGCGGGCAGCTGAGGGGGTATCGGGCGGAGGTGGTGGGGGTGAGGGAGTATTATAGTTATGGTGGGCGTGTGGGGGAGCGGAGTTATGAGGTGGGTCGGGCGTATCGGTGGGGTTTCAATGGGCAGGAGGTGGTGGGGGAGCTGGGGCGCAGTCATTATACGGCAAGGTATTGGGAGTATGATGGGCGGCTGGGTAGAAGGTGGAATGTGGATCCCGTGGTGAAAGCGGCCGAAAGTAGGTATGCGGTTTTTGGAGGGAACCCAGTGCGGTTTATGGATCCGGATGGGCGGGATACGGTAGAGATACTCCAGGGTAGCGGTGTTCTTCATAGGCATATCAGGGCTCGTGGGCGGGATGTGTTTTATATTGTTCAAAAAGAAGAAGACGGCTTGCTAAGGAGGGTGGGGAGTATAGACTTTGAGGAGGGGACTTTGAGACAGATATGGAGCCGTCAGGCATATATTGATGAATACAAAGAGCATTCTACGATGACATTTTATGAAGTTGAGGGAGATGAATCTGCGAAGCGATTGTTTGAATTTCTTGCGGATCCGGCGCACACTCGAGTAGAATGGACTCATGCTAAGGTTGGGCGAGAGGGGTCTGGGCGTAATATTGTGGCTACTACTCATAAGGAGGATTATACTGGTGCTGGGAGATACTTACTCGATAAGGGTTATACTTTGAGGGTTGTTGTTCACAGTCATACAGAGGGTTATAGGGCCGGGCCATCGAGGAAGGATATTGAGAATGCGAAGGATTATTATAAAAGATTCCCGGACATAGAGTTGTATGTATATAAGCATCCGGGCAAGTATATTGAGTATGGGCCAACAGGAGCATATTCTCCAGCTGTTATAATAGAGGAACAAAAGAGTAAAGACACGGTTTCAGGAGGTAAATGATTATGCGGTACTTTTTGATGGTAGTTTTATACTTTGCTTATGGACAGGGCGTAAGGCAGGTGCCACTTGTGGAGGTAAAGAATGCAGAACTGTTGAGCATTATAGATAGTTTTATAGATCATGAGAAGAAGTGTTACTATTACTCCAAAAATCTGTATATATTTGTTACTATTTTGCAACGTTATCAGGTTTACATTAGTTCTGAAACTAAGCTATGGCCCCAAAGTGAGTATTTAGGCTGCTTTTTTAGAGATTCTCATTTAGTGGTGGTTGATGGGATTAGATTAGATAGTACCCTTTTTCTTAAGACAGATAAGAGGGTTACATTAAGGCTTTATACCCCTAAGAGGGGCATTGATCCTAATACCGGCTTAGAGATTCTTGATTATCCGGTTTGTGGCAAATACTCGGACTGGCTATATTTTTATGTTGGTGGAAAGTTCATTTCTTATGATAAATCCACGCGATGTAAATAGATGAATAGATCAAATAAAGGTTAGTTTTCTTGCAAATCGGGAGGCACCTGGGAGAGTGGAGGGATATAATACCAATCTGAGCCAAAAACTCCCTGAGTGCCGGCTAAGTATCTGGATAAGGCTCAGGCTTCCAGAAGGCCAGCAGCCCTACTGAAAGGGAGTGGCAGGCCATTGAGAGGCATTATAAAAACCCCCATCCCAAACCCTTCCCCCTCATGAGGGGGAAGGGCCGGGGTTGGGGGTAAGATTATAACTCAGATTGGCCTTATCTTTACCCCGTGCAGCGCCTGGGCTACCTGATGGAACGGCGCTACCTCGGGCGGCGGTGCTCTCGGCCGCCATGCTTGATAGGGCCGCCGGTGGTGGTGCAGCAGGTACTGGGCCTACCGCCGGGGATAGACCGGCCGAGCGTGGTGGTGGATGATGGGGTGGAGCTACTGCGAGGTAGTCGGCGCTACGAGCTTTTGGACTGGCTGGGGAATGTGCGGGTGGTGGTGAGTGATGCGCGGGTGCCTGTGCGGCAGGGCGGGGTGGTGAGGGGGTATCGGGCGGAGGTGGTTAGCGTGGGGGATTATTACAGCTTTGGGGCGGAGATAAGGGAGCGTTCGTATGAGATAGCCTCTAGTATTGTGGTATACAAAACCCAAACATGGAAGTCCTCATATATTTGGCTATGATTTTAGCGATTGGTGCATGTCTAAGTTCATTTATGAAGTCCTATTATCACTTCAGGTACTATCGTATTCTATATAGGAAGAGGATTAGTTTTATAGAATTTATTCCTATATGGAGAGTTGACATTATTACATCAACTTACATTAGGTTGCCGGTATTCATGTTTAGGTCAGAACTCGCCCGTATAAAGAGCCTAAAAGACAACGATATAAAGAGGGTGTTGATTAATCTTGTGAGGCATATCAGGATGTGGATTCGGATAGCATGGATATGTATCTTAGGTTTGATAGGGATCATATTGTGGATTTCATTAATAGTTTTATATGATTTACCTAATAAAACATGAAATGATGATGTATTTAAAAATGATCTATTATGGTGGTATATAGTCTGATACTTCGAAATGTAAAAGATCATCCTAATCTTTGTACGAGGTGCGGGATGAGAGCTTGTACACGAAGAAATTTTACATTTACGGCGTGCAGCGCCTGGGCTACCTGATAGAACGGCACTACCTTGGGCGGCGCTGTTCTCGGCCGCCATGTCTTGGAGGGCCGCCGGTGGTGGTGCAGCGGGTGCTGGGTCTACCGCCCGGGATAGGTCGGCCGAGCGTGGTGGTGGGTAGTGTGATGGAGCTGATGCGTGGCCGTCGGCGCTACGAGCTTTCGGACTGGCTGGGGAATGTGCGGGTGGTGGTGAGTGATGCGCGGGGGCCTGTGCGGCAGGGCGGGCAGCTGAGGGGGTATCGGGCGGAGGTGGTGGGGGTGAGGGATTATTATAGTTATGGTGGGCGTATGGTGGAGGGGAGTTATGAGGTGGGTGGGGTGTATCGGTGGGGGTTCAATGGACAGGAGGTGGTGGGGGAACTTGGACGCAGCCATTATACGGCGAGGTTTTGGGAGTATGATGGGCGGCTGGGGCGCAGGTGGAATAGGGATCCGAAGCCCATGGTTGGTGAGAGCGAATATGCGGTGAATCGGAATAATCCCGTGCTCAATAATGATCCGGAAGGAGATTGTCCTACATGTTGGAAGGGAATGTTTGGTTGGCAGGTAGGGGTGCGGGCTGGATTATCTCCTGAGGGGAAGATATTCTGGAACGCTGCGTTGTTGGCGGGATGGCAAGGTGGGTATGTGAGTAGTGGCTTTCAGGGGACGATGACTGTTTTTGGTGGAGGTAGCATATATGGAGGGCCGCAGCTGGGTACTTCTTCAGATGTGAAGGTATGGTGGGATGTTGTTGGTGGTGGGTATGCTACGCTTGGGGGTGGGCAGGGGCCGCCTTTGCCATTCTATACTCTAAACTATAATACGCCATCGCCCTTTCCCAATCAGAGTAAGTGGAGTATAAACTGGGGGCAGATGGTAACGTATAATAGAGCAATCAATCTTGCTGGAGATGGTCCTGGGGTTCAGGGCATGGGCCTGGTTGGAGTACGGATGGGTAATGTGATGATCAGTACGCATAATGATGCTACGAGTGGGCCATATTGGAGTGGTGTTAGTGGGAGGCTTTTGGGGAAAGGAGAGGGGACGGATGCTGGATGGACGGGAGGGATTGTAGTGTCTGGGCTTATAGATGGGAGGTTAGTGCAGGGGGGGTATGAGAATTTTACGGGTTTTCGGGTGGGAGGATGGAAGCCTGCTCCTGGTATTTACGAGCAAACCCGTTATCATAAGGCATTGAACAAGGCAGTTACATTTTTTGGTGTTGGTGGATTGCGCTCAGAGGAGTATGGTGAGCCATGGCTTCAGGAGTTGATTCATAAAAACATTACTAAGGAACGTTTATATGAGCATCCTGACGAGAATAAAGAGGGGAGCTCTGTATCGGTTGGGAATGTGCTGCGACGACAATAGGGAAGAGGGGGTATTGTTTACTAGTGGATTGATGAGAGTGATAGGGGTTGTAGATACTTTTTTGTTATTATTGGTGGGTTGTAGTCGTGGGGTGTGGTTGGAGGGGGGGCAATACAGGCCGAAGAAGAATATTGAATTTCCGATACGGCGGAAGCCATTTAGAGGGAGTGAGCTGATATACACAAACTACCTTTACATTACGCTGCTTCCCCATGCTGATGGAGTGGATGTGTGTTATTTAGGGTTTTATGGAGATGGGCGAACGGTAGCAGGATGCGAGGATATAAACGATACAAGTAGGATAAAAAAGTATCTTGAATGGGGAGTTAGTTGGGAGACCGCTATTGTGATTGGATACTATACTACAGAGGGACGGTTGATAAAGATGCAGTACTTTTATTGTTATGAGGGAGGTAGCTTTGACAACTGGATAGGCTTAATAAAGAAGGACACCTTAGAGGTTAGTCCAGGCATTGATAAGTATAATCCTAGGAGGTCTAGGACTTTCATAAAATCACATTATAGGCTTCTGAGGTGAGATAGGTATGATTGCTAAGGGAAGGATGCGAGCTAGTCTGGTGGGCATAGGCCGGCCGAGCGTGGTGGCGGATAGTGTGGTGGAGCTGGTGCGGGGGAGCCGGCGCTACGAGCTGAGTGACTGGCTGGGGAATGTGCGGGTGGTGGTGAGTGATGCGCGGGTGCCTATTCGGTGGAGCGGGGTGGTGGTAGGGTATCGGGCGGAGGTGGTTAGCGTGGGGGATTATTACAGCTTTGGGGCGGAGATAAGGGCGCGTTCGTATGAGATAGCCTCGGTCTATCGCTACGGCTATCAGGCGCAGGAGCGGGATGATGAGATTTATGGCCGTGGGGCATCGTATTATTACAAGTATCGGCAGCAGGATGCGCGTTTGGGGCGGTTTTGGAGCGTGGATCCGCTAAGTGGGAAGTATCCGTATTATTCGCCGTATAGTTTTAGTGGGAATCGGTTAGTGGATGCGGTGGAGTGGGAGGGGTTGGAGGTTATTCTTGTGAATGGATATAATGCCCGTGGTGTGGTGGGTAAAGTTATTGGGAGCGAAGTGACTGGGAAAGGCTACTGGGGGCCGGGTTTTGTAGAGGCTGCCCAGCGCTTTTTTAATGATTATTCACCTATAACTTTCATTGATGGCTCTTCCTTCATGGGTATTGATCAAAGCGGTCATGATAGATGGCTAAGAGGGATAGAATATGTAATGCGAAACATTCAGCAGTTGGATAAAGTATACAGAGAGGGTGGCCATGATTTCAGGATAGTTACTCACAGCGAGGGGGCTGCCTATGGGGCTGGTGTAGCATATGCTTTGATAAAGGCTGGGTACAATGTTTCCATGGTGGTTCATTTGTCGCCGGATGAGCCGACTGAGTTTGAGACTCCGGAGGAGCCTTATACTATTCAGTTAGTTTATGAGGGTGATTGGGTGGTAGGGGAAGAGAGAATAAGCAAGGGGCTGGACAGATTTGGAGTCGTTAGGCATGATTATAGTTGGACAGAGGTACATGGTGCCACGAAGAGAGCGGATGTTCTTAAGGCTGTGGAGGACTTGATGAAAGTGAAGGTGCATGGTCAAGTTGGGCCGGATGGTAAAGTTAGGCACAGGCAGGTAGAAGGAAGTGCCCCGCATGGGACTATATTTTCTCAAGTGGATGAAAAGAGAATCGAGCCTAATTAATGTATGGTTTTACGGGAGATATTTTGTGCACATTGTAAATGTGTTATATTTTGTTTTTTTCTCGTTTTTGACATATTTATCGTCTAACTTTTACTTAGGTTTGCCAGAAGGTCGCCATGAGGTAATCTCTGAAAACCCTGTAGGGTTTCTGTTGGAAAGAATGCTGTTTTGCCTTCTAATGTTGGCTCCTTATTTCATACCTATAGGCTCACTAAACTATTACCTGCTATATAAAAAAGGACATAGAAAGCAATTTTTTATTTGGTGCGTGCTTTATCTCTTAGTCTGCATTTCTATCTGTCTTTTTTCTACACTAAGGGTTTTTTATGAAGAAGGAGGGTAGAGTAAAAGTTGGCGAACGCTCTATGGGTATTTTTATATCGCTTGTCAACTGCATCATGATTATAGGGTCTTTTTATGTGAGAATAATAAGTGGTAAATATGCTTTTGGCTCTTACTTCTGTATTCTAAAGGCAGGATGGCCTATTGTGATAAGCTTATTCACACTATCACTAACTGCTTTTTATCACATAATGAATAGAGGCTCTACATCAAGACGCTTATATAATGATAAGTCGATAGATTGGATAATAATACTCACAAACATGTTACTTTTTTCCGCCTTTGTATCATGCCTGTTATGAAACGATATAGCTGTAAGAAACAACCCAAATACCCTCCCACTACCGATACAACTCCGCCAACCTCCAGGTAGCGCAATACACCCCCGATGGAGATATCGTACGCACCTTCTATGACCTGGCCCTGCGCCCCGCCGCCTCCCAAAACGAACGCCAAAAAGACAGCAGCCTCTACGCCTACCTCAAATACGACTACGAAGGCCGCCTCATCGAAAGTGGAATCGGAAGAAAAACCACCGCTGGCCCGCCAACCCTCCAGCAGCTCTCCACCCCCACCCACCCCACCAACTGGCTCTCCAACCGACGCGAGATCGTACGAATAGTGTACGATAAGCCCCTGCGCACCCAGCTTCCCTCAGGCTGGATCCAGCGCAACCTTTTAGGCCGCATCAGCTACCAGGAGCGGGACGAATACCAATCTAAGTAAAATAAGATCTTAATCATTTGGGTAAAGCTTGGAAAGCCTCCCGGACATGCGCCCACCCCACCAGCGTGGAAAGCCGTTCCTCCGCCTCTAACCACCGGAGCACCTCCTCCACCGCCGCCTTCTTCGCCTCTATGCTCCCATACACCCTTCCCTCCACATATCGCCGAACATCCTCTTTGCCCGCTCCACCGGATTCACCTCAGGGGAATGCGGCGGCTGAGACATCCACCTCCCCAACCGCCCTCGACCGGTGAAACGCCGCATTATCCCATACCAAACCCACTACCCCCTGCGCTTTACACCGCCGTAAAACCTCCGCCAGCTCCACACCCCGCATCCGCTCGAACCACGCCCACATCAGCCGCTTCTTTATCGGGTCCACTCCCAGAATCAAATGCGCCCACTCATACCGCAACTCTACCCGCTGCCGCACCTTCCCCCCACGCTTCCCCCATACCCGCCGACTTTGCCCCAACAATCCCACCCACATCTTACCACCGAACCCACCGTTGAATCGTCCGGTGTATCACCCCCACCACCACCTTCACCCGAATCAGCCGCTCCCCTCGCCGCAACAACCACAATGCCTGCCATCGCCGAGCCAAATCCGCATCTTTCTCTCGTCTGTACAGGTCGTACAGCTCTTCTTCCGTGTGTTTCCAGGCTATCTTCAAGGGTCTCGCCATACGGGTCTCCTTTGGGACAAAAGTACGAAAATTAATAGCGCAGATCACTTGGATTGGTATAAGATGGCAGATGGATCCGGTGTGCTGGTCCCAATCCCTACGCCCTACCCCAGAAGAGGGGCTTGACAGAAGATTGCCAGAAAGGCAGCCGTGGTGAGAATAGTAGTCTTCATAGCCGTTTGATTTTGGGTTCGAACAAAATGAGGAAAATCATATTTGCAAGAGGGGGGGACGCCGGGCAGACATAGGACCCACCTACGACAGATAGTGACCATCAGCCCAAAAAGTACAACTACTTCTGAGCGCCGGCAGGTGCGAGCAGGCCGACCGAAGGAGAGTTACTGGACCCATTCTGCAGGCGGCTAATAGCCTCCCGAAGCTGCTTATTCTCAGCTTCTAACTGGCTGATCCGCTCCTCCTGCTTTTGCACCATCAGAACCAGAAGCGGAATGAGGGCATCGTACTCCAGACCACGCCTGACCTCTGGATCAGAGCCTGCGTTGGTAACGATATTCGGAAAGAGCGGCTCTACATCATTTGCAATGAACCCAAAGCGTAGCCGATGGGAATCATCTCCTATGCCGGGATTGTAGAAGTATGAAACGGGTTCAAGCTTCATAAACCTGCTACGAAGTTCTTCATACTTTGGAGAGAGAGATTGGATATTGTTTTTATAACGGCGGTCTGAGCGCAAACTAAGTGTACTATAGTGAATGTTATTCGCACAGATGTCCATAGTGGATAATCCTCCTTCCCAGCCGAGTGGCCAGTCGTTGAAGCGGTTGCCGTTTATACCTTCAATAATAGCCAGTGTAGGAGCATCGCTGGAGGTTCCGGTGCCCGGTGCAAAGCCAAAAGGCTCATTAGCAGTTATGTCTAAACGAGCGCGAGCCCGAGGTGGTGTCCCCCGAGGAAAAATAGCCAGACGCCCCCGGCTCTCCACCCGCATAAACTGACGATATAAGCAGCAAGGATTGTCTATGCCGAGGACCATAGCATCCTCTTCTGCGTAGTCATCGCCGATATTGATGTATAGTTCGGAACCATTATCCTGGGTATTACGCCTGGCCATCCAGAGGAAATCCGTATTGTCGCTATCGAAGTTTGGAGTGCCTGGCCCTCCGGAGAAGTATAACCTCCGGCCAAAGCCTGGTAGGGCGCCTGTGTTTACTGGATTGATTTCGCCTACACGCACATTTCCGCTGGCGATATGAAGCTTCTCATTGGGGGAGGTTGTAGCGATACCGACATTGGTACCGTTATCAAAGACCTGACTGCAGTTCTGCTGGTTTGCTGCAGTTATTTTGGGCAGGAAGTTCGCTGTATTACAGCTATTGATAAATCCACCGCCACCCGGAGGCGGGCCGAAGGTGCCGTTTCCGAGCAGAACATCATTGATGTTTCCAGTAAAGTTGGTAATCTGGAGGTCGCCATTTGCGTCGGTGCAGAGAAGGGCACCATTAGCACCGGAGGCGTAGTTAGCGAATCGAACGGTACCCGTCGTATGGAGCTGGCGCACAGGATTGGCTGTCCCGATGCCTATATTATTCCCATCATCATAGATTTGACTGCACCCCAACTGGTTAGGACCGGTCACTCTGGCTACATAGTTTGTGGTGTTGCAGGTATTGACAAGCCCAGCTCCCCCGGGAGGTGGTCCAAAAGTGCCATTTCCAAGCAGGACATCATTTGCACTCCCGGTAAAGTTGGTTATGGCAAGATTGCCTTGATTATCAGTGCGTAAAAGAGCTCCATTGGGACCAGATGCATAGTTCTGGAAGCGGACCGTACCCGTTGTGTGCAGCTGTGCCGTGGGCGTGGTGGTACCAATCCCAAAGTTCTGCGCTACCAGCCAGCCACCAATAAGCAGATAAGCCGAAAACCTTTTCGTCATAAGCATATACACAGGACTTTAGTTTCAGATTTTTGGCAAATACAGATATAATGTAGAGAGATAAAGTCGTATGAACGCAAAAGTTTATTCATATAATCAGCGTAATAGAGTAATCGTGCCTGCCCTTTGCAGCCGTTCTCCTTCCATGGTTTCTAACTCGATCACATAGGTGTAGACGCCTTCGGGGCAGGGCTGGCCATTCTTTTTCCCATCCCATAAGATGGGAAGCCCCTGCCCCTGGGTTATTTCTGTGCCCCAGCGATCATAAATGAACCACTTAGACTTTTTTAGACCGGTGGCTACGGGCGCCCAGTAATCATTAATGCCATCTCCATTTGGAGAAAATACATTCGGAATGAATAAACTCCTATCCTTAGGGCGAACAACCAGACGAACGGCTGCTGTATCCGCACAACCAGGAGAGGTTTCTACAATAACCTCAATCAAGTAGATGCCAGGTACTGGGTATACATAGCTGAAGGATGACCCTCCTGGGATGCTGGAACCATCCCCAGGTTGCCAGGTGTAACTGAGCCCGGGCAAGGAAGGAGTGGCTCCCGCAGTGAAGCTCACAGGCTCCCCGGCCTCTATCGTATCCGCTGAGGCTGTCAGGGATGCCGCCACCCGTCTTTCAGAGAAAGCCCACTGCGGTCCAATAAACTGACTGACGGCAGGCACCTTCCAGCTATTCGGGTAAGTCCCTGTTACAGCTGGTGTGGGCACCCATCGATTGCTATTAGCATCCCATTGAGCTACAGGACCTTTCACAGGGTCCGAAGGGTCGTGCACACAGGTAATATCAGCAGGACCATCTCCTGATAGGCGGTCAATGTAATGGTAATAAAGTGGGTTAACGGCACATATCTCGGGGTGCCGCTGGGAGCGCGGGAGATTTTCATTCGTGGGGTCGGTATTTGCGAGGCGCACGGCCCAGCGATGAGGATTCGCCGAGGCAGGAGTGATGTAAGCCGGCCGATAACGCAAAGGCGTGTGCCCCCCCACAGGAAAGAGGTAATCTAAGGCTCTATCAGTAACTCGCTCCAGGTAGCCGCCGAGCTCACTGGAAACAAAACCTGTGACTCGTATGATAGCATCCGGGGCAGGATTACGAACCGCCGCAAAGGTCGTCTGCGTACGAAGTTCAGCCGACCCCAAATCCAGAAGCTGATCTATGTAAAGTGGTGTCGAAAGAATCTTCGGCGCGCTCCCGGACAACCGTATAGTATCCCCCCGAATGGGATGCTGACCGGAAAGTGTTTGCTGCCCCCCATTCAAAATCAGCGTTCCTGGCGAGGGAGCGGGAATAAAAAACTGACCCGCATCGTCATTTTGCACATCGCCCGATATGTACACCACACCGCTGTTTCGGAAAGTACCTCCGGATTGGTTCCACCATCCGCCCTCACAGGTGACGATACCCCCCGCCTCAAGCACAAGAGGGACTCCTGTGTTCGTAGCCAGAGGCTGCGCACTGAGTATAGAATGCCATAGTACTATTAGCGCAATAGTCCTTATCCTATCCGCATAGTCAAGCTTATGCATCATCTATTTGTACTTTTTCTTAGAATATTTGGCCATTTCTCTGAACTATTAGACACACTGAGTGCAGGATTTTGTTGAGTGGAATACCCAGGACGAAAGTTAAGCTCCAGTCTGTGGGGTATTTCCACAGGAACGAAGCTTAGCATAAAACTCATATGAGAGCAGAGAGAATAACCGAATAGAGAGCTTATGGAGTTTCTCAGCTGGGAAAATGCCGGTTGAGTGAGGTATGTCTGACTCGGGGCCGGAGATAGACTAAGAATATGCTGGCCTTTCATGGGCACTGCAGGGCTCTCGTGCCTCCGGTGTTTATGGAAGGGTTAGGACTGCTAACAGAACTGGGAGGCGCGCCTGCACTTCCGACAGAGGAGGGAGTATAGTTAGGAGAAGAAGACTGGGGATTGATTGCGGAGGCACAGCAGATATTGTCACCGGTACCGTCAAGGAAAGCAACATAAAAGTTATCTCCGCTCGGGCCAAAGCCACTTCGATAACCTGCGACTGTGTAGCCCTGCCCGGTGCCTACTTCTACCACAGAAGTGAGGCGCCCCCCTCCCAGAGAGCGGCCCCACTGAGGATTGCCATTGGCATCCAGCTTGAAGAACTTATCATTCCCTACCAGCGCATAACCCCCATCGCTGGTCCGGACGATGTATGAGCCAAAATCACTGTTACTAAAGTGAACCGTACGATCCCATACCAGGTTGCCGTTTGAGCTTAAGTGAGCAAGGTATGCTCTGTACTGACCCGGATTGGGTTGTACGAAGCCCACCACTATACATCCCCCATTACTTGTCGGAGTGACGTAACTGGCGCGGTCATCGTTTGTAGTACCTATTTCACGGCCCCATAAGAAATTTCCACTGGCATCCAGCTTGGTGATGTAAAGATTAAAGGTAGCGTTGCCATCGCCTTTGATGCCTGCCACTACAAAGCCACCATCGGTGGTCTGGGCGATAGAGTAAGCCCACTCGTATTCTCCTCCTTCGATGTACCGACTCCATGATAGATTTCCATTTGCATCAAGCCTGGCCACATAAAAACTCTTAAGGTTATTTCCAAAGTCAGTGTAACCTGCCACGGCATATCCTCCATCATTGGTCTGAATAATAGCCTGCGCCCCATCATTAGCAGCTCCTCCTATGGTGCGCATCCACTGCAGGTTTCCACTTACATCAAGCTTTATAACATACATGTCATAGTTACCGGCGCCATAAGAGTTTCCATCACCTGCGATAGCATAACCTCCATCGGTCGTCTGAATGATAGCGAAACCTCTATCGTCTCCGGCTCCCCCTATGACTCTCGTCCACTGAATATTCGCACTGGCATCCATCTTAACGACGTAGATGTCGGTACCGCCCGCCCCAAAAGATGTGGTTTGTCCTACCATAATGTAACCCCCATCATTTGTCCGAATCATGGAAGAGGATCCAAATGCATACTCATTTCCATTTCCTCCCAGAGCTGCGCATACAGGGCATGAAAGCGTGGTGGCAGAAAAGACATTTCCATTCTCAGAGAGATCACAGCTACTGACCGCTCGCAGGCGATAGTAATAAGTTCTACCGCAGGTGAGTCCCGAAATATTGTAACTCGTTACATTGCCAACGGAGAGGTTATTGTAGCCAGCCACAAAGTTTGTAAAGGCCGCATCTGTAGCTACATCCAGAAAGTAGCCTGTGGCGCCGGGAAGACCTTGCCAGTTAGCGGTAAAGCTGGTTGCAGTTATATTGGTAGCTGGGAGGGTCACGGGACCTCCGGAGAAGGGTACGCACCCGTTGGTACAGCGCCCGAGCACTACCCATCTGGTACCGTTATAGTATTCAAAGCAGCCTGTAGTGGTGTTGAATATAAGCACAGACAATGCAGGACCGACAATAGCATCTCTCTGGGTAGTGGTCATTCGCGGGATGAGTATGCCGCGCTCAGTGGATTGAAGCTCTAAGAGGGCCGAGTTGTGAGGCGTATTCGTCCCGATGCCAACATTTTGTGCGGCGAGCCAGCACAGTAGATGGGTGATTCCGATGAGTACGTTTCTCGTGTTCATAGTCGTACGAGGTTTGGTTTTGACCACAAATTTAGGATGTTTTTCATATATGAAAGAGGGGGTGGGACCTCGCCTTTAGCGGAGTTATACCAATCTGAGCCAAAAACTCTCTGAATACAGTTCGGCTTTCCAGCTCAAACTCAAAGCTGTCTGAGGCAAATAGCTCCTCCGAAAAGAGAGTATATGGTTCCAAATGGCATCACTCTCATGCCTGAACCGACCCCTTCGCTCAGGAAGCCTGATTTACAGTCTAACTTCATCAGTCACGATCCGGCCGGCCCCCTATTCCCTTATACCGCTATCGGAGCTGGAATGGGCGGGTGATGCTGATATCCCACTAATCGTACATCCTCAGGCACAAACTCGTCTATCTCCCGCCGGTAAGGATTCAGTTCTATCCGGGGAAGCGGATAAGGTTCCCGCTCAAGCTGCGTGCGAGCCTGCACCTCATGATTTTTATACAGATGCGCATCTCCAATAGCGAAAATCAGCCGATCCGGCCTATATCCCACGCACTGAGCTACCATGGAAAGCAGCAGCGCATACGACGCCACATTAAAGGGTAATCCCAGAAACACATCTGCACTGCGCTGATAGACCTGCATGGAAAGCGCCAGCCGCACCGGGTCGGCATAAAACTGGTACAGCACATGACAGGGCGGAAGGCGCATTTCTGCCAGCTGACCGACATTCCACGCGGAGACCAGCAGCCGCCGGCTGTAGGGATTGGTGCGAATAGTATCAATGACGGCCTGCAGCTGATCGTAATGTTCTCCATTATAGCCCGGCCAGCGCCGCCACTGATACCCGTATATGGGGCCCAGATGACCCTCCTCATCGGCCCATTCGTCCCAGATGGTTATTTTATGCGTATGAAGGTAACCGACCTGCGTATCCCCTCGCAAAAACCAGAAGAGCTCATAGAGGATGGACTTGAAGTGCACTTTCTTGGTAGTAAGAAGCGGAAACCCCTCAGAGAGGTCTACCTCTAAATGTACCCCGAAGCGACTTCGGGTACCCACACCGGTTCGGTCAAATCGTTCCGGCGCCTCTAAAAGACTGGCTAAGAGATGGAGGTAGTCTCTTTCGTAGCGACTCGCCATGCGTAAAGGTAAAACAAAAATCAAGCCAGCTTATCCACATTTTTTAGAAAGTTCGCAGCAGTTGAACGCTATCCAGTCGCTCCTGAAGCCATAGACGCACCTGGGTCATGGGGACTCGTACCTGCAGAAGGGTATCCCGGTCGCGAATCGTTACCGTTTCATCTTCCAGGGTCTGACCATCGATCGTAATGGCATAGGGCGTTCCTTTAGCGTCATAGCGCCGATAGCGCCGTCCAATGGAGTCCTTCTCCTCATAAGCGCACATGTAATAAAAGCGGAGCTCCTCATAGAGGGTCCGGGCTTTGAGTATCATATCTTCCTTTCGCACCAGCGGGAAGATCGCCACGCTAATGGGTGCCAGGAGGGGATGAAGTTTCAGTACGATGCGGGTATCCTGGCCGCCTTCGGCTGTGGGGGCCATCTCCTCCACATACCCCTGCGATAAATGCGCCAGAACCAGCCTATCCAGCCCCACCGACGTCTCTATCACATACGGAACGTACGAACGTCCCAGCTCCTCATCATAGTACTCCATTTTTTTGCCGCTGTACTGGCTGTGACGGGATAAATCAAAATCCGTACGCGAGTGGATCCCCTCTAACTCCCGGAAGCCAAAAGGAAACCGAAACTCTATATCCACGGCGGCATTGGCGTAATGAGCCAACTGTTCATGGTCTTTGTAACGGAGGTTTTCGGAGCGCAGCCCCAGCACCTGATGCCAGTGTCGACGCTTTTCTTTCCAGTAGGCGTACCATTCCAGTTCGGTCCCGGGTCGCACGAAAAACTGCATTTCCATCTGCTCAAATTCTCGCATGCGAAAAATAAACTGCCGAAATACGATTTCATTGCGAAAAGCTTTTCCGATTTGTGCGATTCCAAAGGGGATTTTCAGGCGAGCGGTGCGCAGGACCAGCGGAAAGTCCACAAATATGCCCTGAGCAGTTTCGGGGCGAAGGTAGATTTCGTCGGCTTCGTCCGCCACCGCCCCCAATCGTGTGGAAAACATGAGGTTGAATTGCCGAACGGGTGTCCATTCTGTGGAGCCGCTTTCAGGGCAGGGGACTTCCTGCAGCAGGGTAGAGAGCGCCTCCCAGTTCTTTCTCGAAAGCGCCTCCGAGAGCCGGGTCCGTAAAGCCTGAGCCTTCTGGTAGTCTTTGTGGGTGTGGAGTTTTTCGATGATTTCCTGGGGGGACCAGCCTTGCTTGATGGCTCGCTTTTCGACTTCTCGCTGAGCTCGCTCCTCCAGCCGCTGCGCATACTCCTCAATAAGGGTATCTACCCGGTAGCGCTTTTTTGAGACTTTATTATCCACGAGGGGGTCGTGAAAAGCCTCTACGTGACCGGAAGCCTCCCACACACGGGGATGCATGAGGATAGCGGCATCCAGGCCCACAATATTTTCGTGAAGCTGCACCATGGATACCCACCAGTAATGAGCCAGGCGTCGTTTGAGCTCCACGCCCAGGGGCCCATAATCGTACACGCCGCCCAGGCCTTCGTATATTTCACTCCCCGGATAGATAAATCCCTGCTCTTTTGCGTACGACGAAAGCCGTTGAATATCACTTACCATAACCCTG
>Ga0197142_1002627_pt1 | contig 15586 bp, 18 predicted proteins | sample GBS60_MetaG_FD_148614 | JGI IMG/M metagenome (GOLD analysis project Ga0197142, IMG submission 148614) | Sediment microbial communities from Great Boiling Springs, Gerlach, Nevada, United States - GBS 60_MetaG | ecosystem: Environmental > Aquatic > Thermal springs > Hot (42-90C) > Sediment...
CCTTGGCCCCGGCCTCGGCTATGGCCCTCTTGTTGTTGAAGTTTATCACGTTGCGGGACCAGTTCTGCACCGTGGTTATTTTAAGCGTGGCGCCCTCGTGGGCGTAGCCCTCCACCATGCCGTTGTGGAAGGAGTATTTAAGCAGACGGGGGGCGGAACAGCCCTCAATCCAGTGGACGTAGGCGCCTTTGTCCGCCACCACTATGGAGTGCTCCATCTGGCTCTCCATGGATTGGCCGATAAAGAAGAAGGTCTCGAGAGGTTGCTCAATCTTGACGCCTGGAGGCACGTATATGAAGACCCCGCCGGACCACAAGGCGCCGTGGAGCGCGGCGAATTTGTGCTCGGGCGGAAACACCCTCATGAAGTATCTCTGCACGAGGTCCGGGTACTTCTTGACAGCCTCCTCCATGGGCAACATGATGACGCCCTTCTCCTGGAGCTTCCGCTTCAGGTTGAAGTATATGATCTCGCTGTCGAACTGCGCCCCCAGCCCCAGAAGCGCCTTTGCCTCTATCTCCGGCAGACCCAGCTTCTCGTAGTACTCGCGGATCTCCTTCGGCACTTGGTCCCAGCTGGACACGGCCTCGGTCTGGGGCTTGGCGTAGTGGACGAGCGCCTCTAGGTCTATCTCCTCCACGGCTCTGACCCATTTGGGCATGGGCAGCTTTTCGAAGAGCTCCAGCATCCTGAGCCTCAGCCTCCTCATCCAGTCCGGCTCCCCCTTGAGTTTGCTTATCTCCTCTATCATGTCTCTGGTGATGCGGCCCTTAAGCGCCACCTGGTAGCTAAATTGCTTCTCGAGACCCAGCACCTCCTCCACGCTCTCGACGTGGCTTATGGTCGCACGGAGAGATTCCAACTCCTGCATGGGCATATTCTGCGAATGAGAGTTATAAGCCTTCTTAAGAACATTCTTAAATCTGGAAATCGGGGAGTTGCCATGCACAGGCTTGAGGTTAAGGATCTGAGAGTAGCGGTCGGCGGAAAGGAGATCTTAAAAGGCGTGACGCTGGGCGTGTCCAGCGGCGAGGTTGTGGTCTTGATGGGCCCCAATGGCAGCGGCAAGTCCACGCTGTTTCAGGCAATAGCAGGAAACCCCAAGTACGAAATCGTAGACGGGGATATATTGTTAGACGGCGAATCGATAAAGGAACTAGCCCCAGAGGAGCGGTTCGCCAGAGGTATCTTTGTCGGCTTCCAATCGCCGGTAGCCGTGCCGGAGGTTAGGTTCGCCTTTCTGTTGCAGGCCATGATGAACATACGTGCCGGTAAGAAGATCACGGAGCCTAACCCGCAAGTGTTGACGCAGGCCCAGAGGATTGCCGCGGAGCTGGGCCTTAAGCCCGAGGTGTTTAACCGCGGCATCGGTGCGGGCTTCAGCGGCGGCGAGTTCAAAAGAGCCGAGGTCCTCCAGGCGTTGCTCCTGAAGCCTAAGTTCGTGGTGCTGGACGAGCCAGACAGCGGTCTTGACATAGACGGGATAGCCGCCGTGGGCAGAGCCGTGACTCAGCTGGTGGCGTCGGGAAGCGGCGTCTTGCTGTCCACCCACTACGCCAGAGTGCTTAGGTTCATCAAACCCACGAAGGTCTACGTCATGGCCGAGGGGAGGGTTGTGCTTGAGGGCGACGAAGGCGTGGTTAGGAAAATTGAGGAGGCAGGATACCAGAGCTACTTCGCCGAGATAAAGAGGGAGCTCGCCCTGTAGTTCTCCGCTTGACGTCAGTTGGCTCCTAAGTCACCATCGATCTGCAACCCAGCCATCATCACCTCGACTCTCCGCGGAAGGGAGTTAAAAACATGCCGTCCTATACAGTTATATATAGATAAATTTAGGTTACTTATGCCTAAGTGGCACTGGCCCATAGACCCAGACAAGGTGCCGAGAATTGTGGTGGAGCCGCCGGGCCCCAAGGCCCTGGAGATAGTCCGGCGCGATGAGGAGCTGATAATGCAGTCATTTATCCGTTGGTACCCCCTGGTGATTGCGAGGGGCTACGGCCCCGTGGTCGAAGACGTCGACGGCAACCTCTACATCGACTACAACGCCGGCATCGCGGTCACAAACGTGGGGCATGCACACCCGAAAGTTGTAGAGGCCATAAAGAGGCAGGCGGAGCTATTCCTCCACTACTCTCTCACCGACTTCTACTACGAGGTTGCGGTGAAGCTCGCAGAGAGGCTGGTCTCCATAGCCCCCATGTCGGGCAGGAAGAAGGTTTTCTTCACAAACAGCGGTACCGAGTCCATAGAGGGGGTGTTGAAGATCGCCAGGGGCTACTTCAAGGGTCAGAGGCCCTACGTGATGGCATTCCTCGGCGCCTTCCACGGCAGGACGTACGGCTCCATGAGCGTCACCGCGTCGAAACCCGTCCACAGGCGGCACTTCTCCCCGCTGGTCCCCAACGTCATCCACGCCCCCTACCCGCATCCGGTCCACTGTCCCTTCAAGGCGTCGACACCTGAGGAGTGCGGCGAATACGCGCTTGCGTTTATAGAAGACTGGATCTTCAAGAGGCTTGTAGACCCGTCTGAAGTCGCCCTTGTGCTCATAGAGCCCGTACAAGGCGAGGGCGGCTACGTGGTGCCGCCTAAAAACTTCATCCAGGGACTTAGGAAGCTCACGCAGGAACACGGCATCCTCCTCGCCGTAGACGAAGTCCAGTCTGGCTTCGGCAGGACTGGGAGGTGGTTCGCCGTGGAACACTTCGGCGTGGAGCCTGACCTCATAGCCACGGCAAAGGCCATCGCCGCTGGGCTCCCCCTAGGCGCCATAATCGGCAAGGCCGAGGTAATGTCGCTTCCAAAGGGCGCACATGCTAACACCTTCGGCGGGAACCCCGTGGCGGCTGCCGCAGCTCTGGCCTCTATGGAGGTGATAGAGGAGGAGGGGCTACTACAGCACGCCGAGACGTTGGGCGAGGAGCTGAAGAGAGTGTTCGCCGAGGAGGTGGGCGACCGCCACCACGTGAGAGGCTTAGGGCTTATGATTGGCGTTGAGCTACTAGACGAGAAGAAAAAACCTGTTAAATACCTCGACGAAGTGCTCATAAAGACGTTTAAACGCGGCGTAGCCGTCATAGGAGCCGGGCTCTCTACGATCAGAGTGGCACCGCCTTTAGTAATCCCGCGCGAGATGGCCCTAAAAGCCGCCTCTATTATACTAGAAGTCTTACGTGGCTACTGATAGGTCAATAATGAACTTCTTTTTCACAGCCTCGTCGTAATACCACTCGACGATTTCGTCCTCTGCGATTTCCATGGCGAATTCAAAAGCCTCGTCCCAGTCAAACGATTCAAAGACTAGGTCCCAGCCCTCTTCCACAAGTTCAAGGTCTTTCTCTTTTCCGGTCACCAAGATCCTCCCCTCTCTCCTACTCACAAGTACTCTGTACATGTGCGTATACGTATACATATTTAAAAACCACCCGGGAATTTTAACATATTACCATATTTAGTATTAAAAACCTTTATAGAAATAAGTCGATATTCACATTGATAAACAAGTATTAAGTAAAAATATTTGTATGTAACAATATACATAACATGCCCGAGGGGGACTGCCCACTTGTCGCTACTGGATAAAGCTAACGGCTTACACTAACTTTGCCGGTTTTTTATTTGTTCTAGCCGTCAACTCTCTTGGGTTTATCTTTATGAATTGCAACCCGTGTCTTTTTAGATATTCAAGAGCCGACGAAGAGATGTCGCCGGCAACGAGGATCCCCCTTGCCTCATGTCCCTTCTTTTTATAAATTTCTACATATCTGGCCAGCTGAAAAACCGCCTCGTGTGTAGCGAGGTCGCGTTTTACTTCTACAACTACATATCTGCCCTCTCTGTCTTTTGCCAAAATGTCTATATGGCCCACGTCGGTCGGCACCTCGACTCCGACTATCTCAAGCCCCTCCTCTATGAGCCAGGGGGCGGCCACCAAGGCGTCAACCACATCTTTCTCAGACCCCACCAACTCCAGCTCAGTCGCCCCAACGTCGAAGGCGCCTATGAAATCTACAGTTAGAAAAACCGCCTTAACTGTTTCAAAAGGCCTAGGCCTAACGCTCTTCACCACAAGCCTCCCCCCTTCCACATAAGCCGCAGTGGCAGAGCCCGGAGGCTGCCAAATCTTCGGCTGAGCCTTCTCCGCCTCGTGTACGAGCAATGTGCCGTCCCTCTTGATAACCACTAAACGGCGGCCTTGCTTAAGAGAGGCAACAGCCCTCCCTGTATACTGCACCTCGCAGACCCCCACAACCACGACGACGCCCCGCTTCTTTTCTGTGTTTATCGCACGGGCTGCCGCCTCCGCCGTGGGTTTTTCGAGGTACACATAGCTACTGCTGACGGAGTTTAAAGACAATAAGTTAATATAGTGTCTCAACTCCCCACGTCATGGCAAAAATAGAGATAAAGGAAGTCCCCGAAATAAGAGGCTTCAGCACGGTGAAAAAAGTGCCCAACAGGGCGGCGCTACAGGGGGACCTCAAGCCCAACATGATATTGGTCTTCCACGGCAAGGAGGGCCACGAGATGGTGGTCGAGATCTTCACCCCGGACCCCAACGGCGACAAGAACCTGCCCCCCGCCACGATGGCCGTCACCAAATTCAGCGGAAACGCCGAAAAGGTAGACAACGCCTACGCCACCCTCCTCTTCTGGGCCCTCAAGGAGGGGAAAACCCTAGGCACGCCCACGAGAGAAGTCTACACAAAGGTGGACACCACACAGAGCCCGCCCGAGGTAGAAGTGGAAGTACAGGTGCCAGTCCAGTAAGACAAAACCTTAAAAACCCCAGCCAATAGTCACCACGGGGCCCGTAGTCTAGCGGTATGATGCCCGCCTCACGCGCGGGTGGTCCCGGGTTCGAATCCCGGCGGGCCCATATGGCGTTGGACGTCCTCGCTCCTCTTGACGAGGAGGGGCAGTAATGCATCTTAGCCGTCCGCGCCCGGCGGGGGCCTCCGCGTCTCCTTGCATATGCCTATGGGCGTCGCGCTGTCTGGCACTTAGGGGGCTGATGGGGTGAAAAGTGGGGGGCCAGCGCCGTAGCTGAAGGAACTTCATATATAGGCATATCCTCCCGGTTATGCCTCTGAGACTTTTCTTCGACGGCGCGTGCGAGCCCGTGAATCCCGGCGGAGTCGGAACATACGGCTTCGCGGCCTATGAAGACGACAGGGAGGTACACGGCGAAGGCGGCGTGATCTGCGTCGGCGGGAGATACTGCACAAACAACGTGGCTGAGTATACAGCCCTGATCAAGGCCTTGGAGTGGGCTTTATCGATGGGGGCCTCAGAGGTCGAGGTCTACGGCGATAGCCAGCTGGTGGTGAGACAGATGCTTGGAATTTATCAAGTGAAGGCGTCGCATCTAGTTCCGCTGTATGAGAAAGCCATGGAGCTGACGCGGCAGTTCCGGAAGTTCTCCATCGGCTGGGTACCAAGGGAGCGGAACGTCCGCGCCGACTATTACTCGAAAAAGGCCTACTGCGACTTCCTCAAGGCCCACCCTGAGGCTAGACAGAGATATGCCAAGTGGCTAGCCAGCGAGAGACAAGCGGCGCTTCTGAAGAAGCTGGGGGTAAAAAACGCAGAGTGTTTATCCAAGGCGGAGGCCTCTAAGCTGATTAAGAATCTGCTCGGCCGCTAGGTTCTGACGTCGAGGCCCAGGGCCTGGGCCCGCCGTATGATCCTCACGACCTCGTCCCACGACCTTGTCTTATAGACGTAGCAACGGCCCGCGCGCTGTGCTCCCTCAATCTTCAAAATCTCCTGCGCGTAGAGGCCCAGCACCACCACATAGTGTCCATCAGGCGTCTTCTTCCTAGAAGTCCAAACTGCGTCTAGAGGTGGACGCATGTAGGTTACACCGTCGAAAGCTTAAATCTCATTATTGCGTGACGTGTTTATATCCGACTGTGTACACGAGACGCACAACTTCCATAAAGTGGGTGGCACGTCGGCGGCGAAAATTAGCTACTGATGTAAAGCCGCAGAGGTCTTTTGGACCTGGGATCCAGGCGTGGAACTTGTGGCGAGGCGTTCCGTCTCTCCAGCCACCAGATCGGCGGCAGAGCGCGGGGTCGCTGAGAGGTTGGGGGTGAGGGCGCGGGGTTAGAGTTGCGAGAGGTGGGGGTGGCGAAGCAGTGGCGTGTCTCTTCTCAAGGCGTTGAACGCCTCTTCTAGGGTGTAGGAGTGTTCTGTCCTCCTGGCGAAGCCCCGTGCCACGACTATGTACACGTCGCCTTCGGCCTTATGCATGAGCTCTCTGGTGACTGCGACTGCATCTACGTCGCGGCTCCACTTAACCTCGCCGTATATCCTCAAGCCGCCGACTTCTCCCGCCAGATCTATATCTACCCCGCCCTTCACGAACTTGCTCAACCTCACGCCGAAAAGAGCTGGGGAGAACCTTCTGATAAACTCCTCGAACATTTCGCCGAAGTACTGCGAGAGCCTCTCCTCGTCTCTAAGCGGTTTGTCGATCCCCAGCTCCAGCTCGGAGAGGTTGGGGTAGACGAAGCGGAACCAGAATCTGAACAAGTTATCCACGATCTTGTAGAACCCCCTCTTCCTGCCGACGGGAACCTCCCTCCTCACGATGTCTAGGTGTTGCAACACCCATAGATACTTCGACGCCTTGCTCCTCTCCAGCCCCGCCGCGTCTGCTATTTCGCCCAGCGTCTCCCTCCCCGCCGCAACCGCCTCTAGTATCGATATATACACCCGCAGCTCCCTCAGCTCCTCCCGCAGTAAGAAAAGGGGCTCTTCATACAGCGGACCCCCCTTCCGGAAGAGAGCTACTATGTTCTCCTCTGGACTTCTTCCGGCGTCGAACAACCTTAGGTAATACGGAACCCCGCCGGCCACGGCCCAAGCCTTGAACAGGTCCTCCGCCCCCCACCCCGGGAAGAACTCATGCAGAGCCCCCGGCGGGATCTCGCCCAGCTTCCAGCTGGCGGTTCGCCTGCCGTACAGCGGCGACTTTCTGGAAAGCACCTTCTCCTCCATCATCCCAACGCTGGACCCCACCAACAAAAGGAACAGTTCGGTGCCGGACAGACGAAGATCCCAGGCCCGTTGCAGAACTGAGGGCACCGAGGGGTCCAGCTCCACTAGTTATCGAAACTCGTCTATCACCAAAACAAGCCTCTCCCCAGCCGCGGCCCGGCCTAACACGTCTAGAAAGACCTCCCACCTCGGCTCAAGACGCGCGAGGTAGCCCTCCCCAGTCACCTGCGCGAGTTTTCTCAGAAGCTCTTTTACATTTTTCTCGATGGAGTCATAGGTGCACATATGGTAAATCCCCTTCTTCCCCTGGAGAAACCTAACTACTAAGGCGGTCTTCCCTAGGCGCCTCCTCCCGTACAAAACGGCGAGCTGAGCACCCTCCCTCTTGTACAAATCCTCCAGCCAAGCCAACTCCGCTCCCTGTCCACAAATATTGACTCTACAAGTATTATACTGTGAAGGTAAATAATTTTTCCGATCAATACGTCAAAAGGCTGTTAAACAGAAACTAGCAACATCATAAAATCTTTAAAATGGAATCTCCGTATGTTATTTGTAGTAATTTTCTTTATCTAATTTTTACATCGGCGTTTTTATAAACATATATTTTCAGAAAAATACGGGCTTCCAGTTCCGTTAAGCTACTCTGTGAGTTTCGTGTTTTGTTTTTTCTGTGCGCGGTTTTTAAATCGGCGTATTAGGCCGGGCAGACTAACACTGCGGACTCTGCCCCCGGCTTTTCCGTCGTTAACAGCGTTAATAGGCTAAACAGTGGCGCAACGCTTTAAAACCCTTAACGTTGTCTAACTTATGTTGCTACAACTAGGCATAAACTGGGAAAAGTTAATTCAAGACATAATTACATATGGCCTTCAAGGAGTTATAGCTATATTAATTATAATTGTTGCGTGGGCTATTGGTTCTGTTATTGGGCGTGCTGTAAATAGGTTGATTGAGCGCACCGGGCTGGAGAGGGCCTTTGACAGAACTGACGTGGGTAAGGCCTTTAGGTCTGCTGGCATAGATTTGTCTAATCTTATCGGGATGTTGGTCACGGCCTTTATCGTGGTGATAGGTATTGTGGTCGCGCTTCAGTATCTGCGGATCGGCGGCGAGGCGGGCATGTTGGTGGCGCAAGTTGCCGAGTATCTGCCGAGGCTTATCGGCGGCATTATCTTACTAACTGCTGGTCTTATCTTAGTGGCTCTCCTTACCGACTACATCGGCAAGCTCCTCACTGGTCTGTTTCCGAAGCAGTTTGTGGAGATTGGTGAGATGTTGCGGAACCTTCTCCTCATAGGCTTAATAGCTCTAGTGGTTTCCATAGCGCTTGACCTCATGTTGTTTACAGGTCCGTTGGTATATCCGCTTATTCTCGGCACAGTAATCATCGGCGCCGGCATATTCATCGGCCACACCGTAGTTAGGAACATTATAGAGGATCACCCGGAGTTCGCCTCCGCCGCGCCGTATGCCAAATTTATGCTGTATCTGATATTCCTGATGGTTGGGCTCGGCGCGATATTTGCCAACTTCCCAGAGACTGCGCAAGTGGTGCAGAACGTGGCGTGGGGTGTCGCCATTGCCGTAGGCATCCTCCTCGCCCCGGTTATCTACACCTTGGCGAAGCGGATGGCCAAGGAGACAAAGGAGTAAGCTTTTTTCTCGCCAAGGTTTTTCTCGTAACCTTTATATAGTTCTACATATCGGAGTTGTATGCATATTGAGGTCAGAGACCCCTCCTTAGTGGAGCGTCTGAGGCGGCTTTTGCCAAGGCCCGATGCGCCTTTTGATGAGGCTATCATAAAGCTGATGGAGCAACCGTGTAAGATGAAGATCAGGGAGATCGTGGAGGAGGTTCTGTCGGCCTCTCAGTGGGAGGACCGGGTGGTGCGGGCTGTGGAGGAGGCTGTGGCGCAGGCCTTGGGGGATGTGGACAGGAGAATCGCGCACGCCGTTGAGAAGGCTGTGAAGGAGGCTCTTCGCCATGTACAGCTAGGCGCCGTAGAGGCCGGCGGCTGGGAGGCGGTGATTAGGGAGGCGTTGAGGAGGCCAGATGGCTGTCTAACTTTTGCGGAGATTAGGCAGTACTACGGCAAAAACCTCAACAGCGTAATGCTGAGGAAACGGGGGTTTGTCCAGCGGGAACGGGGCCTTTGGTGCTGGCCTAAGAGCTAAGCGCCAGGACCAAAGGGGCTACCGGCGTTTACCGCGGCGACGAGGGAACAACGTAATCCTCTTTAAAAACGGGTTTTTATGTCCGTCGTGGTTAGATCCTTCTCGGCGCTTAGAATATAGCGGAGAGAATACGGAAGGTAAGGCTTCCTAGAGTTTTAGCGTTTGTATCACCCGGGGGATTTCCCTCAGGCTTTTCACAACTGCGTGAGGCGCCGCCTTGGAGAGGTCTATCCGCATCCTCTGCGAATAAGCCACGGCTTCTTTTTCCCAATCGCCGTAGAATATGGTGTATAGGCCGAACTTCTGCGGGAAGTAGACGTCGAATATTGGGTTGTCGCCTATCATGACGTGTGCGCCTTGGAAGTACTGGGAGCAGGTCTTGGGGCATCCATATCTGTCTGAGGTCCTGACGTCGTCTACCAGCTTGTCTAGGCTGAGGCGCCGTATGACCGGCATCTGGTAATAGGCAAGGCCGTTTGTGGCTATTTCCACGCGGTGCCCCGCGGCCTTTAGCTCCGCCAAGGCCTCGGCGGCTCCGTCGTTGAGCCTAAAGGCGGGGAGGTGTCTTTCCAGAACCTCGATCACATCCGGCACCTCGTCAACGCCGAGCTCCGCGGCAACTTCTGCGAATATCTTCTGCCAATCAAAGGCCCTCAGATCCAGCGCCCGCGAGAGCGCTAGGTTTCTCTGTCTAACTCTCCTCCATATTTCCTCCGGCTCTGCGCCGACGCGTCTTGCTATGTGTGCGCAGATCTCGGCGAATACGGGGTTCCAGGCGTCGAGGGGAATGAGGGTCCCGTCTAGGTCGACTAGAATAGTCGCCATATAGCCTCCGCGACAAGAGCCAGTAGAGTTACGCCAAACGCGAGAAGCGTCCCATCTCGATAAGTCTTCCACCGCCCCCTCAGAGCCAAGAGCGACAAGTAAGCCAACATAAGGCTTGTGGCAACTACCCCTGACGTCAGCAGGAGAAGGCCTTGAACAACGGAGAAGTACGCGAGCGCCACGCCTAATGTTGTCGAGGCAAGTGTGACTCCGGCGCCCAACGCCGCAACTCTCTGCGGCCCGATTATCACGGCTAAGGTCCTAGCCCCTGCCTTCAAATCGCCTTCGTAGTCCATCGCCGTCTTCACGAACTCGCGGCCGAGGTTGGCCACCAGCGACGATAGAAAGAGCAGGATCAAGACGATAGACGTGCTTCCCGCGGCGGCCATGCCGTAGATGTAGGTCATGGAGGTGAGGAAGGCCACCACGAAGTTGCCCAAGACGGGCACCCGCTTAAGCTTGGTGTTGTACAGCATGCCGAGCACAGCCGCCGTGGCGTATATGGCCAGGGGCAGGGGGCCCAGGGCGGCCGCCGCAACAGCACCAAACGCCAGGGAACCGTACGCCACGGCACGCGCCGTGTTTAAGCTTACGGCGCCTGTGACCAGGGGAGCGTCAGGCCTGTTAATTCTGTCTTCCTCCAAGTTGGCGACATCGTTGTGGGCGAAGAGACCAGCCTCGGCGAGGAAGGTGGACACAGCCAGCAACGCCGCCTCGGCTGGGTCGCGGCCTCCCGCCACTATGTATGACGCAGTTGACGCCAGCATCGCCAACACGCCGTGTTCGCCCCTGATCAGCCGCCAGAGGGACATCTGGCTGGGTTGCATCTGTACCCTTTATATACGCCACGCCGGTTGTGGGCTGGGGAAATTTTATAAATGCCCCTCTTCAGGGCTTTGTGCCTCAGCATCAAAACTACTCGCTGAGCGACGAGCAGGTAATCGACCTAGTGTTTAGGAAGTACGGGGTAAGGATAACGCCGGATCATATCGCCAAGGCGTATGCCCCAGAGCAGAAGATGTCTTGGAAGAAGAGTGTGGAGGTGGCTAGGTTCATCAAAGGCATGACTCTTAAGCAGGCCAAGGCGTGGCTGGAAGACGTCGTGAAGCTGAAGAGGCCCATCCCCATCAAAACCTACAAGAAGAAGCAGGCCCACCACGCCACACCCTGGAGCGGGTGGCCCGTCGCCAAGTGGCCCGTCAAGGTCGCCAGGAGATACCTCGAGGTGTTGGAAAACCTAGAAAACAACGCTAAGTTCAGAGGGCTGGACGTGGAGCGGGTCGTCATAGTCCACGCCGCTGCCCACAAAGGGATCAAGATCCCCAACATCATGCCGAGAGCCTTCGGACGCGCCACCAGGTTCGATGAGCAGACCGTCAACGTGGAGGTCGTTGCGGTTGAGTTGCCTAAGGAGGTTGTCCCGAAGCGCTATAAGCTGAACTTAGTGAAGCGCTAGAACTTTCAAACGCCGCGACTACTTCAGTTGCGAAATGTAGATTCCTTTACGGAGATAGGTAACCGGTTGCTGAATTATGTAACATACAGCCTACCGACAGAGCTGGAGAGGTGTAACCACGCTTGATCTACATCGAGTTTTAGGCCTAAAGAGCTACTGGAGACCGCGTTGCCTATTGCCGGGCCTCGGCAGACGCCGCCTCGGGACCGATGCGGCTGGCTCGTCACAATTCAGCGAAAGGCGCTCGCCGCTTCGCCCGCTGATGCCCCTCGGAAGGCTGTAGGCGGCTCCGCACAGACGCCGCCGTCTCGCCGCCAAAACAGCCTCTTCAAGAGGGGGTTGTAGGCTACTTTTCATGCGGCTCGCCCCACCTCTCGAACTGTTTCAATGCCCACAGACTCCACATGACAACACCGTCGTCTGTGACAGAGAGCCACAGGTCCCGTCCTTCAGCGGGATGGCGATACGAGCTGTTTGACGTGCTGTGGCGTAGAAAGACAAGCGGCGCTGGCGCAGACCAGCCTCCATGGCCCCCGCCAGATGGGCGGAGGGAGGCGCCGGTGAGCTGCCCCACAAAGGGTGAGGGCCAGATAGGCCACTGCGTCTCCGGGATTCCCTCTGGTGCACATGATAAATCCGACGACCCGGACAGAGACCCGTTGCAAGACGCTTTAAAACAGCCTCCGCCCACCTCCACGTTCTCCCACAATCTTCTAACACCACCCCAGACTACTTCGCCCTTCTAATCATGGCTCATACGCGTCCATTTAGACCAAGTGACAATCTACGACAAAACGGTTGCGTCTGGAGTTCGGCTAGGCCGACTTCTGTTGGCGGCGCAACTCGACGAGATGCGTTGCCCCTTGCCGCTAAACGAATTCTAGAATATTGCCAATATACGAAAAATAAATTTCGACTTGCCGAAAGTAAAAAAAATAGTGTGCGTAGGCTACTTCATGAGATTCAAAGAACTCAAGATATCAAGCATGGTGTTGGTGGCCACCGTCTTGTTGATAATGACTATCCCACAGGCATACACAACAGGGACGTGCGACACAGAAGATTTCTACCCCTCGTCGCATGAGCACGACAAGTGGTCCTATATAGATCCAAGCGGACGGAGAATAGATACTATAATTACATACAGTCTCTGGGGTGAAAAGTCGCAGTATTTCCAAAATGGATATTATTTCTCTTTCGACTATTACAGAACCGTCAGTTGCGGCGACGGTACAGACAAAGACGTTTATGATTACTATTGGGGGTTAACTAACCTCCCGAATCCGCGAGTAGATGTAGAGGAGTGGAATCCATGGAATCCGCTTTGTTATGCCCTATCCCGGATATGTAATGAAGAAGTAGAAATAGGTACAAAAACGCCACAGGATATACAAACTAATACATGGTATTATGTAAGCGTATACTTCACTGTTAAAAAGCAAGAAAGCTATGCCGTGCGTATCGAGCCCGAGGTGGAACCGGCGTCTACTATCACACCACCTCCTTGGGAAGAGTGGTGTTTGTTAGCTTGTTACAACACAAAGGCTGGATCTTCAGGGTGGTAATATGATGAGATACGTACTCCTAGCGCTTGTAATCGCCGTAATTGCCGTGGTGGCTTTCTACGTCGGCGTAAACAGCCTTGGGGTGTGGGAGGGGAAGGTGGTGGATGAGTTGGGGGAGTTGCACGAGGTTGTTATTGGCGGACCTTTTGTCGTCATCAAACATGACCCCGGCGCCTACCAGAAAGATGGAGATTTCGGCAAAATGAAGAGATATATAGAGGCGCGGAGAGCTTCTTGGGAGAGGTGGAGAAAACTCGTGGAGAAGTATGGAAGTGAGGTGTTCGACGCCTACGTAGTTCCATGTAAGTTACTCACTTATGAAGAATTCCCCTCATTTGTTAAAAACCTCGGCTTGGCAGAAGAAATAACAGGAATCGTTAGCTACACATATATAAACGGTACATACGAATTATTAGGCCATGGCATTAGGCATAGTAGCGATGTGGATTTAGATGAATGGGTCAGAAATGTATATGAAAAACATCTGCTCTCCGTGGGTCACTACGTTTTGTCTTTAAAGCGGCGTAGTATTAATGGTAGCGCCGCATCTTTTAACATGACCGATTTCGACGTGAGTAAAGCCATTGAGGTGGGTAGGTCTGTGGCCGACGTATATGTTGGCGCCTTTACAATAAGGGCGCCTCTTAAAGAGTTATACAATCTGTCAAAAAGACCTGAGATACTGATGGTAGATACACCTCTTGACTTAATTTGGAGATATAGAGAGGCTGGCAAAATAGTGATAGTCAAACGGGTAGCATTTGGCGATAAATACCTAATAGAGAAGAAAAATCTCTGCTAAATTTCCTCCTTTTTCTCATTTCTGCAATGAGGCCGTTGCTATGTAGGCAGGGTAGTTGTACTCTATCGGCGCAGGCACGCCGCAGAAAGCGGCGAGGGCAGACGCGAGGACAAGGAGGTCTATAGATTGGAGGAGTTGGTCGCCGTAAACCTGCCTAAGGGTTGTCCCGAGGCGCTACAAATTAAACTCTAGATGAAGCGTTAGAGTTTTTAACGTCGAGATTATTCCAGTCGAGATGATGCAGATTCCTTTATGGAGATAGGTGACCGATTCACCCCTTGCTGAGTTAACAGTAGCGGTCCAGCAACAGAGCTGAAAAGGCGCAACCCTCTTGTCGACTAGTTCTGCACTACCGAGGTCGTAGACAACTTAAGCGTGTGACGAGTAGTAGGGTCGCATCGACCTCGGGACGTTCGTGATGTCGCTATAAAGGTGCTTAAGGCCCCGTGGCGTAGGCCTGCGTGGGTTCAACGACGGGAAGCCTAAGTGGCCGAGATGTAGATCTGCTACAAAAAATTTAAATATGGTGTTGATGGGGGTGGCGATGTCTACTGCTCAGAGGAGGTTGCCTGTATATAAGAAAATCCTGGAGGAGAACAAGAAGAAGTGGATGATTAAGGAGTTTCTGGAGTATAGGCTGAGCAGGTATGGGTACATCGACTCCGAGATTTTGAAGACTCCCCTGGGCACGCGTATCGTGATATATGCGGAGAGGCCTTCTAGGATCATCGGCAGGAAGGGCGCCATTGTGAAGGAGATTAGTAACATCCTTACTAATAAGCTGGGTGTGGAGAACCCGCAGATAGATGTGATAGACGTCTCCAAGATCGAGGCGCCTGAGATGTTCCCCAAGGTTGTGGCGTATCGTATAGCCAACGCCATGGCTAAGGGCGTCAGGTTTAGACGGGTCATGTTCGTGGCAATAAGGCAGTTGACGGAGGCTGGGGCTAAGGGCTTTGAGATCGTGGTAAGCGGCAAGCTGTCCACAGAGAGGGCTAAGTTCGAGAAGCAGACCTTTGGGAAACTCTACAAGATAGGCTACGACGCCAGGCATCGGGTGAGGCGGGCCGTGGTGCACGTGCTTCTGAAGCCTGGCATTTACGGCATAGAGGTGAGGATCACGCCGGCGACTATGCGATACAGCGATGAGTACAAGATCAAGCCGCCCACAAAGCCCGAGGCGGCGCCTGCCGAGGCGCAACAAAATCCTTAAAAATTGTGGATTTAGTGGCGGCACATGTCTTCTGAAAAGAAGCTCAAGGCTAAGGTGCTGAGGGAGATGAAGCCGGAGGAGAGGCGTCAGTTGCTTAACCAGCTGAGGGCGGAGCTGGTCAGGCTTGAGACGCAGAGGGCGCGCGGGTTTGTGGAGAAGCCAGGCAGAATTAGGCAGATAAAGAGGGCAATCGCGAGGATATTAACTATCGAGAGGGAGGAGGAGCTGAAGAGGCGGGTCGCCAAGTAGTGCGGGCCGGGTGTTTGGATCTGCTCGGCAGGGAAATTTCCACATATCGTTGCCCCTACGGCGTTAGAGGAGTGGTGGTCGGCGAGACCTACAACACCTTTCTGGTGCTGGCTGGAGACAAAGTCGTTGTTATTCCTAAGTCGCTATGCCACTTCTACGTACATGGTCTCAACATTTTAGTAAACGGAGTCTACCTAGTCGGATACAGAGACCGGAGGCTTTTCAACTGCGGCATGTTTTAACCCGTTAGTTGAGAGGCAGTCAGAAAACCGGAAACCTTTAACGGC
>Ga0197142_1002628_pt1 | contig 15585 bp, 13 predicted proteins | sample GBS60_MetaG_FD_148614 | JGI IMG/M metagenome (GOLD analysis project Ga0197142, IMG submission 148614) | Sediment microbial communities from Great Boiling Springs, Gerlach, Nevada, United States - GBS 60_MetaG | ecosystem: Environmental > Aquatic > Thermal springs > Hot (42-90C) > Sediment...
GAACAGGGTTGAACACGCCATCGAAAGCAGACGCCTCGTGCGACATCTCTCCGCGTGCTCCGCGTCTCTGTGTGCATCGGACCGGCTCACGCGGAGACGCGAAGGCGCGGAGATGGGGATCGCAGCGCTCACACGGCCGGTTGGACTGGACTGCACCCGTCGCCGGAAGCGGGCGCCTCGCGCGACACGGCAGACCCGGACAAGGGTCAATATATCTGAGAATTGCTATAATCCGGTATGCGCCGCGTGCCGTCGGGCTGAATGAATAGCCGATAGGCGATAGCTGATAGCTGATAGCCGAGAGGAGCGCTGGCCGTCGGGCTGATGGAGATTGAGAATCTAATCCGGTATGCGCCGCGTGCCGTCGGGCTGAAGCCCTCGGCTATCCAGGGCAAAACCCGCCTGCGCGGGCTATGTCGGATTATTTCCTCAAAGACCATAAGCCCTCGGTCAGGCAGGGCGAAGCCCGCCTGCGCGGAACGCGAACTCCAAAGGCAACCCTATCGACCATCGCCTATCGGCTATCGGCTATCGCCTATTGGCAGGACAGTGTCGGAAAGGCAAGCGTGTGGCACAGCAGATCACATCCCGTCCAGGACTCTTTATCGCCGGTTATACAGCGTTGGCACTGGCGCTCGGCGCGCTGGTCATCGCGCTGCGTGGGTACGACCTCCTGCTCTTTATTCTAATCTGGCCCGTTATTCTGAGCGCCATGCTTGTTCCCTGGCGCATGTACCTGATCCTTATCGGCATTGGTGTCACAGTGACGGCGATAACGATGCCGCTGGTTGTTCCAGACCTCAACCGATCAGCGATAACAGCGGCAGCTGCCACAACGGCAGCATTCCTGATCTGTGAAAGCGTCTATCGTGTCACGCGCCGCCAGCGCGCAATGGCGCGCGCATTGCAGGAGAGCGAAGAGCGATTTCGCTGCACGTTCGAGCGCGCTCCTGCGCCGATGGCAATAACCGATGTTCACGGTCGTCTGAAGTGGTTCAATCAACGTCTCTGCGACGTGCTGGGGTATGAGCGCGACGCGCTGAAGGGGCGGATGATCAACGATTTCGCCCATCCCGAAGATCGGCACATTCGCCTGCACAGTGCGCTGATCGCAGCCATCGATGGCGAAGCGTCGGTCGAAAAGCGCTACATCGCCAGGGATGGTCGAGAGATCCCTATGCAGGTCAAAGGAACGCTGATACGCGACGCGGCTGGCGAACCGCATGAGACTCTGGTGATTTTTTTCGATCTGACTGCACAACGTGAAGCCGAGGCGCAACGCCTGGCGGTGGAACGCGCTATGCAGGAAACGCAGCGTCTTGAGAGCATGGGTACACTGGCAGGCGGGTTGGCGCACGATTTCAATAACCTGTTGTCCGGCATTTTGGGGAATACCAACCTGGCGCTGCTCAATATTCCGGCAGACGCGCCAGCGCGCGCGTATCTGGAGCAGGTTGAAATTGCCGCCCAGCGCGCAGCCGAGATAACGCGACAGATCCTGGCGTACACCGGGCGCGGTCAGGTAGCGCGCGAGGTGATCGATGTGCGTCATCTGCTCAACGATCTCAAGACACTGCTGGACACCGCTGCGCCTGCGACTATTACAATCAACTATCAGCTCGAACCAGGACCGCTCCCGGTCTGCTTCGACCGCACACAATTGCGACAGGTTATTGTCGCGCTGATCCACAATGCCGTCGATGCGATCAATGATGACGTGGGACAGATCACGGTGACGATAGGTGAGCGCCTGTTCGATGCAGACCATCTGCCGCGCGACACTGTCGGCGCCGATCTGCGCGCCGGGCGCTACGCAGTCATCGAGGTGCGCGATACCGGTTGCGGAATTGACGAGGATGCGCGGGACCTTCTGTTTGTTCCGTTCTTCACAACCAAAAAAGAGAGGCGTGGTCTGGGACTCGCGGCAACACTGGGGATCGTGCGCAGTCACGATGGCGCTATTCAGGTGGAAAGCGCTCCTGGACAGGGCAGCGTCTTTCGCGTGTTCATTCCGACTGCACAGGAGTATCCTGAGACGAAGACCGCTCCTGCGGTTACGATTGTTCAGTCGCTCGACGATCAGGCATCTCCGGTCCAATCTGCGTCTGCGGGTTTCGCCCCTGCTCCCCCGGTCGATCAACGATCAGCCGCGCATGCAATGCAGGACCTTGTGCTGATCGTCGATGATGAACCGACGGTGCGTTCGGTGGCGGCGCGCATGGTCGAACATGTGGGTTTCACGACATTGCAGGCGTCTGATGGTGTTGCGGGTGTTGACCTGTTCCGCGCCAATGCCGACTCGATAGCCTGTGTCCTGCTCGATGTCTCCATGCCAGGCATAGATGGAGCGCAGGCGCTTCAGCTCATGCGCGCCATACGCCCTGATGCGCCGATCGTGTTGATGAGCGGGTACGCGGGTGAAGAACTGGCGGAACGTTTTGCGCAACTGCGACCAGATGGCTTTCTGTACAAGCCATTCGATATCGCAGAACTTAAGGCATGCCTGGAGGGGGTGATCCGGAAAGGAGTGCGCGTGGGATGATGGAACTGCACCGATACGCTGGACAACTGCTGAAGCGGATGCTCAACAATCCGGCTGCAACCTTTCGGGATGGTCAGTGGGAAGCAATAGCCGATCTCGTTGAGCGAAAGGCGCGCCTGCTCGTTGTGCAACGCACCGGTTGTTGCGGGAAGCCGGCAGCGGCCCGGTCTTTCCGCTGGCGCTGGCGCTGGTGCAGTCGAGATGAGAGGGGAGTGTTATGACTGGAGTTGAGCTTCTTCCCGACACACAGGCTACTCTGCTTCTCTGCGGGACGTTTGGCAGACACGAAACAGGAGCGGCGCCGCTCAGCCCGACAGAATATCATGCGCTGGCGCTCTGGTTGTATGCCCATCAGATGCGTCCGGGTGATCTGTTGCTGCCAGACGGGGCTTCCGCTCTGCGAATATTGCCCGATGTACCGATAAACCCGGAACGGTTGACGGCGCTGTTGGCACGTGGCGGTGCGCTTGCGCTCTCAGTTGAAAAATGGGTCAACAAAGGGCTATGGGTGATGAGCAGGAGCGATGCAGATTATCCACAGCGCCTCAAGACACGCCTGGGACGCACTGCGCCGCCGCTGTTGTACGGCGCTGGAAATCGACAATTGCTCGAACAGGGCGGGCTGGCGATTCTCGGCTCACGCAACAGTGCTGCGCACGCACTTGCCTTTACACGTCGGATTGCCGGTATGTGCGCACGTCAGGGTATGCCTGTTCTCTCCGGTGCAGCGCGCGGGGTTGATAGCGAGGCGATGCAGGCGGCGCTCGATGCGGGAGGTGTTGTGATCGGCGTTCTGGCAGACAGTCTCTTGAAGGCAGCGGTTGGAAGGAACTATCGTCAGGCTGTGCGGAACGGCAATCTCGTCCTGGTGTCCGCCTGTGATCCCGAAGCAGGTTTTACTGTCGGGAATGCGATGGGACGAAACAAGTATATCTATGCGTTGAGCGACTATGCGCTGGTGGTCAGTGCAGCGCTGGGTGAGGGCGGCGCGTGGAGCGGCGCTGTTGAAAATCTGGCAAAACGCTGGGTTCCGCTGTTTGTCTGGATCGATGATGAATTGTTGCCCGGCAACCAACGTCTACGTGATATGGGTGCGTTGCCATTCAGTGAAAACCAATGTGCTGGCGAGTCGGTGCACGATCTTTTCAAACGCCTGGCAGATGAAACCACACCTCAACATGTGCTGTCAGGCAACGGCATGGTTGCATCTTCCAATGCTCGTGCGTCAGATGGCGGACATGCAGAAGAACAGACGGCGTCCGCTGGCGATCAAACCAAAACCAATCTGTCATCGGAACAGCAGGTGCTGGAATTGACAGCTGTCGAAGCCAACACCTCCGCGCCGACCGTCGATCTATTTCCGATTGTCTGGCCATATCTGAAGCAGGCGCTGTACGTAGCGCAGACCGAGCGCGAACTGGCGCAGCGCTGCAGCATTGAGCCGACGCAGGCGCGCGCCTGGCTGCAACGCGCCGTGCAGGAAGGATTGGTTGCGCGCCTGACCCGCCCAACGCGGTACGTCATCGCTTCCCCGATCACCCGCCACGCCTGATGTCGTCCGTGTGCTGTGTGGCGACTGCCTGGCGGATCCAGGCTTCCTGATCTTCGCGTGTGGTGACGATACCGTCGAGATATGCAGCGCGCAACCCGGCAAGCAGTTCGCCAAAGCGGGGACCTGGTCGCAATCCGAGCGATTCGAGGAACTTTCCGTCAACTGCAAGCCTGACGCCGCGCAGATGGTCGATGTAGCGCTGAATGGCTTGCGCAGCGGTGTGCGGTTCCGCGATCTGCGCTGCCCGGAGTGCGGCAGTGCCAATGCCATGCAATGCTCGATCAATCGCGCTGTCAGCGATCCGCTGCTCAGGGTGTTCCGCTTCAGCGAGCAGGGTTTCCAGGCGTTCGCGCACCAGGGTGATGTCTGCCAGCAGGCGCGTTTCACTTGCCGGCAGGCGATACGTTGCGGCAAACGTCGTGCGCTCGTCGCCGGTCAGCGGATAGAGCAGGAGCGCCAGATACAGGTCGGGCAGCGCCGTGTCGGGAAAGGCTGCCTGTCGCGCGACGGCAAACCATTCGGCGATCGTGGCAGTCCACCGCAGTGCAGGATGCAACGCGCGCAGCACGCCCAGGTCGTCGAGGAGCGCCAGGGCTGGCTCAGGAGATTCTTCCGCCAGGATCAGCCGCAGTTCGTGCATGATCCGCTGCGGTGTAGCGCGACCGAGAACTCCCTGTTCGAGGGCGTCGCCGATCAGGGCGCGGGTACGCGGCTCGATGGTGAACCCTAAACGTGCGGCAAGGCGTGCCGCGCGCAAGATGCGCGTCGGGTCGTCGATGAAACTCAGATTGTGCAGGACGCGGATCAACTTGCGGGTGATGTCGCGCCGCCCGCCGTAAAAATCGTAGAGCCAGCCATAGCGCGTCGGGTTGAGACAGATCGCCAATGTGTTGATGGTAAAATCGCGTCGGTGCAGATCGTGGCGCAACGACGCTGCTTCAACATCGGGCAGCGCCGAAGGGCGCTCGTAGAACTCGGTGCGCGCCATAACGAAATCGAGCGTCAGCGGGGCTTGTCCCTCTTCGCGGGCAAGGGTCAATGTCGCTGTGCCGAATGCTGCATGACTGCGCACCGTACCGTTCAGTTCGGCAGCCAGCGCTTCCGCCAGACCGATTGCATCGCCCTCCACAACCAGATCGAGATCATCGGGGGTGCGTTGCAGGATCATATCGCGCACTGCGCCGCCGACGATGTACAACGCGGCGCCGCGCTGCTGCGCAATTGCGCCAGCTCGACGGAGAATGGCGAGCAGGTCGCGGTCGAGAAATCGCTCCAGCGCCTCACCAACAAGATCGTGATCGCTTGTGCCTGCGACCTGCCCTGCTGCCCAGGCGCGCAGCAGGTCGCTGCGGGTGATGATCCCCAGCAGTCGTTTCTGAGAGTCAACCACCAGCAGACGCCCGGTGCGGTCGCCGTTATCGGCGGCGAGTGCGCTGCGCACCGTCGCAAGCGATGCATCCGGCGATAGCAGCGTCGGTCCATGCCACAGGTAACGCGCCAGCGGCGCGTCGCGCAACCCGTGACGCAGCGCCCGGTCGAGATCGCGCCGTGAGATCAGACCCTGGACAACCCCATCGTGATTGACGACCGGCAATGCACCATGACCATAGCGCAACAGGAGTTCTTCCGCCTGCGCCACCGTTGCATCGAGCGGCGCCGTATGCACCGGACGGGTCATGATGTCGGCGGCGGTCAATGCCGGTCGCATCAGTTCGCGTACTGCCGCTTCCACCTGCTTCAGCAGCGAAACGGCATCAACACCGCGCACATACGCAGCGGCAGCATAGCGATGTCCTCCGCCGCCGAACCGCGCCGCCAGCGCGCCAGCATCGAGCGTATCGGCGCTGGCGCGCAGAATAAGTTGCGTGCCGGTATCACCGGTTGCTATCGCCAGCACGATGACCGCCGGGGCGTACAGGTCGCGCAGGCGATGGGCAAGCGATGAGAGTTCGGGCACCGGTCCATCGACACGCGCCCAGGCGAACAGCACACTCCAGCCGCTGATCTCTTCCAGGCGCATGGTCTGTTCGAGGTGATGCAACACCTGCTCTTGACCTGCCGAGAGGGGACGGCGGAGAAACTCGCCAACCGCCTCGATCCGTGCGCCGCGTTCGAGCAACCAGGCAGCGCAGGCTGCATCGATGGCGCGTGTGCCGGGCAGTGTCAGGTTGCCGGTGTCCTCATAAATGCCAAGAAGGAGCAGAGTCGCTTCGACAGAAGTCAACGGCAGGTGATGTTCCATCAGACGGCGGACGAGAATCGTCGTGGTGGCGCCGGTATCGGCGTAGATCAGTTCTTCGTTGGGAGCGAGATCGCGTTCAGGGCGATGGTGATCGATAATGATCGTCGGGATCGGTGCTTCACCCAGCAATGGCAGACGCGGGACGGTAGACGTATCCACCAGGATCAGGCGGGTCACCGGTTCGCGCGGCAGGTCACTCATGCGGACGAACGGCAATTCCTCGCGATACAGCGCAGCAAACTCGCGCACATTCTCGTTCAACTGCGGGTTGAGCGCCGCCAGTGCGCCGGGATAGAGGCGCGTCGCCGCCATTTGCGATGCCAGCGCATCGAAATCGGTATTGCTATGGGTGAGGATCAGTTCCATAAATCGGCGACAGCGCGTTCGAACCATTCAATCCAGGGCCAGACACGCTGCTTGCTGAACTCAGGTAACGGCGCACGTCGCAGACCCAGGTCGAGCAGCGAAAGGGTGCAATTCTCCGCCATGCGGCGACACTCGACCCAGCCTGCCACTTCACGCCCGTCATTCAGTGTAACATAGACTGCGATGGTGATCGGTCCGACATAGTCGCCATACTGGCGATTGACCCGATCAGGGTGCATCTCGCCGAAGCGGATCCGCTGGTAGGGGATGCGCTGTGCGCGCAAAGCGTAGGCTACCTGATCTTCATATGACCGGATGACCGGCGGGCGCAATGCGAGCAGCGCCCCGATGGCGGCAATGCACATCAGGGCGCAGACAGCAAGAACGAGGGCTGAACGCACGATAACAGCACGATTCACCATGACAGCGCAACTTCGCGTCCGGTCTCTGCACTCTCCAGAACAGCTTCCATCATTTCCTGCACGATCAACCCGTGGCGCAGCGGCGCCTGGCATGGCACGCCGTCCAGGATGCATTCGACGAAGTGGGCAGCGATAGCATTCCATACTCCTTCCCAGTCTTTGGGAATGTGGAACGTGCTGTCCACCGGCGTACCGGCGATGGTGCGATAGATGGTCAACGGATTATAGCAACGCACGCCTGCTTCGGTACCGAATAGCTCGATCTGGAAATCGTCGGGTTGATGCGCCGCCCAAAAACTTTCGACCTGAAGCCCGGCGCCATTGGCAAAGCGAATGAAACCGCCAGCGTAGTCATCGGCGGCATACTGTTGCGCCAGCGCCGGTTGTGGCTTATAATCGAAATAGCCAATGCCGCGCGGACCGAATTTTGCCCCCGCGACTGCGACCGCGCTCACCGGTTGCGGCATGCCCATCATCCACCATGCGGCGTCGAGCACGTGCACCCCCATATCGCGGAAGGCGCCGCCGCCCTTTTGAACAAACCCCGGACTCCAGTGCGGAATGCCACTCCGGCGCACACTGCGCGCACGCGCATAGTACACTTCGCCGAGTTCGCCACGTGCTGCCATAGCGCCGACGATCTGCGTCTCGCGGGAAAACCGGGTCGAGAGCGACATCATATTGACAACCCCTGCTGCCTCGGCTGCCGCAACGAGATCGCGCGCCGGAGCGACGGCATCTGCGAGCGGCTTGGTGACCAGCACATGCTTGTCGTTGCGCACGGCTTCGAGCGCAACCGGGACGTGGAGTTGGTTGGGCGTGCCGACGAACACCGCGTCAATCGAGCGGTCACGGCACATCTCGCGGTAGTCGGTGTAGAAGGCGAGCGGTTCAGGAATCTTCAGTTCCGTCGCCAGTTTGTGCATCCGCTCTTCATCAATGTCGCAGAGTGCGACGATACGCGCGCGCGGCGTGTTCAGAAAGCCGCGCGCATTCGCTTTACCAATGCCCATGCCAACAATAGCGATGCGTACTTCTTCCATGGGGCGGCTTCTCCGTATGCAATGAAGCGTCTGTCACCATCGACGACAGAACCGGTGCTGGTTGCCAGACGCCGGTCCTGCCTCACTCCAGTTTAAGCGATCGCCCGATGATTTCCTTCATAATCTCGGTGGTTCCGCCATAGATCGTCTGGACGCGCGCGTCCAGGAATGCGCGCGCAATCGGATATTCGCGCATATAGCCATAGCCGCCATGGAGTTGCAAACATGCATGAACCACACGCTGCTGGAGTTCAGTCGTCCACCATTTTGCCATCGCTGCGGTCTCGGCGGTCAATTCGCCCTGGTTCAACGCCAGCACGCACTGATCGACGAACACACGCCCGATCTGCACTTCGGTCACGAGTTCCGCCAGGGTGAAACGCACCGATTGGAGCGCACCTATCGGACGACCGAACGCCTCGCGTTCGCGGCAGTAGCGGATGGTCTGTTCGAGCGCCGCTTCTGCGGCAGCCACGGCGCCAACCGCAATCGCAAGGCGTTCGCGCGGCAATTGTTCCATCAGATAACGAAAGCCCTGTCCCTCTTCGCCGAGGAGGTGATCACGGGGCACGCGCACATTGTGGAAGAACAGTTCAGCGGTATCCTGCGCGTGCAGTCCAATCTTTTCCAGACGTCTGCCGCGCTCGTACCCCGGCATATCACGCTCGACGACCAGCAAACTGATCCCCTTATGCCCGGCTTCCGGGTTGGTCTTCGCCGCCACGATCACCAGGTCGTTGAGGATGCCGTTGGAGATGAAGGTCTTCTGTCCGTTCAGGAGGTACACATCGCCATCGCGTAGCGCTGTTGTGCGAATCGCTGCGAGATCGCTGCCGGCGCCCGGTTCGGTCATCGCAATGGCGGTGATGCACTCGCCGCTGACGCAGCGCGGTAACCAGCGTCGGCGTTGATCTGGCGTGCCATAGTGCGTGATGTAGGGAACGACGATATCGGTATGCAGCACGAAACCCGGACCGGTCGCACCGGCGCGCCACAACTCTTCGCCAATAACAACGTTGAAGCGGTAATCGCGCGCGCCGGCGCCGCCGTACTCCTCCGGTACATCCATGCAGAGAAATCCCTGGCGACCAGCCGCCTGCCAGAGGTTGCGCGGAACGGCGCCGGCGCGCTCCCATTCGGCGTGGAAGGGCGCAATCTCGCGTTCGATGAATGCGCGAAACGCGGCGCGGAAAAGGTCATGTTCCGGCTCAAACAGGGTGCGTTTCATCAGACCAGGGTATCCAGCGCTGGAGCGGGTGAGCGGGTCGTAATCTGTTTGCCCAGGCGATCAAGCGCATATTCAATCCCCGCTTGCAGGTTGCTGCGCGTCACGACGGTGCTCAGATCGATGCCCAGGTGCACCATCGCCTGCGCCACTTCCGCCGAGATGCCGACCAGCACGCAATGGGCGCCGAGGAGCGATGCCGCGCGGGTCGTCTGGATCAGGTGGTTGGCGACCGACGTATCCACAACCGACACTCCTGTGATATCGATGATGGCGATCTCGGCGGCATAGTGCTGAATGCCACTGAGCAACGCCTCCATAATCTGCGCGCTGCGCCGGCTATCGATCGAACCGACAAGCGGGAGCACAATAATTTCGTCATAGATTGGCACAACCGGCGTCGACATTTCGCGGATCGCCTCGATGAGACGTTCCTGTTCCTCAACGGTTGCGCGTAGTTGCTCACGGCTGCGCTCCAGTTCCATGCGCTCCAGCACGCGCTTCGTAATTACCTCGGTAAAGAAAACAATCCCCCCAATCGAGCCATCTCCTTTGAACCAGGGGTAACACTTCCAGTTCAACCATTCGGTTGAACCGTCATCACGGGGCCATGGGTCCTCTTCCGCTTCCTCGAAGGCGCCAGCCAGCGCCCTGCGGTGCACCTCTTTCCAGCGTTCGGGAAGATCGGGGAGGATTTCGTAGTGGGAGCGACCGATGATTTCCTGCCCCTCCAGATGGTAATCACGAATCCAGCGCTGACTCGCCAGGATGTAACGCATGTCGGAGTCGAGCATGGCAACCGCAGCAGGGGTATTTTCGACGAAGAAGCGCAACCGTTCTTCGCTGGCGCGCAGTTCTTCCTCAATGGTCGCATAACGTTGCATCTGCTGCTCCAGTTCTGCGATCCGCGAGCGGAGTTGCTCGATCTCGGTTTCGGGAGCGTCGGACATGTCTGCCTCGCAATGGTAGAAAAGATGTGTACGACCTGATGCTATTATAGTACAGAAGTCGCAGGCGCGGCGTGGCAGCGCACACGACCCCGTTCCGTAGTGTACGGTGTCTGCATTACGGGAACATACCGACCTGCAGGCGGCCGAGGGCAGATGGAGATTGAGAATTTATAGCAGTTCTCAGATACATTGACCCTTGTCTGGGTCTGCCGTGTCGCGCGAGACGATCGCTTCCAGCAGAGAGTAGACCGAAATGTATTTCGGTCATCGCGTGGGGCGCGACTCTGGGAATGTTCAACCCCGTCCAATTGGGTTCAAACTTTGCGAGAAATGCTATCATCCGGTATGCGCCTCTTGCCGTCGGGCTGATGACGATTGAGCATTTATTCCGCTCTACCGCGCCAGCCGTGGGGCTGAAGCCCTCGGCTATGGAATGCAAAGCCCGCCTGCGCGGGCTATGGCGGATTATGTACTCAAAGACCATACGCCCTCGGCCAGGCAAGGCGAAGCCCGCCCGCGCACCCAGGCATACAGGCGCGACGCCTGCGTACCCAGGCATGCGGGCGGGACGCCCGCGCCCCCAGGCATACAGGCGCGACGCCCGCGCCCCCAGGCATGCGGGTGCGACGCCCGCGCCCCCAGGCATGCAGGCGCGACGCCTGCACACTCAGGCATGCGGGTGCGACGCCCGCGCCCCCAGGCATGCGGGTGCGACGCCCGCGCCCCCAGGCATGCAGGCGCAACGCCTGCGCGCCCAGGCATGCGGGTGCGACGCCCGCGCACCCAGGCATGCGAGTGCGACGCCCGCGCACCCAGGCATGCGGGCGGGACGCCCGCGCACCCAGGCATGCGCAGGCAGGAATAATGCCGGAACGATCGTCGGTTGCCCTGGCGGGAAGGCGCCCTACCGAATCAAGATTTGGCATCAGGTCGGGGCGACATGCGCCAGGTAGCGCTCGCACATCAGAGACAGGATGGCATCTCCAGGCATCTTCCAGATCGTTTCGTTGAAAATCTCGACTTCGATGAAACCGCGATAGCCAGCGGCATCGACCGCTTCGCGCAGCGAGCGCAGTTCGATCACGCCATCGCCCATCATGCCGCGCCCGTTGAGCACATCAGGCAGCGGCGTGATCCAGTCGGACACGTGATAACCGGCAATCCGCGCGCCACACCGCCGGATGAGATGGTAGACCCCGGCATCCCACCAGACGTGGTATGCATCGATCACAACCTTGACGTGAGGTGAGTCGAAGCGTTCCGCCAGGACGATCGCTTCGTGCAGACTGGTGATGACCGAACGGTCGGCGGCAAACATGGGGTGCAGCGGTTCAATGCCCAGGGTGACGCCGTGCTGCATCGCGTCTGGCAGGATGGCAGCGATCCCTTCTTCGACCATCATCCGCGCTGCGCGGATGTCGCGATCGGGCGCCGGACCGCACACCAGCACCAGAACATCGGCGTTCAGCGTCGCAGCTTCTTCGATGGCGCGCCGGTTGTCGTCGATGCGGGCGGCGCGTTCGGCGCGTGTGGCAGCGGGGAACCAACCGCCGCGGCAGAGACTGGAGCAGTGCAATCCGGCGTCGCGCAGCAGGCGCGCGGCGGCGGCGACTCCCATTTCGGCAAGACGGTCGCGCCAGACGCCGATCGCCGGGATTCCGGCGCGGACGCACCCATCGACTGCTTCACGGAGCGACCAGTGTTTTGTGGTTGCCTGATTCAAGCTCAGGCGTGAAAGATCACCCGCCATTGGTTACTCCTCAATACCTGCCAGCGCCAGAACGATGCGCATACGTGCAACTGCGCGATCAGGATCGCAAAGCACGCCAGCCTGATCGGCGAGGATGAACAGGCGCGCCAGATGCAGAATGGAACGGGCGCTCTCCTGCCCGCCGACCATGCGGAAGTGGCGCTGATGCCCATTGAGATAGGCAAGGAAGACCACTCCCGTTTTGTAAAAGTAGGTTGGCGGTTGAAAGATGTGTCGTGAGAGGGGTACAGTTGGTTCAAGGATCGCGCGGAAACGTTCCGGATCGTCGGCGTCGAGCGCCTGGAGCGCTGCTGAAGCCGCCGGAGCGATCGCATCGAAGATTCCCAGCAGTGCGTCGCTGTACCCCTGGTCATCACCGAGGATCAACTCCGGGTAGTTGAAATCGTCGCCGGAGTACATACGCACACCGGGCGGGAGCCGTCGCCGCATCTGGATCTCGCGTTGCGCGTCGAGCAGCGAGATTTTGATACCGTCGATCTTTGCAGCATGCTCGTGAATAATGGCAAGCGCCGTTTCCATGGCGGCGTCGAGATCATGGCTGCCCCAGTACCCAGCCAGCGCCGGATCAAACATATCGCCGAGCCAGTGAAGAATGACCGGTTCGCGCACCTGTGAGAGTAGACGTCCGTAGACGCGCGCATAGTCATCGGGGCTGCGCGCGCAGGCGGCAAGCGCGCGGCTTGCCATCAGGATCACGCGCCCGCCGCACCGTTCGACCGCCTCGATCTGTTCGAGGTACGCCGCCTCGACCTGATCGAGAGAAAGATCGGGACGCGGCGGGAGATGGTCGGTTCCCGCGCCGCAGGCGATCATTCCGCCGACGGCGCGCGCTTCTGCGACCGAGCGTTCGATGAGTTCACGCGCGGTCGTCCAGTCGAGACCCATACCGCGCTGGGCAGTATCCATCGCCTCGGCGACGCCCAGACCGAGCGACCAGAGATAGCGCCGGTATGCCAGAGTTGTGTCCCAGTCGAGCGCTGGCGGCGATACTGGCGTGGTATCGGCGAGCGGATCGGCGACAACGTGGGCTGCGGCGAAGAAGACGCGGCTGCGCAGCGGCGCGCGCGGCGGTGCGAATCCGGCAGAAGCGCGCAACGCGTAGGGGCGCAGCGAGCGGTCGGGAAATGGGAGCATCAACGTTGGCGGCATACACACCTTCTTTCATACCTCGAGCGGCGGAACATCGATCCAGCGGCGTTCGTGCCAGGAGCGCAACCCCAGTTCGGCAAGCTGCACCCCCTTTGCACCTTCCAGAAGATTCCAGCGGAAGGACCCCTCACCGGCGACGTGTTTCAGGAACAGTTCCCACTGGACACGAAACGCATTATCGAACGTTTCATTGTCGGGAACCGCCTGCCAGCCAGCGCGGAAATCGATCGGGTTCGGCAGATCGGGGTTCCACAGCGGGCGAGGCGTCGTTACCCGCGGTTGGACGCGGCACTCGCGTAATCCGGCGACGGCGCTGCCGTGGGTGCCATCCACCTGCAACACGAACAGATCATCACGGTAGACCCGCACGCACCACGACGAGTTGATCTGAGCGATGACGCCTCCTTCGAGTTCAAACGTCGCATATGCCGAGTCATCGGCGGTCACCGTATACCGGCGCCCCTGTTCGTCCACCCGTTCAGGAACATGGATCGCGCCCAGGCACATCACTGCACGCACCGGAGCGAACAGGTTATCGAGCACATAGCGCCAGTGGCAGAGCATATCGACAATAATGCCGCCGCCCTCTTCCTTGCGATAGTTCCAGGAAGGGCGCTGCCCGGATTGCCAGTCCCCCTCGAAGACCCAGTAGCCGAACTCACCGCGCACCGAGAGGATTCTGCCGAAGAAACCGCTTTCAATCAGACGTTTGAGTTTGCGCAAACCGGGGAGAAAGAGTTTATCCTGCACGACGCCATGCCTGATACCGGCAGCTTTCGCACGGCGCGCCAGGTCGAGCGCATCGTCAAGGGTTGCTGCGGACGGTTTTTCGCAGTAGACATGTTTCCCGGCTGCAATCGCCGCGCGCACGCTTTCCGCGCGACGCTGGGTTGTCTGTGCATCGAAGTAGATCACATCGGCAGGATTGGCAAGGCATGCGTCGAGATCGGTGCTCCAGCGGGAGATGCCGTACATATCCGCCAGCGCACGCACCTTCTGCTCGTTGCGCCCGACCAGGATCGGGTCAGGCATCACCACATCGCCATTTGCGAGCGGCACGCCGCCAGCCTGACGAATAGCGACAATCGAGCGCACGAGATGCTGATTGGTTCCCATTCGTCCGGTGACGCCATTCATAATGATACCCAGCGAGAGCGTGGCCATAGAACATCCTTTCTGCCAAAAAACGGCAACAAAAAAACGAATGCGCTCAGGCGGCGCGCCTGGACAGCGCATATCTCGAATGAGACGTGCCGGTTATGTCGCGGATGGCGGCGCCGTGCTCTGACGCACGATCATCTCGGTTGGCAGATGAATGGTGCGCAGGGTGTCTTCTGCCGAGAGCGCCAGTGCGAGCGCTTCTGATCCGAGCTGGCTCATCGGCACGCGCATGGTCGTCAACGCCGGTGTCACATCGGCAGCAATCGGAATGTCATCGAAACCGACAATCGACATCTGATCTGGCACAGCGATCCCGCGTTCCCGCAGGGCAGCGAGCGCACCGATTGCCATCACATCGTTGAGTGCGAAGATTGCTGTGATTGATGGAAAGCGCTCCAACAGATTGATTGCTGCCTGCGCGCCGCCATCGCGGGTAAAATCGCCGGCAATGATGGCGTCGGGCGGCAGCGTGATCCCGCCTGCCTGAAGCGCCTGCACAAAGCCGCTGCGCCGATCACGGGAGGTGGTCAGCAGCGCAGGACCGTCGATTATGCCGAATGAGCGATGCCCCAGGTCGAGCAGATAGTGCGCCAGCGCCCGCGCACCGCCGACGTTGTCGGGAACAACGGCATCGGCAGCGATATTGTGGCGACCGATGACCGCCACCCGTCCTCCCATTGAGGCAAACGAGTCGAGTCGCTCAGTCATAGATCGGCAGTAGGCGCGATCATCGAGACCGCTGCCTGCCAGAATGATCGCCTCGACGCGCTGCTTCTGCAGCAGATGCACATACTCCAGTTCACGCTGCGGATCGCGGAAGGTATTGCACACGATCATCAACCGCCCGGCATCGGCGGCGCTGCGCTGAATGCCGCGCAGGATTTCTGCAAAGTATGGATCGCTGACGTCGTGGACGATCACCCCCACGGTCTGTGTAGCAGCGCGGGCAAGCGCTTGCGCGTGCGCATTAGGAACGTAGTGCAGTTCACGCGCGGCAGCCGTAACGCGTGCGCGCATCTCATCACTCACGGCGCGCGCGCTGCCGTTGAGCACACGTGATGCAGTAGCGAGCGAAACTCCGGCGCGACGAGCGACATCAGCAAGGGTGACAGCCATACGCGTTTTGCTTCAACCTTCGTTTGACATCCCGATTATACCATGC
>Ga0197142_1002629_pt1 | contig 15584 bp, 10 predicted proteins | sample GBS60_MetaG_FD_148614 | JGI IMG/M metagenome (GOLD analysis project Ga0197142, IMG submission 148614) | Sediment microbial communities from Great Boiling Springs, Gerlach, Nevada, United States - GBS 60_MetaG | ecosystem: Environmental > Aquatic > Thermal springs > Hot (42-90C) > Sediment...
CTATCAGTATAGACATTCTTGAAGGGGAATGGCACGAAACCATGGAACTTCTGCTTCAGCGCACGCCTAAACTTCTTAGACTAAGACCCAAGAGAGCACCAATTCCCGATTTCTTCCGAACCCCTGAAGATATTCAAGTTGTTCGAGACCGACTCGATACAATACTTTGCATGGGTTATCTTGTTGATATGTTAAGAGTTTCCTGGGATGATCTCGAAAGGAAGTTATGGCCTGGCGGAGCCTTTATCGGGATACGCGATATAGGTATCCCCCAGCTTCTTTTCACCGCTGTGGCACATATACTTAGCGGAAATAGGCTTCCAGCATTTCTTGAGCCGATCAATGTAAGGCTTTGGGAACACCTTTTTCCTCGTCTCCATCCTGATGCCGTAAAGCAGTGCGTTACAACTCTTCTAGACATCAGATTTCCTTCAGGCACTTCTCAAAAAGGCAACGCTCGCAAGGCTCTCAACCGCTACATCGATCCTCTGCTTGAAGACTACCGCCAAGAAATGCTTCCTTTCTTTGAGCGTTCAGAAGTGCCGGACCCCCGCTTTAATCGGTTTTTCCTTTTTAGTGAAGGTTAAATTTAAAATTCAGCTATTTTCTTGATTGGTTGACATTAAGTGGAACTAAAATTATAACCACTAGTGGTCACTAGTGGTTTAGATTTATAAGTTGGTTGAAATAATCAATCCAAACCAGCCCATCCCAGGAGGATCAAGATGTTTGCTAAATCATTGTTAGTTGTTTTGTCTTGTTTGGTAACGTTTTCTGTTGTGTCTCCTGCTTATGCCGAAGATCTGGTGAGCGCATATATGGCGGCTATCAGTTTTGATCCATCGTATAATGCTGTTAAATACGAAAAAGCAGCAGATGAAAACATATCAGGCCAGGGAAGAGCTTTACTTTTACCTTCGGTTTTTCTAGGTGGGTCAATGTCTCGAACCGAAACCGATTCTGATTATTATGGAGATTACACCACAAAGAGTTTGTCCATTTCTCTAAACCAGCCAATATTTGATGCTCAAAGATTTTTTTCATGGAAACAGTCAAAGATTAATGCATATAAGGGCATGTTAAAACTTAGAGCGGCAGAGCTGGACCTTGCTTATAGGCTTACATCAGCCTATATGAATGTGCTCAAGGCTCAGAACCAGGTTCACCTTAGGAAGGCAGAAGCCGATGCTGCAAGAGCTTATTATTTATCAGCTAGGAGGCTTAGGGAGAGTGGAGAGGGCACTGTTACGGATGTTTATACTGCTGAGGCTCGTATGAAGATTGTTGAAGCGAGTGTTGTGGCTGCTCAAAATGAATTAAAGTCGGCTCAAAATGTTCTTGCTTCTATTACAGGTAGACCTATTGCTGTTCTTCGGCTTAGACAGGATATACCTCTTCAGCGTCCTAATCCCGCTAGTGTAGAGGAATGGATAGCCATTGCGAAAGATAAAAATCCTTCTATTATGCTTGCGAAGAAGGATCTTGAATATGTCAACGCAGAGTTGAGAAAAAGACAGTTTGAATATGCGCCTACTGTCAATCTTGGAGCTTCCTCATCTAAGGTTGAAAAGGACTTGATAACATATAGCCGCACATCGGATATTACGGTTTCATCTGTTGGATTAAACCTACGTTTCCCGATTTTCGAGGGGGGAGTTACTCAGGCTCGTGTTGCAGAGTATAAAAATAGAGTTGCCCAGTATAACAAAATTCTTGACTCTACTATTACATCTGTGACCACTAAGGTTTACAATACTTTCAATACCGTGAACAATCTCATTGAACAGATTAATGCTCTTAAGCTGGCTGTTAATTCTGCGGAAGTCGCTCTTGAATCAACTAAAAGAAGCTACCAGGGTGGTATAAGATCCATGAACGATGTCATTAGCGCTACAACTGAATACTATTCGGCTTTGAGAAATCTTTCTGATGCATACTGTGATTATGTTATTAACGTTATAGCTTTAAAAGCTTTTTCAGGAGTGCTTACCGGAGACGACATTTCGGCAGTAAACCAATGGTTGGAGAAATAAAGAATGATATATGACAGTCCTTTAAAGATCCTAATTAATAGGCTCCGACCCATAATAGCTGTGGTTTTTATAACCAGTTTTGTAATAAACCTGCTATATTTTGTTCCTGCCGTGTTTATGCTCCAAATTTATGACCGTGTTCTTACCAGCAAAAACGTAAACACACTTATAGCTTTACTGGCTATAGCTGTGTTCTTATATGCAGTTTTAGCTGCTACCGAATGGGCACGCTCTCACATCATGACTCGTCTTGGGAACAATATAGATCTTTTTCTTAGCACCAGATTATTTCATGCTGCTTTAGACCGAGCCTTATCAAACGCTCCTGGTACACGTCCTTCAGATGTCTTTTCAGATTTGTTGACTATAAGGAATTTTCTTACAGGTCATTCGTTGCTAACCATTCTTGATATTCCCTGGTTTGTCCTTGCCATTGCAGCTCTTTACTGGATGCACCCTATTACAGGAACGATTGGTTTGGCATCATCCGTGATTCTGTTTTCGCTGGCTTTGCTTTCTGACTTTGTTAGTAGAAAATACGTAGAGTCATCAAATATGCAGGCACGAGATGCTCACAGGCTTCTTGATGCCAACCTGCAAAATGCCGAAGTTATTGAAGCTATGGGGATGAGGGATAACATTATCCAGCACTGGTTTCCAATTCAGAAAAAAGTTATAGCATATCAAACAGCATCAAATGAACGTGCCAGCATTGTAGAGTCTATAACGAGATTCATAAGACTAACCGTTCAGTCAGGAATTTTAGCGGCTGCCGCTTGGCTAGCAATAAAAGGTGATTTTACTCCAGGAATGGTGGTGGTTTCATCTATCCTTCTAGGCAAAGCTCTCGCTCCTATAGATCGAGCAATGAGTACCTGGAAGAACTTTATCCTGGCTAGAAATGCCTGGCGAAGATTATCCAAAATACTCGAAGTCAGCTATTACGGTGATAGAAATCTTCGCTTGGTTACTCCTAAAGGTCGCATAGCTCTATCTAATGTTCACGTTATACCACCTGGTGGTACTACGGCTGTTGTAAAAGGAGTGTCTTTTGAAATTGCAGCGGGTGATATAGTAGGGCTTATAGGACCTAGCGGATCAGGAAAGTCCTCTCTCGCTAAAACTATCGTTGGAGTATGGAAACCCATAATAGGTACGGTGCGCATAGACGGAGCTGACATTTCTCAGTGGAATAAATCACAACTTGGATCGTCTATAGGATACCTTCCACAGGAAGTAGGTTTACTTCCAGGAACTGTTGCTTTTAATATAGCCAGGGCGGGGAAAATAATACCAGAAAAAGTTATTGAAGCCGCTCAACTTGCTGGAGCTCACGAAATGATTTTGTCCCTTCCTAAGGGTTATAATACAGACCTAAACAAAATTAATCTTTCTGGTGGACAGAAGCAGCTTATTGCCCTGGCGAGAGCGCTTTACGGTTTGCCTAACGTTGTAGTTCTTGATGAACCCGATGCGCACATAGATGGCTCTGGAGAAGTTGCTCTAATTAAAACTATTTCAACACTCAAGGAGATGGGCAAAACTATTGTTATAATCACTCATCGTCCATCTATTCTTTCCGTGGTTGATAAGCTACTTGTTATAATCGAAGGAAAAATTGCCGCTTATGGACCTAGGGATGTTATCTTGCGTAGGCCGACCTCTCCTCAGCCTAATGCTGAGGGTATGGAGCCTAAGCTAAGCGTTGATGGGGGTTAACATACGTCATGAAGAATAAAGACAGCCTAGTTAAAGATGCTATTTTACTTCCAACCCCCGTTGAAGAAGAAGATTACGAGGATTATCAGGAACAACTGGAAGAGGAAGATGAGCAGGTAGTAGTAAAGACTGGCTTTAAGAAAGCAATGGTGGTTCTATTTATAGTTGTGGTTGTGGCATTAGGGGGATTTATTTTATGGTCAGCTTTCGTTCCTCTGGATCAGGGAGTGCCAGCTCCTGGCGTAGTTGCTGTATCTGCTCAAAGAAAGGAAATCCAGCATTTGACCGGGGGTGTGGTGAAACAGATCCTTGTAAAGGACGGAGATCACGTAAACGAGGGCGATCCTTTGATTATCCTTGATGATTCTCAAGCCAGAGCTCAGTTGGGAACTATTAGAACTGAATATTTATCCGCTCTTATTTTGGAAGCTAGACTTTCTGCTGAAAGAATGGAACGAAATGAAATTTCTCTTCCTCCAGAAGTCGTTGAAGAATTGCCAAATGATAAACGTCTTCAGGATTTCCTGGCTTTACAGAAGGAAATACTTAAAAAACGCAGAGAATCCCTGAATAAAAATCTTCAGATTATTCGTCAGAACATTAAGGAACTTGAAACCTATGTTGCGGGACTTGAACAGGCAAATAGATCTCGATCAGCTCAAATTGAAGCAATTTCCCAACAGGCTCGCTCTATTAAGCCATTGGTAGACGAGGGATACGTTCCAAGAAATAGATATCTTGATCTTCAAAGAGTTTTGGCTGAAGTTATGACAGCCAAAGAGGCTGAAATGGCTCAAATAGCAAGAGTTAGACAGCAGATTGCCGAGCTTAATTTAAAGATGGAGCAAGAGAAAAATAACTATATGAAAGAAGTGGAAGATGCTATCGGGGATGCTCATAAAAAGGTTGAAGCGTTAAAAGCACAATACGAAGCTGCAAAACAGACTCTTGAATGGACTACTATTAGAGCACCAATAGCCGGTACCGTAATGGGGCTTACAGTTCATACAATAGGAGGTGTTATTCAGTCAGGTCACACTATTATGGAAATAGTTCCAGATGGTTCAGATCTGATCATTGAGGCGTATGTTGAACCACAACACATTGAGGGAATTTACCCAGAACTTGACACTTATGTTCGCTTTTCTGCGATCCATGGCGGTGATGCTCCTAATGTTGATGGTAAGGTTATATATGTATCCCCTGATAGAATGATCGATAAAAATAATAAACCGTTTTACCTTGTTAGAATATCGGTTCCATACGAGGAAATATCAAGGATTCAGAGCACCAAGGGAGTGGCTATTCGTCCAGGTATGCCGGTAGATGTGATTATAAGGACTGGGGAAAGAACTCTATTGGAGTATGTTGTTCGTCCTATTAAAGATAGAATGATAGGAGCCTTAAAGGAAAGGTAGGATGAAAGTAGCCAGCAGAAAATCAAAGATCAATGGAGAAATAAACTTTTTGTCTCCTTTTGTTATAGAGATTACTACTTCCACACCTTTATGGGTTGAGATCCTTGTAGATAACATCCCTCTAGGTATTGTTAGAACAGAGCCAAAAGATAGATCAAACGTTGCCGTTTTTACCATAAGTTCAGATATTGCTAAACGCTCAAAGGTTGTCTCGATTAGACCCGTTAATTCTTCTTCGATTTTTGCAGAGAAATCTATTCCTAAAGATTTTGGGCCTATAGGTAACCAAATTATAGGCGAAATATACCACGATGGAGGTCTTATCGTTTACGGTTGGGCGGTTGATCCTCAATATCCGGATAAAGCTGTAAGAGTCACAGCAAGAATCGGAGAGATTATTTTAGCATCAACAGTTGCCGACAAACATCCACCATTACTACCCTATTTGGCGACGTGTCCAGAGAATTACAGACAACACGGTTTTGAACTTAGGCTTCCTATGTCTGTCCTGTCTAATGCATTTCATAATATTAGAATTACCGATGAATTTAAAAGGGACATTCCCGGTTCTCCCATTGTCATTCGACCACCTGAAGGGCTTTCCTATATTTTGCAATCTTTATCAGTTGATAAGATGCCACTTGCTTCTCTTATAGCAAGAACCTATGAGGCTCGACTGCCTGCTAGCGCTCCTTTTGAATCCATCTACGAATGGCTTTCCACATTTATAATTTCCCATTACAGCAGTATTCCCTACCAACCTATCCCACTGCTGAAATTAACAGATACCGATAAGTCTCTCCCTAAATTGCCCGATAACTACTATGACTATGTTGCCTTAGCAACGGCTTCTATTAAGCCTATATTGCCTGCGTATACGACAATCATGTATCTATACGCACTAGAAACGTCGGCTGACGTTGTTTATGCTGATAGCATAGGCATCACTCCGAGCATCACATTTTTCCGTCCCGATTGGGACCCCTTTTTGTTCGAATCTTTCGATTATATTGGTTCTTTACTTCTTGTGAAAAAGCATGTACTTTCTCATGTAAATTTTTCAGCCCCTGTTTCGGAAATAAGGCGTCAAATCATCGAAATTTCTGACCGTATTGAACATCTTCCAATTCCACTCTATGTGGAGCTGAATCCAGATGTTCCAAAGCCTAAATCAATTAAGCCGTTGGTTAATAAATTTCCTCACGTTACGATCATAATCCCAACCAGAGATCGGCTCGATCTGCTTGAACCATGTGTGTCTTCCATATTGGATAAAACCGACTACCCTAGCTACGATATCCTTATAATAGATAATAACTCTCAGACTCAAGAAATGCGCTCCTATCTCTCTAATCCACCATCAACTGTTATTTCTACTTTTAGCTATCCCTACGAATTCAATTACGCGGCTATGCACAACATCGCTATACCTAATGTAAAGGGGGATTTCATTCTGCTTCTAAACAACGATACAGAGGTTATAAGTTCTGATTGGCTTTCAGAGATGGTATCTCTTATGCATCTGCCTGGTGTGGAAGTAGTAGGAGCTAAACTTATCTGGCCCAACAATCTTGTTCAGCATGGTGGCGTAATTGTAGGCGTGGGAGGTCTTGCGGCTCATGTAGGAAATACGTGGGATAGAAATGAAAGTGGATACCTTGCAAGAAACATTTCGGTTGGTCAATGGAGTGCTGTGACTGCTGCTTGTATGCTAATTTCCAAAAAGACCTTTCTATCATGCGGAGGTTTTGACGATGTGAATTTTCCCGTTAATTTTAATGATATCGATCTTTGTTTAAGAATTCGTAAAAATGGTGGTAAAATTCTATGGACACCCTATGCTGAGCTTTATCATCACGAATCATCATCTCGTGGAGGAAATAGTGAAGCTCCGTGGAAGCGTTGGAGAGAACTCAAGGAACAGGAGAATTTTCGTTTAAAATGGGGAAGTTATGAAGATCCTTTTTATAATCCCAACCTGTCATTGAGTCCCTTTTGCGCTCCCTTTAGCGCTTTGGCGTTACCGCCTAGGAAAAGGTTTTACTTTTCAGGAAGTGCGTGAAGCTAGGTGTTGTATCATGAAAAGGACGTATGTAGTTCATCTGCATATCAGCTTGATTTGATGCCTTGACTTAGTAGCTAAATTTAGCTAGAGAATTAACAATCTAAAGTAGGGGAAATTTAGTATGACCTTTGGGTTCTTTTTTGTCCTGTATGAAGGAGCTTATAGGATCAGAGAATGGAAAGGTGTCTCTGTTTGAAAAGACGAAGTTACCTACGCAAAATATGGCAGCGCAAAACGTTAAAGGTTATGGTGACTACAGGAATGAGGAGTTAGTATGGCAAAAGATAGTCGTAGAAAAAAGCGGGTTACTAACGATGGTAGTAAGGAAGTACTTATATCTCCTCAAATTATAGATTTCAGTAAGGGAGTTTACGGAAACGTTGATGTTGTTAACGAAGAGAGGGTTTTCGGTTGGATAGTTGATTTGGATGATTCTGAATTGCCTGTCTTGGAACTATATATTGACAATAATAAAATAGCTGAAACATCCCCAAGCTTTATTAGAGAAGATTTGACGGATGTTTTTAATAATAAGGAATTACTTGCTGGTTTTGAGTTTAGGTGGGATAAACTTGAAATCCCTGAAGAATTAAAAGACAAAAAAGTAAAAGTGAGGGTTATACATCAAAAAACAAGGCGTTTAATTGCTCCTGGAGATGTAGAGTTGGATCTAAACTTTGTGAAAGAAGAATACCCTGAATATATTGGAAACTTGGATGGAGTAGAAGGTTTTTATGTATCTGGCTGGGCTTATAACAAGAAAAATCCAAATGAGAGAGTTGAAGTGGTTGTTCTTGTTGATGGTAAACCTGTTGCAGAAGGGAAAGCAGACCTATTTAGGCAAGATTTACTTGATGCTCGTATTGGCGATGGGAAACATGGTTTTGTAATAAAGCTACCGAAAGACGTAGTAACCAATGAAGAACAAATACTATCTGTTAAATTTAAGAAAATGGCAAAAGATTTAGGTAGTAGCCCCAAGAAAGTAAAGTTTGAAAAATTTAGAGGGGAAATCAAAGACCTGAATTATAATGCGTTAGAAGGATTCGTTATTAATTTAAGTGATCCAAATAAAGCGGTTCGTGTTTTTTTGTTGGAAAATAAAAAGATTTTAGCTGAGAGCTGGTCAAATCCTTCTGATAAAGGGAGGTTCATTATATACTTACCGAAAGAAATTATGGACGGTAGACTTCATATTTTTGAAGTTCAGACAGAAGATGGTTTTCTTATAGGTTATTCTATAGCTTTAACACCGCACTTTCTTACACCTTACGATTCATTGGAAAAGTTTTCAAAGAAATCTCCATGCCATTTTTGCCCAACAGCAAGATTCAGGTATGAAGCTTTGACAAATGCAGTGGAAAATGTCATGCGGAATTCAAAGCTCTCAATGGATGAAAGGGAGCAGTACATATATAACTTCTATAAGGCTTATAGTATTTTGCAGAAAGGCTATCAAAATATAAAAGATTTTGATACGTTAACTTTTCCCAAGTATTTAAATCCAAAAGTGTCCATAGTGATTCCTGTTCACAATAACTTTGAGCTTACATATGCTTGCCTTGCGTCGATACTGCTAACAGTTAATATACCTTACGAAGTCATTGTTGTTGATGACGCATCGACTGATAAGACTACAGAAATAGAAGAAATAGTTAAGAACATAAAAGTTGTCAGAAATGAAAAAAACGAAATGTTTGTTAAATCTTGTAACAAAGGTTCGAAATTTGCTAAAGGAGAATATATTCTTCTGCTCAACAATGATACAGAAGTTCTTGCTGGATGGTTACAAGAGATGTTGTGGGTTTTTGAGAACTTTGAAAAAGTTGGAATGGTTGGTGCGAAGCTTCTTTATCCTGATTTAACTCTGCAAGAAGCCGGGGCAATCGTATGGGGGAACGGAAAGGCTTGGAATTACGGAAGAAATCAGAATGCTTTTCATCCGAAGTTTAATTACACAAGAGAGGTAGATTATTGTTCTGGTGCCTGTATTATGCTTCCCAAAAAGCTTTGGGATGAGTTGGGGGGCTTTGATGAAGTGTTTGCTCCTGGTTATTGGGAGGAAACAGACTTAGCCTTCAGAGTAAGAGAAAAGGGCTATAAGGTGGTTTACACTCCCTTTGCTCAGATAATCCATTACGAGGGAATGAGTGCTGGAAAAGATACTAAAAAATCGGATGGAATGAAGAGATATCAAGAAGTTAACGAAGCAAAGTTCAAGAGGAGATGGAATCATGTTTTGATTCAAAGGAGGCACGAGATTCCATCCTTTGAATTAGCAGACATTGTTAAAGATAGAAACAGGTTTGGAAGGGTTCTTTGCATAGACTATGAGATTCCAAGACCTGACAAAGAAGCAGGTGGCTATGCTACCTTTCAGGAGATAAAGCTTTTCCAGGCTCTGGGGTTTAAAGTCACATTTATACCTCAAAATATTGCTTATTTGTATGGATATGTAGAGGATCTTCAGAGGATGGGGGTTGAGGTTTTGTATGCTCCTTACGTAACATCAGTTAGAGAACTGATAGAAAAGAGAGGGAAGGATTTTGATATCTTTTATATCGTAAGATGGCACGTAGCTCAGGATTATGTTGATATTATAAGATGGGCAAATCCTAATGCAAAGATTATTTTCAACAATGCTGATCTTCATTTCTTAAGAGAATTAAGAGAAGCCATAGCTACTCAGAATAAAGAATTACTTGCTAAGGCTGTAGATACAAGAAGTAAAGAACTTGAAATCATGAGAAAGGTTGACCTAACAGTTTCTTATAATGAGGTAGAACATGCAGTTATAATGTCCCACAATTTAGATTCCACAAAGTTGGCAAAATGGCCATGGGTGGTTTATCCAAAAAACAGTGTGCCAGGGTTTGACGAAAGAGAGCATATAGCCTTTCTAGGTAACTATAGACATACCCCTAATGTGGTTGCAGTAAAATGGTTTGTTGAAAATGTGATTCCGCTTCTAACGATGGAACTGCCTGAAGTAAAGTTTTTGATTTATGGAGCTCATGTAAGTGATGAAGTAAAAAAGCTTGAGTCTAAAAATGTAAAAGTTAAGGGATATGTGGAAAGCCTTGATGAAGTATTTAAAAAATGTAGAATTTTCATAGCTCCACTTCAATCTGGTGCTGGAATAAAAGGAAAGGTTATAGAATGTCTTTCCTATGGAGTTCCTGCCGTACTTTCTCCTATAGCAGCCGAAGGTACGGGGATAAAAGATGATTTTGAGGCTTTGATAGCAGAAAATCCAAAAGAATGGGTTTTAGCTATAAAGAGGCTATACACCGATGTTGAACTGTGGAACAAGATATCGAAAAATGCCTTAGATTTTGTTAAAAAGGAATATTCCTTTGAAAAAGGGAGAGAGGTCGTTAGGAAGGCCCTTGAGATGGTTGATATTTATGTTCCCGAGAATGTGGAGGCCCTGTGTGCAAGATGGTGGAATGGATAGGGAGGTAAAATTATGATTATAAATCAAACATTAGGTTTTATATTCATCCATATTCCAAAGACAGCAGGCACTACACTAAAGGGATACTTTGTACATGAAAATGAGAGTATTTATGTCCCTGAAACAACAAAACATAGGCTAATAAATCATGGAAAAATTCCGCTTGAGATTATAGAGGTTCAGGTGGGCGAGTATATATAGGAGGATGACATTGTTAGATCTGATGATAGCTATGGAAGGTGTTAAAATTATAAAAAGGAGGTAAGGAAAATGGAAAAGTTATCTATTTTTGTTGACGGTATAGCCGCCATAGGAGTCCATAATGGAGTTGTCCGTCTTGCTTTTTTTTAGGCTTTTGCCAGATGGGAAAACAGAGATAGCTTTAGAACTACAGGTTCCTCAGAATCAAGTTGGGAGTTTGATAGAGGGACTTAATAAAGTGAGGAGGTAAAGGATGAAAAAAATAATTTTACATGTTGGTCCTCATAAGACGGGGAGCACCTATATTCAAAAATATCTTTACCTAAACCGGGAATATCTTTTTGAGCATGGATGGAACTATCCAGAACCAATAGAACTAAATCCGGAAGTTGGTCACTACGGTCATAGAAGGCTTGGTTTCGATGAGACTCAGATCTCATATTATTTAAGTCATTCTGAAAACAAAAAAGTTATATTTAGCTCAGAAAACTTATATCTTCTTGGAGAGGATCAACTTAATAAGTTATTCAAAGCTATAACTAATGCCAGGTTTGAAGAAATAATAGTCGTATTTTATGCAAGAAACCCTATAGAACGAGCTTACAGCTTTATAAAAGAGTTATTTAAAGGAGGATGGCATTATACAATCCCTGAGTTCTTATCTATTTATTTGTTAAGTCCTTTTAAAAGAAAAGAAGTAAATTACAGTATTTATTTAGATACTGTAAAGAAATTTGACCCGCAAATTATTATCATTGATTATGAATATTTTTCTAAGAATTCTTTGCTTATTCCTTTGCTTGAAATCATGGAAATACCTGTGGATAAATTAAATTTAAAAAATGACATTGTAAATAAGGGTATAAAACTTGAGTTTGCTGAAATGTTGAGATACCTGAATTTGAAATCCAAAGAGTCTGGTTATGATTTTGCTGAATATAAACTGTTCAATGCAGTTAGAAAAGTTTTATCATCTGATAATGAATTAAAGGAAGAGATCGATGAGTTACAGAATGCTCTTTCTGAATATAAAGAATCTATCATAATAGGTTCTTTTATACCTTCAGCTTTAGAACGCCTATTTTCTAATAAATATTCCAGTAATTTTTACAAAGGAATTCATGAAAGCTGGAGCAAGAAAGTAGAGATAAATTATATTTCAGAAAGATGGATGGTTAATAAAAACTTACTCAAAACTTTAGACAAGCTCTACACAAAATGCCTAAAGGTCTTAAATCATGCATCCAACATCTCTCAATAAAATGAAAGCCTTTGTGGAAGGGTATCTTGGAGAATTTTCAGACCAAGAGCTTATTATCATTGATGTAGGAGCTAAAGCTTATCCTAATAATCCAACCTATAGACCGTTCTTTAATAAACCAAAATGGAAATACTTTGGGCTTGATTTGGAAGCTGGTGAGAATGTGGATATAGTAGTTTCAAACACTTATAACTGGACGGAATTGTCTGATAATTTTGCTGATGTAGTAATCTCTGGACAGACTTTTGAGCATATTGAGTTCCCATGGCTTACCGCAAAGGAAATATTTAGGGTTCTTAAGCCTGGTGGTATATGCTGTATAATAGCTCCATCCTCTGGGCATGAACATAAGTATCCTTACGACTGTTGGAGATTTTATCCTGACGGGATGAAAGCTCTTGCTAAGTGGGTTGGTTTTAGGGTAGTTGAAGTATTCACAGATTGGGGACTTGGAGAATGGCAAGACACTTTTGCAGTTTTACAGAAACCTTTCTCGAAGGAACTGGTTAATTCACCTTTTCCTGAGTTTAACAACCAAAAAGTAGCTGAAAAGGTCTATTTTGAGGCTATCAAAACCTCACCCGACAATCCACGGTATTATTTAAATGCAATTAATATTCTCAAAGGTAGTGGGAGATTAGATGAAGCCTTAAAATACGCAATACTTTCTGTAATTGCTTTCCCTCATAATGTATGGCTAAGGCAAAAGCTTACAGAACTTTACCTTGAAAAAGGTTTGGTTTTCTCTGCATTAGAGCACGCAGTCTTTCTTTTAAGAGCAAGACCTATAGACCCCAATAGGATAGGAGTAGTCAATAATGTATTGAAAACTGCAGGTGATTTGGAAAATGATATTATTTTAAGTCAGATACCAGAGGATGTACAAACCCTTAAGCAATTAGCCTTTCATTCTGAAAAGACGAATTCTTATCATTTGATGCAAGCATGCTATGTGAAATTAGTAGAAAAACTACCAGAAGACATATTTTATAAAGCTATGCTTGGACTTGCCTATAAGGCATTAGGAGATGAAGAAACTTTTAGCAAAACCTTTGAGGAGCTTCTTGAGTATCAGTTTCAAAAGAGCATTCTGAACAGAACCACAATAATTCAACATTTGATAAATAAGTTTAGTTACAGAACCTATCTTGAGATAGGCGTAGAAAGGGGGATAAATTTCTTTCAAATAGATGCAGAAATTAAATTCGGTATAGATCCTACTTTTACTATACCAGGCGGATACAAAAATACAGAGAGAGAAAAATTTTATCCTATTACAAGCGATGAATTTTTTGCCGATCTACCCGAAGAAATTTTAGAAAAAGGATTGGATATAGTCTTTATAGACGGACTTCATACCTACGAACAGTCTCTTAGAGACGTGGAAAACTGCTTAAGATACCTAAATCCTGATGGCATTATAATATTGCACGACTGTTTACCTGATTCACCTGCTACTGCTATGCCCACCCTTGAAGAGGCTAGAAAACATCCAGATTTCAAAGGTAATTGGACTGGTGATGTTTATAAAACAATAATTCATTTAAGAACTTCCCGAGATGACCTTTTTGTAGCTGTGGTTAATACAGATTGGGGAGTTGGGATAGTTAAAAAAGGGAAACCTGAGAGTATGCTTTCTATGGGTATTGAAGACATTAAAAACATGACTTTTGAAGAGTTTGTTAAATGTAAAGAAATTTTACTTAATCTCAAACCAAAAGAGTGGTTTTATGAGTTCATAGAGGCAGAAAAAATCTTGGAGGACAACAAATGCAAAAATTTTACTTAGAATATTCTTTAGAGAAAAAGTTGAGAGAAATATTGCCCTTAATACAAGAACGTATTATGCATAAAACAACATGGATGGGAGTTTCTGCTTATAAGCATCCTTATGACTTTTGGGTTTATCAAGAGATAATCTATGAACAACACCCAGATTTTATCATAGAAGTAGGGAATGCAAAAGGGGGTACGCTTTTAGCCTTGGCTCATCTTTGCGATATTATAGGTAAAGGTCAAGTTATTGGAATAGATATTAATCATAAGTTGATTGCTGAAAAAGTTAGAAAACATCCAAGAATAATCCTGCTTGAAGGTGATGCTTGTGAAATATTTGAGAAAGTAAAAGAAATTATTAATGGTTTTTCAAATATATTGGTCATTGAAGATAGTTCTCATACTTATGAAAATACCTTAAGAATATTGAGAACTTACTCTTCTCTTATTCCTGCTGGTGGATCTTTTATAGTTGAAGACAGTATCTGTCATCATGGACTTGATGTAGGACCTTATCCTGGTCCCTATGAAGCAGTAGAAACTTTTTTATCGGAGAATCCAGATTTTGAAGCAGACAGAGAAAAGGAATCCTTCATAATTACATGGAATCCTAAGGGGTATTTAAGGAAAAAGAAATGAGGCATTAAAGTGGCTTAGATAAACTTATGATGCCTTGTAAGCCTTTATCTATTGTTATTGAGACATACTTATTTTTCAGATGGGTTTTAATAAATGAGCTATTTGAGAAGGATGAATTTATCCAATAAAGCTAAAATAATTACCAAAGGCTTTACTTTTATCTTTGTTTTCTTGGTTGTAATAGCTGTTATTAGCAACGCGGCAGAACCATGGTGGCATGAATATACACCTGTGGCAAATCTATCTCATGGTAATGACAGGTATCTGGAAACTATTAAACCCGGTGCGGCATGGGGTGTGGGCTCGTTGGGATGGTACGGCTTTTGGTTCCTTGATATCTATGAACAAAACAAAAAATTTACGGCAGTACGCGAAAATCTCCGTCGAAAAGGGATTAAATACATCATCTATTATGATCTCGGTGAGGTTGGCGATTTTGCTGGATTTTTTACTAATGATGGCAGATTGGCATACACAGGTTGGTCATTACCTCAGTGGAAAGGAAATGAACTGTTAAATGCACGATGGTTTGGTCTTGAAGCGTTTATTAGAAATGTTCCTTGGGCACCATTTCCAAAAGCGAAAACATATAATCTGAAGCCGTTCACGACACCTGATGGCAAACCACCTGACGATCTCTACGCAGTTTTGACGAAGCGTAGCATAGATGGGAAATGGAAGTTTAATTACTATAGCAACCCACAGATTACCGATGAAATCGCAGAACGGAGCGGACTGGCAAAAATATCTACTAAGCAAATAAACCGTGATGATATTCAGGGTAAGACTGGCTGGATAACTACTCGGCTGGTTCACTTAGACTTTGCAAATCCACAACTTGGTGAGTATGTCTCTCGAGAAATAGAACGCATAATTCTGAAGCTACGACCTGATGGGATCCACGCTGATAATTTCGGCGATAATAATCTTGGCTACGCTAGTGGGTCGGCTTTTGGTTTATGGTCAATTCACACCTTTCGCGAATATTTAAAGAAACATTTCACCCCTGTTGAAC
>Ga0197142_1002630_pt1 | contig 15578 bp, 13 predicted proteins | sample GBS60_MetaG_FD_148614 | JGI IMG/M metagenome (GOLD analysis project Ga0197142, IMG submission 148614) | Sediment microbial communities from Great Boiling Springs, Gerlach, Nevada, United States - GBS 60_MetaG | ecosystem: Environmental > Aquatic > Thermal springs > Hot (42-90C) > Sediment...
GCGCCCCGTCCGTATCAAATTGCTCGGTCATGAGCGTCGTTGCAGATTGCGGCGCCACAACGCCAATCATGGACGACGGCGCCGGGGGAACCGTCGGTGTTGGAGGAACGGTCGGCAAGACGATCAAGTCTTGCTCTTCCGCTTGACTTGACAGCAACGGATTGCTGAGCATGATCGCTGTCAGGATGAGCAGCACGATCGCTGCAATGGGGAACAAAGCGCGTGATTGGTTCATAGGATATGCACATCGCACGGCGTGTCGTCGACCACGGCGCGATGCTTCCTCCTTTCGCAAGGTGGTTGCGTCTGTCGATATGCCCGATGCGTCCGCATCAGAACAGGGAGAATATCGGGGGATGAAAGGATGTCTCGGATGACCATAGATGCACACGGTTGGACGAAATCCGAGAGCGATAGTTTATATACAGTTATTGCTATTATGGCATAGCATTTCGGCAGTTGTCAAGGTGCGCCCGCGACGTTTGTCATGGTTGGCGATCGTGGGCCTTCGATGCGCCATGCGTTTCGTCGTTTTCGGCGGCGCAAGCGTTCCGCCAATCTCGTCCGCCCAGAAGCGCGGCAAGCAGGTCAACGGCGCGTCCATTGAGCGCATCTGCAAAAACGCGCCGCTCGTGACGGCGCCGCTGACGGACATGGCGTCATCCGCCCCATGGTCGACCTCTGATATCTCGTGCATGGCGATGATGCATCTTTGGGGCGCCAATCGCGCCATGTCGACGGTCTGTGAATCGCCGCACCGCGATCAAGCGTTCGGGAAGCGACGCACCGCGATCAAGCGTTCGGGAAGCGATAGATGACGTCCCATCGCCCATCGCTTGCTGCATGGGCGCTCCAGGCGCTATCGTCTCCCCTGGGTCGGGCCCCGACGTTCCGGTCCATCGCTCAATGAGAGCACATCGCCGTCGGCGTGGACGTCATTGGTTCAAAGTGGCATAGGTCAGGTCCTCGTTGCGGGCGCGGCGCAGCGCGTGGCATGCATGCGCTCTCGGTCTGACGTGTCCGCCAGGCATCCCCTGGGATGCCTGGCGGACATCCCATCGATTCGCGTTGTGCGCCGTTTGCGGAGGGAGAGCAATCGGCGGCGACCAGAAGCGGTCGTTTGCCTTTCTTGCGCAGACAGAGCGCCCGTTTGTCGGCGGCGGTCATCTCGGCGAGCGTCGCAAGCAATTGTCCAGGCGCGTTGATCAGGTCTCGGGAAACGTTCAAAGGTCGAACGTTCAGTCACGATTCATCTCGTATCGTGCAGCCCAGCGTCGCGCCCCTCCTTCCGATGCCACGCAGTCCCGGATGGCGCCGTCCGCGGAGACCGCCGATGAAGCGGCGCTGGCATGGCGCAACGGACCGTTGCGCCCCAACCACAATGGGTGCAGGAGCATCCGCATTGGGCGGTCGATCGCTTTCAAGCGTCATCGTTTCAGTTCGTTTTTTTGGAGCATCCACGGGGGCGCACGCAGGATTGGAATGAAACAGATCACCTCATCCGTCGCATCCCTCCTCGACCGTTGTGGGATGCCACGTCGACTCGATACGACCGACAACGGTGCGCCCCATCCAGCATCTCACCCCCACGGAGTCCGTCAACGACCATCTCATCCGCACGATCGTGGTCCCGCTCGCTTTGTCGCGATCCGGCAGCGCGATCACCGGCAGCGGGCATTGATCGCCACGCGCTCTTGCCGTGCATGCGAGACTGGATGATGCGTGCGTATGCGCGTCGATGGGTGAACGCTACACGCATGCCGTTCACGTGCGGAAGATTCGGGACGTTCAATGGAACGGAGCCGTGCGATCTCGCACATCACCGTCGACCGCACGCGACGCATGGAATGCTATAGGAGAAAACTGCTGCGAACGTGCGGAAATCTTCGGCGCACGCGATGTCATGGACGCCGACGCCGTGCTGCGCAGCCAGACAGGGCAAGCGCAGCACGGCGAAGCGATTGGAAACGGGGGCGAATCGCCGATGATGCGACGTCCTCCGTCTGATATGCAGGACAAACGACAAAGGAGCGCAGAGTCGATGGATCGTCTTGAACCTGACAGCATCGTATGCGGCGATGCCCGCGCATGGTTGCCATGCATTGCACCGAACAGCATCGCCTTAGGGGTATGGTCTCCGCCATACTTCGTCGGGAAAACGTACGAAGCGCATCTTTCGTTTGACGAATGGTGCGATCTGCTGCGGACGGTGATTCGCTGCCATTTCCCGATCATCAAACCCGGCGGCTTTCTTGTGATCAACATCGCGGATATCCTTGTGTTCAAGGACCCTGCAATGCCGCGCATTCAAGCGGACGCGGTCAGCGACAAACGCGCATCTGCAACGAAAGCGGATGTTCTCTGCGCTATCGAGCGGAATCCCGGCATGTCCCGTCGTCAACTGGCGGAATTGCTCGGATGCAGCGAACAAACCATTGACCGACGACTCAACGGCAACAATGCCCGTGGCGGGAAGCGTGTCCCCCAGACCCGGGTCAAGCTGGTGGGCGGGCTGATTGAAACGTGGGGGATGGATGCCGGCTTTTTCCTGTATGACCGGCGAATATGGGTGAAGGATGCCGCGTGGAGCGCAGCGCGCTGGACGAATCGTTCCTACCGCGCCGTCGACGAATTCGAATATCTTTTCTTTTTCTGGAAGCCAGGGGAGACGATCTTTGACCGGCGACGCCTCTCGCCTGCCGAATGGCGCGATTGGGGATCGCGCGGCGTATGGCGCATTCCGTCGGTGCGATCGAATCACGATCACGAATCCAAATTTCCTGTCGAATTGCCGCTCAGGGTGATCAGACTGCTGACCGATCCCGGAGATATCGTCGTCGACTGCTTCATCGGGAGCGGAACGACGGCCATCGCCGCCATCCGCACTGGACGGCGCTATATCGGGATCGACCTCATGCAACGCTCCGTCGATCTTGCCAGTCGCATGATTGAGCAGGAGCGGCAGCGCATCCGCTCAGGGGGATCAGACTGCTGACCGCTCCCGGAGATATCGTCGTCGACTGCTTCATCGGGAGCGGAACGACGGCCATCGCCGCCATCCGTACTGGACGGCGCTATATCGGGATCGACCTCATGCAACGCTCCGTCGATCGTGCCATGCGCATGATTGAGCAGGAGCGGCAGCGCATCCACGCTGCGCAGGAGACGTGCATGCCATCATCGGCGCGGACGTGCGATGTTCGTGCAAACGTGCGATGTCTGCGCATGCGCCCCGGAAGCGGCGCGGCACGGATATCGCCCATGGCGAGGGGCGATGTCCGTGCGTTTCTGTCGCAACGGGATGCGAAGCGTGACACGCCGTACGGATGAATATGCACGCTCCTCCTCATCACACGCGCTATGGAACCGCGAACGAGGCATGGTGCGTGGGCATCGGATTATTATGCAGCGCGATCGATTGATCGGCGTCCATGGCATGAAGGTTCGATAAGAAACGCGCTACGGCGCGGACGGCGCCGTAGCGCGTTTCCAAAATGACGTGCGCCTCCGCAGTGTCGCACATCAGCACTGCGGAGGCGCACGCGCATGTCTGACCCCCCCTCGTGCGTTCATGCTACCACATGCGCCGTTGTACGTCAAGGTGCAGCATGAGACCCTAGAGCTTTTCAAAGTTCTCATCTTATCCTCCGAGGAGCGCGAACGCCAACGCGGGCTGTGCGGCAATCGCCCGGTGCGCAGCGGGAATGGACCGCTAGTCCAGCTGACGCAGGAGCGTGATGGCGCCGTTCCGCAGACTGCTCACCCCATGCCCGATCGTCCGTCCGTGCCAACGATCGTCATCGTCGGTCACATCACGAACCCGGAAGACCCGGGTTTCCATCGTCCAATGGGACTGCAACCGGGCGAGCGCCTCGTCTGCAGTCAACGACCAGAGAAACGCCGCGCCAGCAATCCAGACGTGGCAGTGCGTTTCCTCCCGTCCGGCGCGCCAGCGCGTGCGTTCGATCCGGCGGCGCCATTGCGCGCCGGGCCAGGCAAACGCTTGTTCCAGATATGGACTGAGGTCGCCGCACGGCGCTATCCCCGGCGACCGGCGCACGACTCGCCCATGGCGTCCGTCCGCCCACATGCCATCCGGCTCCCGTGCGTCCGACGTCCCGTTCCCGTGCATGAGGGACTGATCCGATCTCCGAGCGCCGGGATCGCGTGCGAGGGTATGGGCGCGCTTCCCTTCATGGCATTCGCACGACACAAGCGCTGCCGTTTCCCGATGCCACGCACGGCGTGGCGTCACGCGGTTATGATGGCGTGCGCACGCGCTGGAGGTCCGCTCGTGCGATCGACGCCTCGTGATGCACGTGTGCAGGGATATCCGTCGGTCGCCGCAACGGAATCGCTGCGATTGCTTTTCATGCCCGCCAGGAGGAGCGCGCATGGAAAGCGGCGATCCGATCGACAACGTTGGTGCGCGCAGCGCTGAAGGATGCCGCCATCCATGATGGCAGCGCACGGCGCCAGGCGCGGCATGCGTTGAATCTCGCCCTGGAACAAACGTGCCCCAGGAATCGATGACCGGCGTCGCATCATTGCCGTCATAGGTCCTATAATAGATCAATCGCTCCATCGTTGTGCCGCCGAAGAGTGCGGCGTGGGCATGCAATTATGGGACTGGGTCGTCGCCATTTTCTCGTCCTCTTCCTTGCGCTGATCGGACTTGGCGCGTTCGGGACGTCCACGCGCCCGCTGCTCTTGCTGAGTCGCTGGGACGTCGCACTCCCGTCCGCCGACGTCGCCGCCCATGCGCTCATCAGCGCAACGCACCGATCGTTCCCTGAGGGCGAACGACCTTTTGGCAATCCGTTGCGCGATCGGCGCACGGTGGTGACGCAAGGATATGGCGTCGGCACGCATGCCCCTGCCCATATCTGGGGCGGGATCGACCTGGCGATTGACGGCGATGGCGACGGACGCGCCGATCCCCAGGGAACATGGCATGTCCCGGTATACGCCACCCATGATGGTAGTGCGCGCGTGCGACCGGATACCTGGCCCGGCGGCAACTATCTGGCGATTGAGAATGCGCGGTACAAAACGGCGTATGCGCATCTCCATTCGTATGCGGTGGTCGATGGACAGACCGTCACGCGCGGACAGGTGATCGGGTACGTCGGATCGACCGGGATGTCAAGCGGTCCCCATCTCCACTATGAGGTGTGGGAAAACGGCGTCAATTGCAACCCGCTCGACTTCGATGCGCTGCACACCGACGAGTGATCGGCGCCGACGGGCGCCCATCCATCGGAGGGAGGCCGCGACAAGCCTCCTCGACGGACACGCGCCGCCGGGGTGGACGGGACTGCCAGTGCAACGCGCCATCGCCGGTCCATGCGATGGAACGTCGTCCAGCGGCGACCCGTTTCGGATGCGTGCGATGCTGCGCATGCAGACCGTGGATCACCGTCCCGTGGGCGACGCATGAACCGGCATCGCCTTTCCAGCGCATTTCACGTCAGATGCAGGACGACATAGGGGCGCATGCGCCAGGACAAGCGGCGTGATTTCGATCACCATAGAGGGCTGAAGACGGACGTGGTCGCTCCCCGGCGACCACGTCCCGCCATCCCTGCGCATGCTGGATGGAACGTTGTTCGCCAACCGTGATCGGAGGGCGCGTTCGATCTGCGCTCCGGGCGTGGAACGATTCCGCAGGAAACGTGGCGCGACATGGCTATCATGAAGGGTGGAACGCACATGCATTCCCCCATGGGAACGGTCGTATGGAACCACGCCGACTTGGTCGCTGCGCCCACTTGACGTACAAAGCCAATGTCCGCCAGACGCGCTATGGTTGGGTGCGGCTGACCCCTGCGTACTCGGCGCATCTGGTGAAGGACATCCTTGCATGCACAACGTCGCAGGGCGACCGGGTCCTCGATCCGTTTTGCGGAACAGGAACAACTGCGCTTGCGTGCGCGGAACAAGGCATCCATGCCGACACCGTTGATATCAATCCCTTCCTCCTCTGGCTCACCCGCGTGAAGACCGCGCACTACAGCGCCGAAGATATCGCCGGGTTCCAATCCGCCGCCCAAACGATTGCCGAAACGCTCGCCATCCCCGCTTCCGGGAGCGTTTGGATTCCGCCGATCCGCCATATTGAGCGGTGGTGGGACCGTGAAGCGCTCCTGGCGCTCGGCGCCATGATGGACGCGATTCGCGCCATGACCGCAACGTCCTCGGAAAAGGTCATCGACTTGCTCAAGGTCGCATTTTGCCGCGTGATGATGGACCATTCAAGCGCCGCGTTCAATCATCAGTCGATGTCCTTCAAGCGCACGAATCGCGCTCCATGCGATTCCGATACGGTGCGTTCGGTGCACGCGACATGGATCATGGCGGTGCACGATATCGCGGCGTCGGCAGGAAGCGACATTCGGATCACACCCGGCATCTTTCTCGGCGACGCCAGAAATCTCTCCGCCGTCTTGCCGCATCGTGCGTATACGTGCGTGATCACCTCGCCGCCCTACCCCAATCGTATGAGTTATGTCCGAGAGGTGCGCCCGTACATGTACTGGCTCGCGTACCTGCGCAACGGGCGCGAGGCCGGTGAGCTGGACTGGAGCGCGATCGGCGGCACATGGGGAATCGCAACCAGCAGAGTCCGCACGTGGCGCCCTCCGACGCAGCGGGACATTCCCTATCCCGAATTTCCGGACATCATTGCGCGCATCGCCGCTGGATGCGAGACGCTGGCGCGCTATGTCCACAAGTATTTTTACGATATGGCGCTGCATATCGACGAGGTATTCGCTGTTACGTCGCCGGGAGCGTCGATTCACTACATTATCGGAAATTCCAAGTTCTATGATGTCGTGGTTCCAGCCGAAGCCATCTTTGCCGCCATGGTTGCCGAACGCGGGTTTGTGGATGTGACCGTCCGCCCCATCAGAAAAAGGTCGTCAAAGAAGGAATTGTACGAGTATATCGTATCGGCGCGGCGCCCATAGCAATGGTCGCCCGCCGCACCGGACGCGATCAATGATGGTCGCCTTCTGCACGACGGGCGTTCCGTATGGCGTCATGGTTCGTATTCGGGAAAGATGACCGCTGGTGGGCGTCAGCACCCCGTTCCGTTCAACCTCGGACATCGATTGCATTCCAGATTCCTGCTTGCGCGACGCACGCTTGCCGCGATTGCCGTTGATCCTCCCAGAATGAACGGCGCGAGACGCGACGATGCGCCGTTCTGCAATAAGGATCGACGCCGACATGGTCGTCTTCCTGATGTTGGCAAGAGGGGAGAACCGCTTGTGCGCGCCATCTCAACGGTCGCACCGGAACGTCGAAGACGACTGCGCAACGCGTCGCGCATGCGCTCCAGCGTCCACCCGTGATTCTTCCGCCCGCGCGGATCGCGCCTGAAGGCGATTGGACGGCTCTTCCCGGCGGGCGACCGGGGCGCTCCGGCGCGACGCGGCGGTCGCGTTTTCCAGCGCATCGTCCCTGAATCTGCAACGGGGAACGGGCATCGAGCGTTCCAGGCGCACGCACTCCCATCCGTGGGACGCAGGGACGGCGCGCTCATGCGTCGGGCTGCTCCGCAGCGCAGGACGCTTGAGCAGCATGAAGCGCGCTTCTTGCGCTAACGCCGACGCCGTTCGCCCGACGCCGATGCAGGACGATTGGTGATGGCATGATGGGCGACGACATCCATGCGGAAGGATTCGCGCACCTGCGGCGATACATAATCCCAGATCAGATGAAGCGAATCGGGATGCGTCGCCAGCATCCGTATGCCGTCGACGCGATCGTCCGGCGTGTCTGCTGTCAGCGTTGCCAGCGCCAGCGCCTCACGTGGATGCAACGCAACCATCCGTCGCCATGCCGCGTTCAGTGCATCCGCGCATCCGTCAGCGGCGAGCGACGACAGCGACGCGGCAAGATCGTGGGCAAACGGATGATCGCTGGCGATGATTGCGTCCAGCACGGAAACCGCGCGGGGCGACGTCGTCGTTCGCAGCGTCTGGATCACCGTATCGACAAGCCTTCCGTTAACGGCATGCGCCACATGCTGTGCCGCCCATGGATCATCCCGCGCCAGGGAGCGTACCGCATGCGTCAACGCAATGGAGTTGAATGACGGCAGTAGGGCGTCGCGCATATCAGGATCTGCGATCGCATCCACAACGTCCAGAAAGATATCGCCATGCGTCCGCAGGGCGTGCGCAAACCCTGCGGCGCTATCTCGACACGAGACAACGTCGCCTGGGACGCATCGTTCCAACGCAAACAGGGATGGGATGGCGATGTCCGGCGGGAGCGACTCCAGACGCGTGAGCGCATGGCGCAGCGCCTCCCGACGATCGGGATGCGCCAGACGATCAACGAGCGCATCGATCGTCCACGGAAAAGCGGCGCGGTCGCAATCGTCAAGGAATGCGAGCAGCGCGGCAGCGCCGTCCCATGTTCGTCCACGCAACGCCTCGGTCAGCGCCACACACGCTTCATACACCCACGCGTCGCCGTTCGCGACCCGCTGGAAGACAATCGCCGCCGCAAGATCGGCGGTCGTAGCCAGCCGGGTAGAGGCGAGCGCTGCAGTCCGCGGGGAGTCATGTCCGCTTGCACAACAAAAGAATGCGCTGGGGTCATGCGGTATCGTTGCCGTTTCCGTGATGAGCATGGATGCGTCGGCGACGCCGACGGCGCGGAGCGCAACGGGAACGAGCGCCTGGCGCAGCCTCGTCGACGTGCGGGCATGGCGCAGCGCCGCACGCACGAAGTCGTTCCCGATCCGCGCCCGCGCCAGAACCTCCGGGCGCAATCCAAGGGATCGGACGGCGAGATGTCCCGCAACGTCCGGCATCTCCTGGAGCCATTGGCGTTGCGTGTCGGCGTCGAGCGCGTCCCAGACGGCGGGGTCGAGTGCGGCGAAGAAGGCGGCGGCGGTCTCCTCGGTGATGGGTTGCGTTGCGGCATCGCGCCGTCCGCGGGCGGCGGCGATGGCGGCGCACATATCGGAGTCGGCGGCACGATTCAGGATGGCGGCGCGCACGTCATTCGCCAGGGCGTTCCACGGCGCCGCACAGACGACATCCAGCGCAGCATCGGGGTGATCGTGCAGCAAGGTGCAGATGCGTCGTCGGATATCCTTTGTTCGCAAGCGGCACGCCAGACGCGTGAGGACTCCAAGGTGCTCCGGTTGCGCATGCGCAACCAGATTCCGGATCGTCGCGCGATGCCGCACCCGGGCGATTGGCGGAGCATCGGTGAAGGAATCGAGCGTCCAGACGGGGAGATCATCCGCCATCCATGCCGTCCCTGCGGCTTCTGGCGGCAGCCAGGGGAGACAATCGGCGACGGACGATGGCGCACGCTGCACAAGGGACAGCGCACGATCCCGTTCCTCGTCGCTGATCTGCACCATCCACGCCGTTGGGTCATCAGCGGACGAACCGGAGCACGAGGATTCCCCCCAGCGGCGGATGGCGAACGCGATTTCTGCGGGAGTTCCGTTTTCTGCCAGAAGCGCAACGGATGCGGTGCATGGGCCAAGAAGCGCAGCGGCGTCGCCTGCACCGCACATGTTGGCGTGGACTGCGGTAATGAGCGCATCCGCATGCGCACGTCCCCATCCTGCGGGGGCGACCTCCGCCCACGTGCGCAGCGCGGTCCGTCCGGCACGCGTTCCGATCAAGCGCGCCACGGCGTCATGCATCGCGGGATTGGCGATGGTCGGCGCGTCAAGCAGGGACGGCAATCCCCCGCACAGTGCGGCGACGGCGCGCACGAGGCCGTGCGCGCCCGGCGCCAGTGCGAGAACGTGCGCCAGGAGCATATCGCCGAATGCGGGCATGATGGCGTCGAGGTCGGATTCGCCGCGCACGGCGCGCACGGCGGCAATCAGTTCACGGGAGGGATAAAGCATTGCCTCTGTCTCCTTCCTGGCGATTGCATGCGTTCTGTGATTATAATAGCCGTCACACGTTCCGGTTGATCGCTCGTGGCGCCAACGTCGGCTGCGGTGCGTGGCGGACGCTTTCGTTCCGTCGATGGGATCGCCTGCAACGGGATGCGCGATGAGGCGCTCCTCCCCGGACTGGGACTGCATGTCCCAAGCCTCCCATCGAGCATCGGACGCCCGTGCATGCAGCGCACGCCACCGCGCCGATTCATCCTTGACGCGATCAGATCGATTCATCGCACCGGCGCACGCTGCGGCGGGACGGTGACGTTGGACGAAAAGGCGCCCGATGTGCAAGCGCCTGCGCCCGCGCATCCCGGTGATCAGGAGGGGCGGATGCACGCCACCGCACGATCAGCGCGAGCGAGTCATGCGCCGCAGCGCATCCGGACGGCGACGTATGCCGTTGTCGCCGTCGCACGAGAACGGCAGTTCCGGCGCCTGCACGACACCTCCTTTTGCCGCGTTGGGCGCAACCGTCGGGCGTCAGTTCTGAACCGTGCGCGATGCCGACATGGGTTAAAGGAAGGTATAATCGAACAGACGTCCATCGGCGCTTCCTGACGTCGATGGACGGTTTGGCGCTCACCGTCGTCACCGAGGAAACGCGGAGAAGGGATGCGCTCTTTCACGGCAAGCGTGCAGAGGGATAGACCGCAATCGCAACCTATGGACTCGAGCAAACCGATCGTTCGTTTCGATTGGATTATCATGACCGTGCCGGACCCTCCAGGATGGAGATGGGGCGTCGGGCGCGTCAATGGCGCACGCATTGATATCACGATGTCGGGATATGCATCGACGTTAGACCACGCGAAGCGTGATGCATATCTGGCGGTCACATCACGGTGCAATGCTCACGCCCCCGGCGGCGAGGCGCAGACGATTTCGTTTCTGTCGGGAGATGATCAGGACTGATTGCGTGGGCGCGGGCGTCTCGGTGCGGGACGCCCGCGGTGCGATCCCCATCCATGCATCTCCAGCATGGACGTCTGGCGTCCAGCGTCCAACGCACATCCGCTTCTGGAAACGGTCACCCGTTCGTCATCGCGCTGCCGGACAATGCATGCGGACATCGATGGCGTCCATCACCCGGGCATGTGGCGCCACCGTCTCCGCCAGGCGGCTGCAGCGATGCGGGAAGGGCGCTCCGCTCATCACCGCGCTCAGAGGTGCGGCCAATCGTTGACCCGGCGGGTCGCACCGGAACGCACGTGCATGCGCGGTCCACACGCGGCGTCCGACGGGCATGCGCCATCTCACATGGACAAGCGAGCGATCTTGGAGATTCGGACGATGGTCGTCATCGCCGCCGAGAAAGCGCAGCACGCAGATCGCGGCGAGGAAGCGTGGATGAAGGATGCCAACGTCCGCGTGCATGGCGCGGATGGACCGACGCGGCGATCAGATTGGCGACGGCGGGATGCGCGCCAAAGGGATATTGCCCTTCCAGCGGCGTCTGGTTCCCCATCACGCCGGCGGCATGCAGCGCGCGCCACGTCACGACGTCGTCATCCCGCAGTGCGCCGCCCGCAGCAGCGCTGATCGCGCATCGCGCCAGAAACGGGCGCGATGCGCATGCGACGCACGGTGCGTGGTCGGCGGAGCGATCCTTGTGGCGTCCCCTCGCCCCCTCCCGCTGCGCGGCGAGTGTCCGCCGGTGCAACGACAAGCGCCGCCAGCCGGTCGTCTGCGTCCGAATCATCAATCGCGATGCGCTTTCCTGGCGGAAACGCCGCGCTCCAATAGCCCCACTGATGACGCAGACGACCGGCAGAGGGGGCATCATCCGCCCTGGCGTTTCGCAGACAAGGCGCGGCGGTCATGCCATGTCAGGAGCAACGAACCTTGTGTGAACGTTGCATGGAGTCGCCGCGTGCAGGAAAAGGGCGCCGGTCCGCCGCACATCGAATACGAACCGTGCTGTCGAGCGGGGCATGACGCAAACGGCGAACGGACGGATATGCTCATCCGCGATACTGCGGGCAAGCCGCTGTTGATGGTCGCGTGCATGCCGAAGGATGCCGTGAAAGGGGATATATCCGACGGTCATTCGGACCATTGCGATCCCCATCCCTCCGTCGAACGTGCAAGCCCACGCTGACCTCCCGCTCAAGCGCACTGTCCGCCCCGGAGCAGCGGCATGTGGGACGCATCCATCGCTGCAATGCGCTGAACCTGCGCTTCCAGACGACCGATTCGCGTCCGCCGAGGCGGGCGTCGATGCGTGCGGCGTTCGGACGCGTATCAACGCTCGTGCGGGGCGAAGGGCGCGAAAGGTGCGACGCCCCGTTGCGGTGCGCGCACCGCCGCCGCCGCACGCTTTGGGAGGACGTCTTGTCCCTTTGCACCAGTTCCCTCCGGCGCGCTTCAAACGGAGCATTGCGCCCGTGAGCGCAGGATTGCGGGCGCACGCGGCGCATTGGCGCGCGTATGGCGGATGGGCGCGCGCCAATGCGCTTGTGATCTCCGGGGGATCGGTATGCGCCCCCTTCCCTCGTTGCGCGCTGCGCGGCATGCGCGCTGCACGCGCATGCCGCGCAGAGTCCCAAGCGTGATCGGGGTTTATGGCGCGTGATCTCCGTTCGGCGAGGAGAACGGGGCGGCGATGTCCATCGCGGCGCGCAGGCTGCTCCTGTCGTCCCCTGGCTGAACAGGTCATCCCTGCCCCCCCCGGCGGCGCTCGGACAACGACGAGGGGGGCGTCATTTTCGCCAGACATACACGCATTTTCGCAAAGATGTCCGCCCATGCGTCCCCATCTGTTGGCTGCTATTCCCTTTGCTGTCACGCAAGACAAGAATATGTTCGACGGAGAACCCCAGTGTTTCGGCAAGAGCAGACAGAATGACATCGACGGAAATACGTGCGCCGGCATAGCGCACATTGTCATTCACCATAAACAACCGGGCGCCGGGCTTAAGCACGCGCGCACACTCCGCGATCACACACGCCATCTCATAAAAATAGCCCCTGACCATTCTGGGGATGCCGTGGTTGTTCAAGGCGTTTTGCGCTTTTTGGTCTTCCAGGTAGGTCAGAATGGACTGGAGCAGGGGCTGCGCATCGGCAGCCGCCAGCGCCGTCGCCCAGCGTGGATTCATGCGGAGCAAATCTTTGGGGCGATGTTCCACGGTGCAACTGAGCATCTCCTGGCGAAGGCGCTGCAGCCCTTGCGAATCGATGCCGAGCAGCGCCAGTTCCAGGGCGTACGTGCGCGTGTAATCGTAGCGGTTGCAGTACGGCGGAGAGGTGATAATGGCATCGTAGACCCCATCAGGCAACGCAGGCAAGATGCGCAGGCATGAACCATCGTAGAGACGAATGGTTCCTTGCAGTTTTTCCACGGGGAATAAACGCGCCTGATGCATAGGGGCGACATCCGACAGAATCTCGTCGATTTTCGTGCAAAGAGCTCGATCAAAATCCGTAATCTCACCCTTGTCAAAGGTCTTTTTCCCCTGCGCGCGACCGGAACGATAGTCCCACCGGAGATATTGCCCATCCTTACGGGTAAAGCTGATCGACTCCAAACAACATACGAGCGCAAAGCGCAAGACAGCCTGCACTCTGGCGTTCTCTTGTTGGCATGCGCCCAGGTATTTCTCAATCGATTCTTTTGTTTTCTCAGGGTATGCTCCTTGGGTTATTCGCAACTCAGGCAAAGGGATGCGCGTTTCTGATTGGTTCCAGATCTTTTCCTCCATCCACCAACGTAATCTTGCAACATCTTCAAGCGTCATCTCTGCATCCAACACGCGCTTGACGTTCATAATCTCATGACCGATGGGCAGCACCTCAATGCCATCAGCATCCATCCCCATCGTACTCGCCACGAACAATGCCGTTCCACTGCCGGCAAAGGGGTCCAGGATTCTTCCTGAGACAATCTTGTACTTGTGAAAGAGGTATTCCACAAGAGCGGCGGAGAACGCTTCCTTGAACTTGTACCAGCGATAGACAGGTCTCGTCTTGTTCGCCTGAAAACTGACGAGAAGGCGCGAGAGGAAAGGGTGATGAACGAATGCTCGTTCGAATCGCAGGAACAACTGTTCGTCGAGGCGATCTATCTCGCCGAGCAGGGCGTTCTGCGTTCTCGACGACGGAGTGGACCCATGAGCCGGATTGACCATCACATGGCGCTCCTGATGCGTGCCTGTTGGCGCAACGATGCGCCATGAACCGCAATCGTGCGGACGTCTCGCCGCACGGGAAGAACGGGGGCCAAACGAACGCTGCGGAACGCGACGATTCACGCGCATGGCGATCGCACCGGGCGCCGGGACCAGGGTGCATTCTTCCGGCTGCGCACCGACCGGGACAGCGCACGTTCCGTCCCCCCATCGCCTATCATGACCGCGCACGTGATCGGCGTGGCGGCGATGTCCCCCCTTCCGGCGTCACGTCGGCGGATCGCGCAGCGCGGGCAGCGCGCCGTCCGATGCGGCCGTCCCGTGATCATGATAGGCGATTGGCGCGGACGATCACACCCGCCTGAGGCGGAGTCCGCGTCGGGTGGCGGAGAGCGTCGGCGCGATCGGCAGATCGGCGCACGCGGGACGATCGCCGAAGGTCTGCTGCACGCTCGGCGGCCGCTGCGCCCAGATCGCCCGGACCGGCGCCGGACGCGCCGCCAGCGCCGTTCTGCCGGCGTTCCGCAGGTCGGCGCACCCCGATTGCAGCGCCGCCAGCGCGAGCGCGGCGATGGGGGCGCGTTCGGCGAGCGACGTCCATTCCGGCATTTCAGCGCGCACTTCGTCGACGATGCTGCGGCGGTCCGTCTCCGCCAGCGCCGACCAGACGGCATCGGCGTGCGCTGGCGCCGCCGCCAGCAGCGCCAGGAGCGCGGCGCGTCCGTAGCGCTCATGCCGCGCACACGCCAAGCGCTGCGCGACCGGCGGGTCATCTCCCGCCAGTCCGCGCAGCGCGTCCGCGAGGGCGGCGTCCTCCGGCAGCGGCAGCAGCGCGGCGCGCCGATCGTCGCCCGTGACGGCAGCCGCAATCTCCAGGAACACGTCGCCATGCGCCTGCAGCGCGTCCGCCAGCGCATCCGCCGCATTTGCGTCATGCCATGCCATCCACCGATCCAGCGCACGATGCGTCGGGACGGCGATCCCCGGCGGAAGCTGCGCCAGACGCGCTGGCGCCCGGCGCAGCGCATCCCGCCGCTCAGGATGCGCCAGGCGCGCGACCGGCGCATCGCGGTCGTGCGTGAGCGCGGCGCGGGCGGCGTCATTGAGGAGCGGCATCATCGCCCCAGGTCAGCCCATGATCGTCCGCGCAGCGCTCGTCGCAGCCCGTCGGCGCGGGCGCGAATCGATGCGTCGCCCCCTCCGCTGCGCTGGAGGACGACCGCGAGCGCCAGGTCGGCGGGGGAACGCAGCGCAGCGCCGGCGGGCGCGATGAGGGCGGGATCGGCGCGTCCGCCCGCGCTGACGAAGAACGCGCCCGGGTCCGGCGGCATCATCGGCATGGCGGCGCTGAGGGCGTGTGCGGACTCAGGATCGACCATGCGCAGCGCGACGGGGAACAACGCGGCGCGCCATGCCTCCTCGGTGCGCGCATGCTGGCGCACGGCGCGCGCCAGGGTATCGGTCGGCAACGCCCGTGCCAGGAACTCCGGGCGCAGGCCAAGGGAACGCACGGCAAG
>Ga0197142_1002633_pt1 | contig 15568 bp, 14 predicted proteins | sample GBS60_MetaG_FD_148614 | JGI IMG/M metagenome (GOLD analysis project Ga0197142, IMG submission 148614) | Sediment microbial communities from Great Boiling Springs, Gerlach, Nevada, United States - GBS 60_MetaG | ecosystem: Environmental > Aquatic > Thermal springs > Hot (42-90C) > Sediment...
GGGAGTTTGAGGGACTATGTCCCTCAAAGGGGCTAAAGCCCCTTTGAATCCCCTAATAAATAATTTTTTGTAAACAGGGAGTTTGAGGGACTATGTCCCTCAAAGGGGCTAAAGCCCCTTTGAATCCCCTAATAAATAATTTTTTGTAAACAGGGAGTTTGAGGGACTATGTCCCTCAAAGGGGCTAAAGCCCCTTTGAATCCTCTAATAAATAATTTTTTATAAACAGGGAGTTTGAGGGACTATGTCCCTCAAAGGAATTAAGAACAGGGGAATTGCCCTCTGATATGTTTGCCCTGTTTGTACTTAAAAGAAATATCCAGAGGCAGTGAGGAAATACATTTACACAACCAATGTGGTAGAGAACATAAATAGCAGGATAGAGCTCATAAGGGCAAACACGGGAGGATATTTTCAATCAATAAAGACAGCGGATGTGGCGATATATGTAACAGTAAGCAGGATAGAGAAGAATAAATGTAAAGAACCTAATTTTCTTTACAAGTGTCTATAAAAGGTTATTTCTTCTTCTAAAGCTTTCTCTATATACCTTTTCTTTAACAACTTAAAATTTTGTTCCATTTCATCCCAGAATGATTGATAAAAATTTGTCTTGAATTCTTTCCATAAATCTGATAACTTTAAATTAGTTAAAGGTTTTTCTCTCATGGGTGTACCCCTCCTTTTATATTGTTTATGGTTATGATCAATGGAGGATACACCCTTTCTCTTTGTCTTTTCAATTTTACACATAAAATATTTTACACTACCAATCATCAAACTTATTTGACTTGATATATAAAATTTTTATATACTTTTCTGGCTGGATTTAAGGGAAGTGAGGTGAAAATCCTCCGCTGCCCCGCAGCCGTGTTGGGAACGAAAGCCCATTAAGCCACTGTCATGGGTAATACCATGATGGGAAGGCGGGCAAGTAGGCAGTTTTGCCCTAAGCCGGAAGACCTATCCAGCTGGGAATCCTTTGGATTCTCCATAAACCTCGCGGGAGGTTGAGCTTTATGTTTATAATTTTACTATCTTTAATCTTTTTATTTTCCTTTCAATCAGCCTATGCAGCAGAAAGTCATTTAGAAGACATTATAGTTACAGCAACGAAGTATGATGAAGAAATCTCAAAAATTCCTTCATTTATCACAGTAATCTCAGAAGAAGATATTAAAAATTCCACTGCCCAGACAATCCCTGATGTTTTAAGAAAATTTGGTATCCATGTAAGTGATATTACAGGAAATAAAAGAACTTTCAATATAGATATAAGAGGCTTTGGAGAAACTTCTCCATCAAACTTGCTTGTTCTGATTGATGGAATGAAAATTAATCAACCAGACCTTAGCGGAACAGACTGGTTATTAATTCCCTTAGAAAGTGTAGAAAAAATAGAAATTATAAGAAGTTCAGCGGGAAGTGTTTTATATGGAGACAATGCAACAGGAGGCGTTATAAACATAATAACAAAAAAAGCAGAAAAACTTAATGCAGGAACAACAATTTCAGCTGGTAGTTACAAGACATTTAAGCAGTATGCATATGCAACCGCAGAATTGAAGGACTTGTCTTTTTATCTTTCAGGTAGTTATTTAAATTCCAATGGATACCGAAGAAACAGCGATATTGAATCTAAAGATTTAGGCTTAAAATTAAATTACTCTATTAACAGTAATATCAATATAAAATTTAATACCGGATATCACAAAGATAACACAGGTCTTCCGGGAGCATTAAAGGAAAGTGATATTTCTGCTGGTATTTCAAGAAAAGAATCTACACATCCAAATGATTTTTCAGAAACAGAAGATTATTATTTTAAGTTAACTCCAGAAATTTATTTCATGGTAGATAATATATTTAAAATTGACTTGTCTTACAGAAAAAGAGCATGGATATCTTTTGCTTCAGGTGATTGGGGAGATTTTTTAGGTGACAGTGAGATGAAAACAGTTGGAATTCTTCCTCAGTTCATTTTTAAACAAAATTTTTCCTTTGGAAAAAACTCTTTAACAGCAGGCTTTGATTATCAAAAAACAACTGATAAAATTATTAATAAAGGAGTATCTTTTGGTTTCCCATTTATTAGTGAATTTAAGCTAAAAAAGAAAAATTATGGTTACTATATATATGACCAATTAACTGTTCTAGATAATTTATCTATTTCTGCGGGATATAGACATGATAGAGCAGATTTTTACTTTCATCCTTCTAATACTGACACTTTATCTATGGAAGAAGATATCTATACTTTGGGAGCAAACTATAAATTTTATAAAAAATCTTATGCCTATATCAGCTTTACAAAAAGCTTTAGGTATCCTCTTTTAGATGAACTTTACAGTTTCTATACCAATACTGTAAATACAAAATTAAATTCTCAAAAATCTTATGACTACGAAATAGGCTTGAGATATTACTTTAATGATAATATATACTCTAATATCAACCTCTTTAGAATTTACACCTATGATGAAATATTCTTAAATCCTGTCACTTATAACAATGAAAATCTTGATGGAAAAACCAGAAGAAATGGTATTGAGCTTTCTTTAAATGCAAAACTTTTTAGCTGGCTTTCATTATTTACTAACTACACTTTTATTAATGCAAAAATACAAGATGGACAATATAAAGGTAAAAATATCCCCAATGTTCCAAAACATAAAGCATCTTTTGGATTAACATCTGATATTACTGAAGAATTTAGCCTTTATCTTGATTGCATCTATGTTGGCAGTCGTCCTTTTATCAGTGATTTTTCAAATAGTTTTGATAAACAGAAAAGTTATTTAGTTTTTAATACAAAAATAACATATAAAAATAAAAATATAAGAGCATTTTTAGACCTAAACAACCTATTTAATAAAAGATATTCAGAATATGGCGTTTTGGGAGGCTTTCCAATTGAAAAAGCATATTATCCATCTCCAGGGAGAAACTTTCTTATAGGATTATCGGTTAATTTGTAAAATGTTTGTTTTACAACTTATCTTTCTGTTTATTTTTTTTACAAGCTCTGTCTTGGCTGAAGAGCCTCAGCGAATAGTTTCATTGGCACCGAATGTTACAGAGACTCTTTATTATCTTGAAGCCAATGACAGAGTTATTGCTGTCAGTAACTATTGTAACTGGCCTGAGGAAGTTAAAAATAAACCTAAGGTGGGAGGGATTATAAATCCCTCCTTTGAAAAAATCTTATCTTTAAAACCTGACATATTAATAATTTCAAGAGATGGTACCCCAAAGGAAGTTTATCAAAGACTTAAAGATTTAGGGCTTAATGTTTATGTTTTTGCACCTAAAAATTTAAAAGAACTCCCACAGGAAATAATCAAACTTGGCAGTGTAATCGGTAAAACAGATAAAGCTAATCAGGTTTCACAGAATTTTCAAAAAGAAATAAATAAAATAAGAAAAGTTTTTCAGGGACAAAAAGCTCTTTTTATTATATGGCATGAACCAATTACAGTTGCAGGAGAATCATCCCATATTGATGAAATCATGAAAATTTTAGGATTAAGAAATATTGCAAAATTTTCTTCGATGAATGTTGAAGAAATAATTAAAAATGATCCAGAGGTAATATTTTTAGGTATAGGGCATGAAATAACTGTAAAGCATTTACTTTTTCAACTTAAAGATACAACCGCTTTTAAAAAGGGAAATATTTTTTATGTTAGTGAAAAAGTATATCGTTTAAGCCCTCGAATCATAGAAGGAATAAAGGAAATGGCAGATATAAAGATTAAGAAATAAGCTTCAATCCTAACTTAATCATCTTTTCTTTTATTTTAAATATTTTATCCCTGATCTGAGCTGCTTTTTCAAATTCAAGATTTTCTGCAGCATGTCGCATCTCAGATTCAAGTTTTTTAAGAGTATCTTCATTTAGCTCATACTCCTCAACTTCTTCTTTTACAACATCAACAGTAAAATAATCTCTTTCATAAATTGAAGATAGTATATCTTTAATCTTACTTTTTACTGTTTCAGGGACAATTCCCATTTTTCTGTTATATTCAAGTTGAATCTTTCTACGCCTTTCAGTCTCTTCAATTGCTCTCTTCATAGAATCTGTAATTGTATCTGCATAAAGAATTACTGTGCCATTTACATTTCTTGAAGCTCTTCCTGCTGTCTGTATAAGAGACCTTTCTGAGCGAAGAAATCCTTCTTTGTCAGCATCAAATATTGCAACAAGGGAGACTTCGGGAAGGTCAAGCCCTTCTCTTAAGAGATTTACACCTATTAAAACATCAAACTTTCCAAGCCTTAGGTCTCTTAAAATTTCAATTCTTTCAAGGGTGTCTATATCTGAATGTAAATATTTTGCCTTAATTCCCAAGCTTATATAATAATCAGTTAAATCCTCTGCCATTTTTTTTGTAAGTGTTGTTACAAGAACTCTCTCTCCCTTTTCAACCCTTTTCTGTATTTCCTCAAGAAGGTCTTCAACTTGATTTTTTGCTGGACGAACTTCCATTTTTGGGTCAACAAGACCTGTTGGTCTTATTATCTGTTCAATTATTCTTCCACCAGATTTTTTAATCTCATAATCTCCAGGAGTTGCAGAAACATAAATAACATAATTCATTCTGTGTTCAAACTCTTCAAATTTAAGTGGTCGGTTATCAAGAGCACTCGGAAGTCTGAATCCAAAATCAACAAGAGTTTGTTTTCTTGAACGGTCACCTTCATACATTCCGCCAATCTGAGGCACTGTTACATGACTTTCATCAATAACTGTTAAAAAATCTCCCTTTGATGGTCCGGCATATATGTAATCAATCAAAGTAAAAGGAGGCTCACCGGGGAGTCTTCCACTAAGATGCCTTGAATAGTTTTCAATTCCATGACAGTGTCCAAACTGGCTTAAAAGTTCCATATCAAAACGGGTTCTTCTTTCTATTCTCTCTGCAAATTGATCTTCTCCTCTTTCTTTGAAATATCTTATTCTTTCCTCCAATTCTTTTTCAATTGATTTTAATGCTTCTTTAAGTCTTGGCTCTGGAGTTACCCAATGACTACCCGGTGGAATAAAAATTCTGTTAATTCTTCTAATCCTTGTTCCTGTAATAGGTTCAATTTCATATATTGCATCAATTTCATTATCAAAAAATTCAATCCTATATGCTTTATCTAAACAATGGGAAGCGTAAATATCAACCACATCTCCGCGAACACGAAAGGACCCTCTTCTGAATTCATCTTCTGCTCTTGTATAGAGAATTTCAACAAATTTTCTAAGTAAAGCATCTCTGTCAGTAATCATTCCTTCTTCAAGATTTATATGCATTGCCATGTAATCATCAGGAGAACCTATTCCGTAAATGCACGATACAGATGCAACAACAATCACATCCTTTCTTGTTAAAACTGAAAGAGTGGCAGAATGTCTCATTCTGTCAATGTCATCATTTATTAAAGCATCCTTTTCAATGTAAGTGTCTGTTTCTGGAATATATGCCTCAGGTTGATAATAATCATAGTAACTTACATAGTATTCCACAGCATTATTGGGAAAAAGTTCCTTTAATTCACCGTAAAGTTGTGCTGCAAGGGTTTTATTATGGGCAATTACCAATGTTGGTTTATTTATTTTTGCAATTACATTTGCTATTGTAAAGGTTTTACCAGAGCCTGTAACGCCAAGCAAAACCTGATGCTTGTACCCATTTTTTATACCTCCAACAAGTTCTTTTATTGCCTTTGGCTGGTCTCCCTTTGGTTTAAAGGAGGTGGATAATATAAATTTATCCATTAATTATTTTTGAAGAATTTTTGCTGCTTTTTTTGCAAAGTATGTGAGAATTATGTCTGCTCCTGCTCTTTTTATTGCAGTAAGGATTTCCATCATTACAGCTTCTTCATTAAGCCAGCCAAGTTTTGCTGCAGCCTTTACCATTGAGTATTCTCCACTTACATTGTATGCAGCAACAGGAACATGAAAATTATTTTTAACATCTGAAATTATATCAAGATAGGCAAGTGCTGGTTTAACCATTACAATATCAGCACCTTCTTCAATATCAAGGGCAACTTCTTTAAGAGCTTCTCTTCTGTTTGCTGGATCCATCTGATAACTGCGTCTGTCACCAAAGGCTGGAGCACTCTGTGCAGCTTCCCTGAAGGGTCCATAAAAAGCCGAGGCATATTTAGCAGAATAGGATAATATGGCTACATCTGTAAATCCTTCTTCATCAAGGACTTTACGAATCTTTCCAACCCTTCCATCCATCATATCTGATGGAGCAACAACATCTGCACCTGCACGGGCATGAGAAAGAGCTTCAAGTGCTAAAATTTCAAGAGTAGAGTCATTGTCAATTTTTCCATTTTTTATAATTCCGCAATGTCCATGTGATGTATATTCACAAAGGCAAACATCAGTTATAACTATTAAATCTGGTAAAGCATCCTTTATTGCTTTTACTGCTTGCTGAACAACACCATTTTCATCATAAGCAGATGTTGCTTTTTCATCTTTATTTTCCGGAATTCCAAAAAGAATAATTGCAGGAATGCCAAAAGAGAATACTTCACGGGCTGTTTTCACAGCTTCATCAACACTTTCCTGAAAACATTCAGGCATTGAGGAAATTGGGTTTTTAACTCCTTTACCCGGAATAACAAACATGGGATAAATAAAATCCTGAGGAGTGAGGATTGTTTCCCTCACCATCTTCCTCAGGATATCTGTTTTTCTTAGTCTTCTTGGGCGATGAACTGGAAACATCGCTTAAACGCCGCAGCTACCTCCGCAACCTGGTCCGCAGGAAGGCATTGGACCTTTAAGTATAAATCCTTCCTGTTCCTCATCCTCGTAATAATCAAGTTCGATTTCACTTAATAGATCAAAGGTCTGTTTATCCATAAAGACCCTTAATCCGTCTTTTTCTACGACTTCATCTCCTTCTTTAGGATTTTCATCAATATCAAGACCAAATGATGGGCTGCAATATCCTTCTGCTGAGAATATTCTTAAACCCCAACCTTCTTTTCCCTCGTTCTTGAGGATTAATTTTGCCTTTTCGGCTGCTTTTGAACTAATACTAAACACATCTACCTCCTAAAAATTTTTTCTAATCTCAGAATAGCAGTTTTTTAAATTATTTTGCAAGAAAAATTTAAATTTTATAGAATATAACTATGCAACCACTTGAAAATAAGAAGATAATTAGATTCAAAAAGAATGAGACCTTAGAGCTTGAAGATACAGTTGCAGTGGAGAAAAAAATAAAGGTCTATATAAACGATGAAGAAATCCTATCTTTGTCTGCATCTCCTATTAATATTAAAGAATTTGTTGTGGGTTTTCTTATGACAGAAGATATTTTAAAGGGTGACTGGTGTCCACAAAAAATATTAATTGAGGAAAATGGAAGTGAATTACATGCTAAAGTGAATCTCGAAGGACATGTTTCACTTGAAGGTAAGACAATTACTTCAGGATGCATGAGTTCAGTGAGTTTTTTAAGTGATATAAAGGGTAGTATTGATGACAATTTAAAAATAAAATCCTTTAAATTATTCAAGCTCTTTAGAGAATTTCAGGAAAAATCCACTCTTTACAGAACAACAGGATGTATTCATGCAGCAGCACTTGCAGATGAAAATGGGATTTTATTCATTGCTGAAGATGTGGGAAGACACAACGCAGTTGATAAGGTAATTGGTTGGGCATTGTTAAACGGAGTCTCATTAAAAAATAAAATAATGCTTGTAAGCGGAAGAATTTCTTCTGAAATGGCTCTTAAAACTGCAAAGTGGAAGGTATCTGTAATTGTAAGTAGAACAGCACCAACTTCACTTGCTATTGAATTAGCCCAGAAAGCAGGATTAACAGTTATTGGATTTTTAAGAGGTGATAGATTTAACATTTACAGTCATCCTGAAAGAATAATTTATGAAGATTAGTAAAAGCGAAATTCTTTTTTTAATTCAAACTAATGCAGATTTATCTGGAAAAGATTTAACAGGTATTAAACTTTCAGAAATAGACCTCATAGGTGTTAACTTTAGCAAATGTATTTTAAAAAACGCAGATTTAAGTAAGTCAAACCTCTCTCTCTGTAATTTTGAAGAAGCTGATTTAACAAATTGCAAAATTGACAGTTCTAATGTATCAGGTGCCTCCTTTAAAAATGCCATTCTTAATGAAGCAGACTTCAATTTTTCCTTTTTGCCAGGTGCGAACTTTTATAATGCAGAGATGAACAAAGTGAATTTTTTAAATGCTAAAATAACACTTTGTAATTTCGAAAATGCAAACCTTAAGGAAGCAAATTTTCAGATGGCAGAAGGCTTTCTTGCTAATTTTAAAAATTCAAACCTAAAATCATCTAATTTCAAACAGGGATCTTTTACAGGTGCAGACTTCTCTAATGCTCAGATGAATGATGCAAAATTTTTTATGTCTGATCTTTCAGGTGCTAAATTTATCAGAACAAATCTTGAAAAAGCTGAATTTATAAGATGTTCTCTTATAGCAACAAACTTTTCAGAGGCTAATCTAAAAGATACAATCTTTGAAAATAATAATGAGTCAAGAGTAAAAAGATAAATTAAAAATTCTTTAAAGCCACATTAATTTATCAAATTCAGGATTTGGAACATGAATTTTAATAAATCCGATAGAGGGAGCCCTTTCAATTATATGATTGTTTACAATAATTTCAATAAACAGGCAAATATCATCTTCCTCTTTTATTCCAATTTTTTCTAGGGGAATTTCTATTTCAAATATAGAATCTAATGCAACATTTTCAATTTCATGATATTTTATCCATTCTCCATCTTCCTGCTTTACAATCTGAGCAAACTCTTCAGGATATTTCCATAATATTTTTATTCTTATAGGCTCAATGATCTGAATTTGAAAGCCGAATTCCTTAAAATCTCCTATAGGACATGAAGGATCGAGTCTGATATAGAGAAACTTTTTATTAAATCCGTAATAAAGCTCTGAAAGTAGTCCCTCTGATTTATGCATGCTTCCACCAAATCTCTTAAGTATGTACTTGCCAGCTTCAAGCCATTCAAAATATCCTGTAACTTTTCCATCAATTTTTGGATATATAAAGCCTTTAGGCTCGATATCAGGTTTTATCTCCCTCATTTTTTTACTTATAGGAACATACAAATTTGATGGAGGTTCTTTTCCAATTTCACGATAGACTTTTATTAAGTGGTGTCTGTATATTTCATCGAAAACATCTTTAGTTTCTGTATAGTGTTCATCTCCGTACCACCAGTTCCAGTCACTTCCTTCAGCAATATATATTTCCTCCCATATATTTGATAAGTCTCTCGAAGGATTCTCTATTTGATATTTAATTAAATCTTGCCTTGTCTGATATAAATAATCCCAAGATAAATTATCTTCCTCATGTCCAATCCATATTGAAAAATTTGCATTAATCCATGAACCTGGAAAAACTCTCTTCAAACTTCTTACTGAAGGATTTTCTGATAAATATTCTGAAAAAGTTACTGTTCTTATTTCTTTTTCTTCTGACAAAGACCTGTATAAATTCCTCAGGAAATCCAAACCATCTTTTTCATAATATTCCCAAGCATTTTCACCGTCAAGAATAACTGGAACAATAATGTTATCTTTGTAACTTATTTTTTTTAACCTACTTATAAAATCATTTACTGCATACTTAGATTGCCACCCTGAATATACAAAACCAATAAGATCAGAAAGTATTCTATCCCTAAAAAAAATATTTACTCCATGGAATTCATATGCACTGTAAAACTTTTCTGGAGCTAAAACTCTATCTCCCTCTCTTAATTTTTCTCCCAGAGATTTAGATAAGATTTCTTCATCAGTAGCTATCCATGATATTCTTGAATCCTTAATTAATTCTATAACTTCTTCACTCACAGAACCTTCAGAGGGCCACATTCCATTTGGTTTGAACCCAAATGTTTCTTCAAAATATTCTATTGCTTTGTTAATTTGTTTTTTTGCATCTTCAGGAGCATAAAATCGATTATTTGGTAATACTAAATTTGGCATACACTCTTTAGCTTTAAAATTATCATAAATTAATGGTAGTATGGGATGGTAAAAGGGAGATACAGAAAGTTCAATTTGTTTTGAAAAAGCCATTTTTTTATAAAGGGGAATAATCTTTTTTAGAATTTCAATTTGTTTTTGTATTAATAAAATTTTATCCTCTTCTGTATATTCTTTGCCCTTGCCTTCCAATTCCTTTAAAAATTTGTCATTTTCTCTGTGTAATGGATCTATCCAAACGAGATTGAATAAAACTTGAAGGTCTCTAAATTCTTGAGTCGTGAATTTTTTTATGATTTTAGACAAATCTCCATAACTTTTACCCCTCTTTTCAAGAAGTTCTCTATACCGAGGAAAGGGATATATCATTGTTTTCCAGTTAGCAAGGAAAAAGTTTTCAAGGATAAAAATTTTATGTTCATCTTTTAGTTCTTCTGCTGGAATTAATGTAATTTCCATAAATAAATCTGTGGCTCCATTTTCATATTCCCGAATTTGTTTAAGAAGAGATGGAACAATATTGAAGGTAACTTTAACATCTGGACACTCCTCCAATATTAAAAGCATGTCAAGATAATCTTTTGTAGCATGAAGTCTTACCCAAGGCAATGTAAATTTATTTTTCAATGGGTCGAAATAATAGGGTTGATGCATATGCCAAAGTATGGCTAAATTAATTCTCATTTTTCTCTTTCTTTAAATTGGAAAACCATTTCCCCTGGTTTTATAAGCCCGAATTGTTCTCTGGCATATTTTTCTAAATATTGAGGGTCTTTCTTTAGAAGATTTATTTCCTGCTTTAGGGAATCATTATTTTCTTTAATTTTATTTATCTCAGTTAAAAGTTTTTGTTCATTTTTTTTGAGTTCCCTGTATTTTAAATAACCCATGTCACCAAAGAAAAAATTATATGCCAGAAGCATAAACAATAAAAGAAAGAAAACAAAGTATAATCTCGACCTTATCTTCTTTTCTTTTTTAAGTTGTTCTTTTAGCAATAGTCTTCCCATTTAAAAGCCAAGATTGTAGAAAGCTGAAATACCTCTAAATTGAGCTATATCTCCTAATTCCTCTTCAATCTGAAGAAGTCTGTTGTATTTTACTATTCTTTCTCCCCTTGATAGAGACCCTGTTTTTATAAAGCCTGTATTGAAAGCTACAGAAAGGTCTGCTATCATTGTATCTTCTGTTTCACCGGATCGATGAGATATTACTGCTGTATATTTATTATTTTTTGCAAGTTCAATAGCTTCAATAGTTTCAGAAACTGTACCAATTTGATTAAGTTTAATCAGTATGGAGTTAGCAATTTCCTTTTTTATTGCTTCTTTTATTATTTTTGGATTTGTAACAACAAGGTCATCGGCTACAAGCTGAATTTTTTTACCAAGTCTATTTGTAATAATCTGCCAGCCATCCCAATCTGCCTCACTCATTCCATCCTCAATTGAAATAATAGGATATTTATCAACTAAAGATTCATAGTAAGAAACCATCTCCTCTGAGCTAAGCTTTTTACCATCAAAATTATAAACTCCTTCTTCATAAAATTCCGATGCCGCTGCGTCTAATGCTACGTATATATCCTTTCCAGGTTCATAACCAGCTTGCTTTATAGCTTCTAAGATTAACTTTATTGCTTCCTCATTATTTTCAAGCATTGGTGCAAATCCACCTTCATCTCCTACAGCAGTGTTAAGCCCTCTTTTTTTAAGTATTCCTTTTAGAGTATGGAAAACCTCAACAGCAGATCTTAAGGCAGTGGAAAATTTTGTAAAACCGATTGGAACAATCATAAACTCTTGAATATCTAAATTATTGTCAGCATGAACTCCACCATTGATTATATTCATCATAGGAAGTGGAAGCACATTGGCGTGAATTCCACCTAAATATCTATAAAGAGGAATTCCAAGTTCTTCGGCAGTAGCTTTACAAACTGCCATAGATACTGCCAAAATAGCATTTGCACCAAGTTTACTTTTATTTTCTGTGCCATCAAGTTCGATTATAAATCTATCAATTCCTTCTTGATCAAGGGATTCCATGCCAATTATATTAGGAGCTATTTCATTTGTAATATTTTCTATAGCTTTTAAAACTCCTTTTCCCATGTATCTTTTTGAATCTCCATCTCTTAACTCAAGAGCTTCTCTTGTACCAGTAGAAGCGCCAGATGGAACAGTTGCAATACCATAAGCTCCTGAATCAAGTAAAACCTCAACTTGCACCGTTGGATTGCCTCTTGAATCGAGCACCTCTCTTGCGATTATATCAATAATTTCTCCCATAAAATTAATCCTCCTTTCAATTTTGATTAATTATAATATCTCAAAAAGGAATATTCAATCAATGCAACAACAAATATTATTATAGTTGCAGGCACAATTTTTTTATAAATACCCAAAATGTCTGCTTTAAAGTAATCCTTTGTTAAAATTAAACAAAGATGTAAAGGAGAAAGAAGCACTCCAGCATAACCAGATACAAAGGCAATTGCGATTTCATAGGGCACAGTTTCCTTTAAGTGAAGTAAAATTGGAAAGGTGCTTCCAACAAATCCCACACTAACTCCAGTAATTAAACCTATAAAAAAGGGCAGTGTAATAAAAATTATCAAATATGGAATTTGAGCATTTGTTATGGCTTTTGCGATACCTTCAACAGCACCTGATACTTGAAGCATTTCCTTAAAAATCATAACTCCAAAAACTAAAACTATTACATCCAGGGTAAAACCGTATTTTAATATTGAAAATGTTTCTTTGAAATTTTTTTTGAAATAAAAGCATAAAAATAAAATATTGCAAAACAAAGTAATAGAAAGTTCAATTTTAAAAATTATGACAGGTAAAAGTACAAGTAAGATTGGAGTAAAGCTTAATATTGAGTTGAAAATATGTTTACTCTTAATTGAATTTTTTTCATTTTTTATATTTTTCATACTCAATAAAAAGCCAATTATAAAGAAAATAACTACTACAGGAAAATTCAATAGAATCAAATCTCTCAATGAAACTCCTGAAACTGCTGATGCAAGCACTATACCGGGATAAAGTGGCAAAATAAGTTCCCAAGGGTGTCTATACCAGTAGTTTATAAATGCTTTTTCTTCCTTTGAAATTGAAATATTTTTTGTTGCCGAATCAACCATCGGAGCTGAAAGATAGGCTCCGCCAAGAGAAGGTAACATACCAATTATTAAAGGCATAGATATTATTGAAAATTTTTTATTGTTGACAAGTGTTTGTGTTGCAGAAGTCATTTTTTGCATTAATCCTGTCTGTCTTAAGGAATATTCAAAGGATTTTATTAATGTAAGAGAAAAAAGTAAATTTAAAGTAGTGTGTGAAATTAGACTGCTAAAAACAGTCTGAAATGTTCTATTGATATTAAAGGGATATAAAATAATAAACAAAGACGAACCTGCCAGTAGAGCATATCCAATATTTATTTTTCTCCGAAGCAAAAGGAGAATGAAAATAAAGACAAAAAAGATCTTTATTATATCTATCATTTATCTATTTTATGAATTGCTTCTCCATATATGTCTCTTACTGCTTCACCTATACATTCAGAAAGGGTTGGATGGGAGTAAATTAAATCTTTTAATTCTTTGCCTTTTATTTTACATTTTATGGCAATACAAAGTGTATGAATTAACTCAGAAGCTTTTGGACCGATTATATGGGCACCAATAATTCTGTCACTTTCTTCATCTAATATAACTTTTGTAAATCCATCAATTTCTCCAATAGCATGAGCTTTTCCAACAGCTCTAAAAGGGAATAATCCTTTTTTAATTTTAAAGCCTCTTTCTATAGCGTCATTCTCCTTTAATCCAACAGAGGCAACTTCTGAAACAGTAAAAATCGTTGAAGGGATTACGCTATAATCCATTTTCTCATTGAATCCAAGTGCATTTTTAGCAGAAATTTCACCTTCAGCATAAGCTACATGAGCAAGAAGCCATTTACCATTGACATCACCTGCTGCATAAACACCTTCAATGTTAGTTTGCATAGATTCATTTACGAGAATTTCATTTTTCTTGCCAAGTTTTATTTCAGAATCTTTTATGCATTCAGTATTGTACGATCTACCTACAGATATAAGGATAATATTTGATATAACCTTTTTGCCATTTGATATTGTTAACTCAATAGAATTTTCTAAATATTTTAAATCTTCTATCTTAACTCCTGTGTAAAACTCTATTTTTCTTTTTTTAAATAATCTTTCAACAGCCTTTGAAATTTCCTCATCTTCCATTGGTAAAACTCTTGGCATAAGTTCTATAATTGTTACTTTACTTCCTAATAAATGGAAAATCCATGCAAATTCACAGCCTATTGCACCAGCACCTATAATTGTTATTGATTCTGGTATAGATTTCAGATTCCATAGGTCATCACTTGAAAGAATCCTTTTGCCATCAAAATCAAGCATAGGAATTTGAGCAGGTCTTGAACCGGTAGTAATAATAATTCTGTCAGATTCTATTGTATCATTCTTTTGCTTAATTAACACTTTTTTAGGATTTATCAATTCTGCTTCGGCATTAATAATTTTTACTCCAGATTCTTTCAATAGCATAGCAAGACCTTTTTTTTGGGTCTCAACTACATTATTCTTTCTTTCCATTAAAATTGATAAATCAACTGATATACAATCTAAGACTTGTTTTGAAAGATATTTTTGTTGCTTAATTTTATCTATCTGTTCAAGGAAGGATATAACAGTTTTAGTAGGAATACAACCTCTATTGAGGCATGTTCCTCCAAGTTCATCCTTTTCAATTAATAAAACCTCTGCCCCTAATCTTCTTGCAGTTAGAGCAGAAACATAACCAGCAGGTCCGCCACCAATTACTGTTAATTTCATTCCTTTTCTTCTTCAAGATAGCTTTCATATTCTTCATAATCCATCAAATCATCGATTTCATGTGAGTTATCCATTTCTATAACAGCAATCCAGCCTTTTCCATAGGGGTCTTCATTTATAATTTCTGGATGTTCAATTAATTCTTCATTTACTTGAACAATCACACCACTTACAGGCGCAATAACAGGTGATGAAGTTTTTGTAGATTCAATCTCTGCCATTTCAGAATCTGCATCAACATGACTGTCAACTTCTGGTAATTCAATATAAATAATATCACCTAAAGATTCTTGGGCATAGTCAGTAATTCCTACTTTTACCTTTTTACTTTTTCCAGATAATTTAATCCAAGTATGTTCTTTGTGAAACTTATAATTTTCTAAATTCATTTCCCCTCCATTAAAGTGTTTTATTTTGATTTTTTAAATAGATAAACAGAAATTTGTCAAGCAAAAATAAAACTACTGTTTTTTATCGATTAATTCTTTAAGTTTATCACGAATGTCAATAAGCAAATAAACAACATAAGAAAAAATAATTATTGTTCCAGTTCCAATTACAAAAACTAATAGAAAGCTCAAAATAGCATGTAATATATTACTCGATTTCAGAAAATTGACATATCCAGCATTAAAGGCTAATGCAAAA
>Ga0197142_1002635_pt1 | contig 15558 bp, 12 predicted proteins | sample GBS60_MetaG_FD_148614 | JGI IMG/M metagenome (GOLD analysis project Ga0197142, IMG submission 148614) | Sediment microbial communities from Great Boiling Springs, Gerlach, Nevada, United States - GBS 60_MetaG | ecosystem: Environmental > Aquatic > Thermal springs > Hot (42-90C) > Sediment...
TTCGAGTCTTGTACCGCCCACCTCCAAGCGAGTCGAGAACGCGTTGAGCGGGACGAGTAGCAGAACGCCGAAGCGTCAGAGAGGGGTGGTCGTCGGCTGGAAGCCGCCCTCGCCGAAGCCCTGCGAAAACCCCCCGTGAGCGATGAGGGGAAAGGCCGCGCCGAGTATCCTCATCCGGTTGGCCCCGTTAGCAGCCTCCGAGTGGATCGCCCGCCCAGGGCGGTCAAATTGGGTGGAACCACGCGGCCCCGCGTCCCAATGGACGACGGGGCTTTTTCGCATTTTGGCACCTTGACAATCCAATCAGGCCGGTTCCATGCCTTTGCGCCGGTTGACCCCCGGCGTCGGTTCTGGCATGATTAGAGCCAATCGCCGAGTTTGCGCCAAAGCTGTTGCCAAAAGGAGGTGATCTTGCCACCGCTGGCCCTGGGGGTTGCTACCCTCTGGGGTTTTGCCTGTTCCCACGGCGTCGGCATATAGCCGGGCGCATGCCGGGCCACGTACTCATCATGGCGCGGATCCAGAGGCGGGTTGAGCAATTCGACCCCGGCATGAAGCAGGATGTACTCGGCCCAACGGGCCTGGCGCTTTTTCACATGAAAGTAGAGGGCCTTGGCGTCATGGGTACGGCCGAAGATCGGTATGCCGTAACGCTTGAGGAGCGCTTCCACCTCATGGAGCGAATAGCGACCCGAACGTCGGAGGGCGAATCGGCAGGTATTCGTTGTCAGCACACTGCTCCCCACTTCGCCCAGCAAGGCAAGCAGACCGTGCTCCCTTGCCCTGACGTAATCGCCGTAGCGCAGACTCATGATCAGCCCTTCCAGGCGATCCACCCAATTGGCGAGACCGAGGACGTCGTCAAGAAAGGCCATCAGGCCATCAGGTTCTGGCGACGAAGGTTGAGACGTGCTATCCATGGCGTTGGCCTCCTTCCAGGACTGACCGGACGCTTTCGAATCAGCTCAAGGATATAGAACATTTGTTCTATTGTCAAATCGGAACCGTGCTTTATTCGGCCAGAAACCCGGTTCGCCGGCGAATCGGGCCGCCGACCGTGGCGTTTTCCCGGCGCGGAGGACGGTATGGACGAAGTGATTCGCCGTTTCAGCCAGGAAGTTTTTACCATCCATTTGTCCGGTCGTTTTATTCTTTTTGTCATCTTTTTGGGAATAGCAGGATTTTTGCGACGTCTTTATATTAGCGGCAGCAAAGATTGGCAAAAGGTATTTATCGCTACAGCGCCAAGTCTGAAAGAAGGACCATCACCTATTGACACCCTTCTTAAGGGAACCATTGGTTGTCTAAAAGCAATTATTGCTTTATTTTTGGTTATTATTTGTATCATTCTGGCAATTGATGCCATAGCTCTAAATTCAGAAATTCTCATCCAAATCCTCAATCAACTCCCCTGAACGTGAAAAGCCATGTCATCCCCATCCCGTGGTGATCATCAACAATACGATGAGTATTACAAAATCCGCCATTCGGCCGCCCATGTCATGGCCCAGGCCGTGCTGGAGCGCTTCCCCGAGGCCAAAATCGCCATCGGCCCCCCCATCAAAGACGGCTTCTATTACGACTTTGACCTGGGCCGCGATACCGACGGCAACCTGCGCACCTTCACGCCGGAGGACCTGGAGGCCATCGAGAAGCGCATGCGCCAGATCATCGCCGGACGCCATCCCTTCATCAAGCGGGTGGTGAGCGCCGAGGAAGCGCGCGCGCTGTTCGCCGACCAGCCCTACAAACTGGAGCTGATCGACGGCCTCGCGGCCGGCGGCACCGACGAATACGGTGAGAAAATCGAGGGCGCGGTCGAGATCTCCACCTATCGGCACGACACCTTCGAGGACCTCTGTCGCGGGCCCCACGTTGAGCATACCGGTCAGATCCCGGCCGACGGTTTCAAATTGCTCCAGGTGGCCGGAGCCTACTGGCGCGGGGACGAACGTCGACCGATGCTGCAACGCATCTACGGCACGGCCTGGAAAAACCGCAAAGAGCTGGAAGCCTATCTGCGCCGCCTGGAAGAGGCCCGCCAGCGCGATCACCGCAGGCTGGGCAAGGAACTCGACCTCTTCAGCACGAATCACGAGATGATCGGCGGTGGTCTCATCCTCTGGCATCCCAAGGGTGCGCTGATGCGGCATCTCATCGAGGAGCATTCGAAGAAGATGCACCTCGACGGCGGCTATCAGTTCGTCTATACACCCCATATCGGCCGCTCCGTGCTGTGGGAGACCAGCGGGCATCTCTCCTTCTATCGCGAGAGCATGTACGCGCCCATTGAGATCGAGGGGCAGCAGTACTATCTGAAGCCGATGAACTGCCCCTTCCACGTGCACATTTACAAGAGCAATGTACGCTCCTATCGCGATCTGCCCATGCGCCTGGCCGAATGGGGCACGGTTTATCGTTTTGAGCGCTCGGGCACGCTTCACGGCCTGACGCGGGTGCGCGGTTTTACCCAGGACGATGCCCATCTGTTCTGCGCGCCGGAGCAGATGCCCGCCGAGATCGATAAGGTGCTGGCCTTCAGCCTGAGCCTGCTGCGCGATTTCGGTTTCGAGCAGTTTGCCATGTACCTGAGCACGCGGCCGCCCAAACGCGTGGGCGAAGAGGAGAAATGGGATGCCGCCGAGGCCGCGCTGCTGGCGGCCATCCAGCGCACGGGTCTGCCCTACGATATCCACGAGGGCGACGGTGCCTTTTACGGTCCCAAAATTGACATCTACGTCACCGATGCCCTGGAAAGGCCCTGGCAGCTCAGCACCATTCAGTTCGATTTCAACCTCCCAGAACGCTTTGACCTGACCTACATCGGCCCGGACGGCGCCCAGCATCGGCCTTATATGATCCACCGCGCGCTCCTGGGCAGCATCGAGCGCTTTTTCGGCGTGCTCATCGAACACTACGGTGGCATCTTCCCGGTGTGGCTGACACCGGTGCAGGTTCAGGTCATTCCCATCACCGCCGAGCAGAACGAGTATGCCCATCAGGTAGCCGCCCACCTGAAGGCGGCCGGGTTGCGCGTCGTTGTGGATGACGGCGACGACCGCATGAACGCCAAAATCCGCCATGCCCAACTCCAGAAAATCCCCTACATGCTCGTCCTGGGCGGCCAGGAGATGGCCGCCGGCACGGTCAATGTGCGTCTGCGCACCGGTGAGCGCGTGGGCGCCATGACGGTGGAGGCGTTTATCGCCCGCGCCCAGGCGGATATCGCCCGGCGGGTGGTGATTTAGCGCCTCACGCTGCCGTAGGAGTCATGCCTGCGGCAGCTGCAGATGGCGCAGCCGGGCGGCCAGCGCCTCCTCGGCCGTAGCCACGGCCATCAGGATCGCCAGCAGGGTTACGTCGCGTTCGCCCAGGCGATGGACCCGGACCAGCTCCTCGTCGCTCAGGTCGGCCAGGTTGATCATCGTCTCTTCCCGCTGCTGATACAGCTCGCGCAGCAGGTGGTCCCGGCTCCAATCCCGGCGCCGGGCCACCGCGCGGGCATCGAGTTCATCCTCCGGCAGGTCATACAGGAAGGGGCGGCCGTGTCGGAGCGATTGCACCAGGGTCAGGGCGCGGTTTTCGGCCTCAATGCCGATGGCCAGCCATGCGGCTACCGACCAGGGGCCGACCGCTTCCTCCCAGCAGGACTCGGGCAGGGCATGGACGGCCGCTAACAGGGTCCGGCGACTACGACGCAGGGCTTCGCGCAGCTCCTCGCGCAGAGACATGGGACTATTATAATCCCCATCGCTTATCTCCCAATGCCATGCCGGCCGGGCTTTGGATGGGAACAGGAAATAAACTCACAGATCGAATAATTCGATGTTGTACAATTCCATTTGTTATCGCATGAAGCTCCATGCTCCCCTTTGCCTATGACTCGTCTTCTCCACCAGGCCTTTTTGCAACTGATGACCGAGCACGGGATCACCGCTACCCACGGTGTGGACCTGGTGCGGCTGATTCGGATGCTGGCGAATGCCTACGACGTGCTGCTGGAAACCCAAATGCGGGATGAAAACCTCTCCCTCCCGCGCTGGCGTCTGTTGATCCATCTCTACGCGGCGGAATGGAGCGGCGAAGCGGCCGTCTCGCCCACCCGGCTCAGTCATGTCCAAAATGTGAGCAAGAACACCATTAGCGCCTTGTTGCGTTCTCTGGAGGAGGACGGGTTGATCGAGCGGGAGCTGGATCGGGATGACCGGCGTCAGTTTCGCATTCGCCTTTCGGCGGCAGGTCGCGAGCTGATCTGTCGTACAACACCCCGGTATGTGCGCTATCTTAATGCCCTTGTCGCCGATCTCAATGCCGACGAGATCGAGCGCCTGCAGACCTTGCTCGTCAAGCTCCATGCTTCCCTCGTCCATCATGGTCAACTCCCGGCTCCCTACGCAACGGATGAACCGGAGCGAGGGAGCTATGCATCCTCTTCTGCCCAGGAGGCATGACCTTGTCAGCCGTTACCGATGCTACCCGTTTGTCCCGACGCCCCGGTCGTCCCGGATTCAAGGGCTTGCTGCGGGCCGTCCGCTATCTGGGGCATTATCGTCGTCTGACCCTGGCGGCCTATGCCTTTCTGGTGGTCGGCGTTGCCGCCCAACTGGCCGTGCCCCAGGTTGTACAGAACATCATCGATGAGACGACCAACGGGCTGCTGGCCCAACAGGTATCCAGGGTGCCGGTAGCTATGCGGCCGGCCGTGCTCGAACGGGTAGGTTGGACCCAGGCCCAATTCGAGAACTATGCCGCGCATCCGGAGCGAGCTATCTTCTGGGCCATCGGGTTTATGCTCCTGCTGGCGGTGATCCGTGGGACCTTTGCCTTCAGCCAGACCTATCTCTCGGAAAAAGCGGGACAGGGCGTGGCCTACGATTTGCGCAACGCCTTGTTTGCCAAGATTCAGCGGCTTTCGTTTAGCTACCATGACCGCAATCGGACCGGGCAACTGATGATCCGGGCCACGGATGATGTGGAGAAAACCCGGCTTTTTATCGGTCAGGGGCTTGTGCTGGCCGCACAGGCCTTTCTCCTGCTCACGGCCACCCTCATCATCCTGCTGTTCACCCATGTGCGCCTGACGCTGATTATCCTGCCCGTGTTGCCCGTGGCATTGCTGCTGTTTATGGGCTTCGGCATCATCAGCCAGCCGCTTTTTGCCGAATCGCAGCGACGGCTGGCGCGGCTCAACACCATTCTCCAGGAAAACCTGGCCGGGATCCGGGTGGTCAAGGCTTTTGCCCGGGAGCCCCAGGAAAAGGCGCGTTTTCACCAGGCCGCCCATGACCTGATGGCCCAATCCATCAGGATCTCCCGCACCTTTAGCTTTCTCTTCCCGTTGATTTTCCTGATCGCCAATCTGGGACAGGCTGCGCTCATCTATTTCGGCGGTCGCCAGATCATCGGCGGAACCCTCACCATCGGCGAATGGCAGAAGTTCAGCCTGTATCTGGTCTACGTCTTTTTCCCGCTGGGCCAGTTGGGCTTCATCATCAGCCAGATGAGCCAGGCCGCCGCCAGCGCCGATCGCATCTTCGAGATCCTGGATACCCACAACGACGTCACCGATAAGCCCGACGCCATCCCCCTGCCACCCATCCGGGGCGAAGTGGTCTTTGAGCATGTGACGTTCCGCTATTTCGCCAGCAGCGAACCCGTCCTCGACGATGTCAGTTTTCGGGTCGAACCGGGCCAGACGGTGGCCATTCTCGGCGCCACGGGCAGCGGTAAATCGTCCATTATCAATCTGATCCCTCGCTTTTATGATGTCAGCGCCGGGCGGGTGTTGATCGACGGTTATGACGTGCGCGATGTCAAACTGGAATCCTTGCGCCGTCAGATCGGCATCGTCTTGCAGGATACCAACCTCTTCAGTGGTACCCTTCGCGACAACATCGCCTTCGGCCGTCCGGATGCCACCGACGAGGAGATCATCGCCGCGGCCAGGGCGGCGGCGGCCCATGAGTTCATCATGAGCTTCCCCGATGGCTACGATACCCTGGTCGGGGAGCGCGGAGCCACCCTCAGCGGTGGTCAGAAACAGCGGATCGCCATTGCCCGAGCCTTGTTGCTCAACCCTCGCATCCTCATCCTGGATGATTCGACCAGCAATGTGGATGTGGCCACCGAATACCGCATTCAGAAGGCCCTCGATAACCTGATGAAAGGTCGCACGAGCTTTGTCATTGCCCAACGGATCAGCACCGTGCGCAACGCCGACCTGATCATCGTCCTGGATAAGGGTCGGATTGTGGGCATGGGGACCCATGCCGAGTTGCTGGAGACCAATCCCCTTTACGCCGACATCTACAACAGCCAACTGGTCGAGGATGCCGTTCTCCCCGACGCTACCGCTGCCGCTTTAGCAGCGGCGGCCGAATGACCACCACGCCTTCATCCCGGTTGTCCTTCAGGAGACATGCTTTATGATGGGTGGACCGCGCGGGCTACTGGAACAGGAAGCCCGCAAACCCAAACGCACCGGCGCCACGCTGGCCCGTCTGGCCGGCTATTTTGGGCGCTATCGGTTTGCCTTGCTGATCACGGCTGTGCTGATCGTGCTCAGCACCTGGGCGCAGGTTCGTGCGCCTGAACTCATCGGCCAGGCGGTGGATTGCTATCTCGTTCCGGCTATGGTGAACCGTTTCCAGAGCGGATCGGCGCCGCTTGCGGACATGCCTGCGGTCGGTGGGATGAACGCGGCGGCGCAGAGCCATTGCTGGTATGCGCAGGTGGCGCCCACGGCGACAACGGCCGAGCTTATGGCCGGGCTGGGACGGTTGACCCTGGTCATTGTCGGCCTGTTCGTAGTGGTCTCCCTGGCTTCCGGCTTGCAGTTTTTCAGCATAAGCTGGGCCGGCCAGCAGGTGCTGCGCACCCTGCGCGAAGCGATTTTTGCCCACATCCATCGGCTATCCCTGAGCTACTACACCCGCAACGAAGCCGGCGATATCATGAGCCGGATCACCAACGACACCGATACGTTGCAACAGGCGATCAGCTTTGCCCTCATCCAGGTGCTCAGCGGCGTCTTGCTATTGGGCTGGATCGTCTACAAGATGCTCACCTTGAACTGGGCCTACGGGCTGCTGAGCATGGCCGTCTTGCCGGTGATGGCCGTGACGACGGTGTGGTTTAGCGGCCAGGCGCGCCGCGCGTTCCGGCGCACCCGTATCGAGATCGGCCATGTCAATGCCAATCTTCAGGAGAGCATTGCCGGCGTGCGTGAGGTCCAGGCTTTCGGCCGGGAGGAAGCCAATATCGAGTTGTTCCGCGAGCGCAATGCGGCCAATCGCGATGCCAATATCCGGGCCGTGGCCTATACCAGCGCGCTGGCGCCGACCTTGGAGGCCCTGGGCTATCTCGCCGTCGCCATCGTCGTCGGGGTGGGTGGCATTTTCTTGTTGCGCGGTCAGTCGCTGGGCGGACAGGCGGTCTCGCTTGGGCTGATCGTGACGTTCCTGGGCTATGCCCAACGTTTCAATCAGCCCATCCAGCAGGTGGCCGTGTTGTGGACGAACGTCCAAAGTGCCATTGCCGGCGCCGAACGCATTTTCGACTTCCTGGATGAAGTCCCCGATATCGTCGAAAAGCCCGATGCCCGGCCTATGCCGCCCATCGTGGGCCGCGTGGTCTTCGACCATGTGAGCTGTGCCTACCATCCCGGCGAACTCGTCCTGCGCGATGTCTGCCTGACGGCCGAACCGGGCCAAACCATCGCCATTGTCGGCCCTACAGGGGCAGGCAAGACCACGCTGATCAACCTCATCCCGCGCTTTTACGATGTCAGCGCCGGCGCCGTGACCATTGACGGCATCGACGTGCGCGAGGTGACCCTAGACAGCCTGCGCGCCCAGATCGGTATGGTCCTGCAAGACACCTTTCTCTTCGGCGATACGGTTATGAACAACATCCGCTACGGACGCCCCGATGCGACCGACGAGGAGGTGATGGCAGCCGCCCGCCTGGCCCATGCCGATGACTTCATCCGCTCGCTGCCCGAGGGCTATAACACGTTGCTAGGCGAACGAGGCGCCGGCCTGAGCAACGGTCAGCGCCAGCTTCTGGCCATTGCCCGGGCGGCCCTGGCCAACCCGCGCATCCTTATCCTCGATGAAGCCACCAGCAGCGTGGATACGCGCACCGAACGCCGGATCCAGGCCGCGCTGGAACGGCTGATGGAAGGTCGTACGACCTTTGTCATTGCCCACCGGCTCAGCACCATCCGTCATGCCGACCAGGTGCTTGTGCTTGACCAGGGTCGCATCGTCGAACGCGGCACCCACGAGGAGTTGCTGGCCCGGCGGGGTTTCTATTACCATCTCTACATGAGCCAGTTTCACGGCGAGGCCGGGCCGGATGTGGTCTTTTCCGGCAACGGTCGCAAGCGGCATCCCGTTTTCACCGCCACCACCTGATGGGGGCAATGGCTTCCCACCCGCCTGACTTCTGCCCAAACGGTGCTCTATGGTCCATCGCGCTTTTGTGACGACCACCACCGGCCTGGATCGGCAGCATCCGGCCATGCGCCTGTTCGAAAAAGCCAAGCGCTTCGGCATCTGGAACCCCAGTCAAATCGATCTGAGCCGGGACGCGTCCGACTGGCAACGGTTACGGGAGGAGGAGCGGGATATCCTGTTACGGCTGACTGCGCTTTTCCAGGCCGGCGAAGAGGCCGTCACCCTCGATTTGCTGCCGCTGATCCGGGTGATCGCCGCCGAAGGACGCCTGGAAGAGGAAATCTATCTCACCAGCTTTTTGTGGGAAGAAGCCAAACACACCGAGTTTTTCCATCGGTTCCTGGCCGAGGTGGCCCATGTTTCCTTTGCCGGGCTGAGCCGTTATCATTCGCCCCACTATCGCACCATCATCTACGAGGCCTTGCCTGCGGCTCTGCAGCGGCTCGATCACGACCCCTCGCCGGCTGCCCAGGTGGCCGCCGCCGTCACCTACAACATGATCGTCGAAGGCGTTTTGGCCGAAACCGGCTATCATGCCTATTTCACCGTCCTCGATCGACACGACATTCTGCCCGGACAACGCCAGGGCATCGCCTATCTCAAACAAGACGAATCCCGCCATATTGCCTACGGCCTTTTCCTGCTCTCGCGCCATCTGGCCGCCAACCCCGACCTGTGGGATGTCATCGAGACGACGATGAATGAGCTGATCGTGCCGGCCCTGGGCGTCGTCACCGATGTCTTCGATGCCTATGCTCCCGTGCCTTTCGATCTGAAAGAGGATGACTTTATCGCCTTTGCCACCGCCCAGTTTGATAAGCGCATGCAGCGGCTGGAGAAGGCCCGTTGTTCGTCGCCGGCCGAAGTCTACGAAACCGCCCAAACGCTGCTGGATGAATAAGCACCGACCGTGCCCCGTTCGGGACCTTCCCCTTCGGGCCTTTCGACAGAGGCCGGTACGAGGCTAGACCCACAGGGGGACTACTTCGAAGCGTTCGACGTCCACCAGGCCGTGGTCGGTGAGCTTGAGACTGGGGATCACCTCCAGGGCCAGAAAACTCATGGCCATAAAGGGGTCACGCAAGACGGCGCCAAGCTCGTGGGCTGCGGCAATGGCGGCATCCATCTGTTGGCGGACCACCTCGACCGGCTCGGTGCTCATCAGGCCGGCCAGAGGCAGCGGCACCTGGGCTATCACCTGTTCGCCTGCGGCCACGGCCATGCCACCCCCCAGCCGGGCCACATGGTGGGCAGCCGTCAGGAGCGAGGTATCGTCCATGCCGATGCCGACGATGTTGTGGTGATCGTGGGCAACCGAGGAGGCAATGGCGCCCCGGCGCAGCCCCATGCCCTTGACAAAGCCCTTGCCCACCCGGCCGGAATACTGATGGCGCTCGATGACGATCATCTTCGCCAGGTCCCGATCGGGGTCGGTCTGAGCCAGGCCATCGCGAGCCGGGATGGGTTCGATCAGGTGGTGGGTGAGCAATTGGTCGGGGATGATGCCGATGACGCGGGCATGGGTGCCTTCGGCCGGAATGGCCAGGTCCACCCGGTCCCAGGCGATGTTCACGGTGTTGCGCAACTGCCGCGGCAACTCGCGACGCGGGGTCAGCGGCACGCCATCGCGGGCAACGACTTGCCCCCCACGCACGACCAGCCAGGGCCGCGGGGCCTGCAGGTCGTCGAAGGCAATCAGGTCGGCGCGACGGCCGGGTGTGACGGCCCCGCGATCGTAGAGCCGGAAGTACTGGGCCGCGTTCCAACTGGCCATGCGCAGGACGATGATGGGATCGAGCCCTTCAGCAATGGCCGTGCGTACCATAAAGTCAATGTGGCCTTCGTCCAACAGGTCGGCCGGCTGGCGATCGTCGGTGCAGAAACAAAAACGGTGATGGTTGAGGGGCGTGACCAGAGGCAACAAGGCCTTGAGGTTGCGGGCATTGGTGGCCTCCCGCAGGAAGATGGTCATACCCAGGCGGAGTTTCTCGCGCGCCTCGTCTACGGTGGTGCATTCGTGGTCAGAACCGATGCCCACGGCGGCATAAGCCTGTAGCGCCCGACCGGTCAGGCCGGGACAATGCCCGTCGATGACGCTGTTCTGGAAGACGCGCAGCTTGTCCAACACCTCATCCTCGCCGGCCACAACGCCGGGAAAGTTCATCACCTCGGCCAGGCCCAGGACCCAGGGGTCGTTCTGCAAAGAGACCAGGTCATACCAGTGGAGGACGGCGCCGTTGGTCTCCATGGCCGTGGCCGGCACGCATGACGACGCCATGACGTACATGCTGATAGGGCCGTATTTGGCGCTATCGAACATGAAGCGGATGCCGTCCAGGCCCAACACATTGGCAATTTCGTGGGGGTCGGTGACGACGGTGGTCGTGCCGCGTGCGGCCACCACCCGGGCGAATTCGGCCGGCGGCACCAAGGCGCTTTCGATGTGGACGTGGGCATCGATGAAGCCCGGCGCCAAAAAGGCGCCCTTGAGGTCAATGCTTTCGGTCCCCTGAAAATCACGGCCCAGGCCGACAATGCGCGAGTGGGCAATGGCCACGTCGGTCGAGATGATCTCACCGCCCAACACATCCACGACGCGGGCATGGCGGAGGACGAGATCGGCAGGGACATCGCCCCGCACGTAACGCAACATCTGGGAGAGTTCCATCACAACCTCCTGGATTCAGGCGAGCGCCGCACGCACGGCAGCGGCGACATGGCCTTCGGCTACCAATTGGGCCGCTATGGCCATATAGGGCGCCAACTCGGCGTCGGCAGGCAAAAACGGAATATGGCGGCGAATGAGTTCGTAGGCAGCCGCCGTACCACGTCCCAGACGCGCCTGCGGTCCCAGTTGCCGGCGGCGAAAGTCGATCGCCTGCGCCGCGGCCATGAGTTCAATGCCCAGGATTTGATAGAGGTTGCGCAACACCCGTCGCGCCTGGCGACCGGAAATGGGGCCGTTGGAGACATGGTCCTCGACATTGGCCGAGGTCGGAATGGTATCGGCGCTGGCCGGATGGCAGAGGGCTTTGTTTTCCGAAGCCAGCGCCGCCGCCGTGTATTGGGTAAGCATGAAGCCCGAATTGAGACCGCCGTTTGCGGTGAGGAAAGGCGGCAATAAGCCGCCGTTGCTGGCGCTGTCCACCAGGCGGTTCAGACGCCGTTCGGAGATGTTGCCCAGCTCGGTCATGGCCAGGGCCAGGTAATCGAAGGCAATGGCCAGGGGCTCGCCGTGGAAATTGCCACCGCTGAGGACGGTAATGGTGCCATCCTCCTCGCAGAACAAAAGGGGGTTATCGGTGACGCTGTTCAATTCGATCTCGACGACCCAGCGGGTATAGGCCACGGCATCGGCGCAGGCGCCGTGAACCTGGGGCATGCAGCGCAGCGTATAGGCATCCTGAGGATCCCGACGCAGGTCGGTACGCACAAAATCCGATCCGTCCAACAAACGACGCAGGAGGTCGGCCACCTCGATCTGGCGGGGATGCGGACGCAGGGCATGGATGCGCGGGTCAAAGGCCTGGGTGGTGCCATGGAGGGCTTCCAGCGAAAGGGCGCCGGCCACGGCGGCGACAAAACTCGCGTTTTCGGCCTCGACCACGGCCAGACAGCCCAAGGCCGTCATCAGGGCCGTGCCGTTGGTCAGAGCCAGGCCCTCTTTGGCAGCCAGTTCGACCGGGCGCAGACCCACCGCCGCCAACGCCTCGGCCCCGGGCAACACCCGCCCACCGACTTCGGCCTGACCTTCGCCGATCATCACCGCGGCCATGTGGGCCAGCGGCGCCAGATCACCGCTGGCGCCCAGAGAACCCTGCCGGGGTATCACGGGATGCACCCCGCGTTCGATCATGGCGAGGAGCAACCGCAAGGTCTCCAGGCGGATACCGGAATAGCCGCCGGCCAGGGTATTCGCCCGGATCAGCATCATCGCCCGTACCACTTCGGTTTCGAAGGGGACACCGGTGCCGGCGCTGTGGGAAAGGACGATGTTCCGTTGGAGCTGTCGCAGATGCTCAGGAGCAATAACCCGATCCTTGAAAGCGCCGAAACCGGTGGTGACGCCGTAAACCACCTGGCCGGCGGTCACGATCGCGGCCACCGCACGGGCCGAACGTTCAACGGCGGCCACGGCAGCAGGGGTCAATTCCAGACGTACCTCACCGGCACCGGCCCTGGCGACGGCGACGGTATCGGCAATGGTGAGATGATGGCCATCGACGCTGATGGTATTCATGGACTGACAACACAAGGGAGATAAACAGGGATCGATCAAGGCGCCAACGCTTGGTGCGATTATAGGGGGAGAGACCCACTTCGCCAAGTTGGTCCCAGGATGTTCGCTTCCGGCCGGTGCCATGGCGAGAAGCGACAAAGGGCTACACCGGGGACGACGCGGCCATAAAAGGCTTTGGGCATTTTGTGATATACTCTTAACGCTTCTCCGTTCGTCTGCTTTCGATAATGCGATGCGCACCGACTGGGGAAATGACCTCGGCTTGGTATGACAAAAGTAGCCTTCGTGCCGATATTCACGAAACGTCAGCGTTGTCCGGTCCTACTGCCGAAGTTGGTTATGACTGCTCATTCCATCCCTTCCCGGCAATTTGCGCAGGGACTGGAGCTGCTCCGCCCTGCCAATCTGGCCCTGGCCCAATCCCTTGAACTCGATACCGTTTTGGAAACGCTTCTGCACCACCTGTACCAACTCACCGCCTTTGATTACGCCGGCATTTTGCTGATCGAAAGCAACGGACGGGTCATCGTCCAGGCAGCCCGGGGACGATTGCTGCCGGCATTACCCTGGCTCCAACCGGGTTCCCTATTGGACCCGACGAAGGTGCCCTTTCTGGATATCCTGCATCGTACCCTGCGCAGCCGTCTGAGCCATCATCTCGGCATAAGCCCTGAGGATGGCGAAGCGGCCGCGCCTATCCGCAGCTGGATCGGCATTCCCCTGTTGGTGGCAGGGGAGTGCATCGGTTTCTGCCTGGTGGGCAAGGAAGAGCAAGGGTTCTATACCGACGAGGATGTGCGCACCATCGAGTCGTTGTTGTTTCAGGTCAGCATCGCCGTTGCCAATGCCCGCATGTACAACGAACTGCGCCAGCGCGTACGCGAATTGGAGGCCGTCCAAGAGGTGGCGCAGGCGCTGCGCCAGGCTGCCACCGCCGAAAACCTGGCGCACATCCTGGTCCGGGAAATCAGTCGGTTGTTGGACGGACGTCAGACCACCCTGGCCTTGCGGGAAGGCGATGACCGTACCCTGATCGTATGGGCCACCCATCCTCAGCAAGAGGAGGCCGTAGGCAGGCGCCGAACCCTGGATGAGCCTCTCCTGAGGCGTTTGCACGAGGGTACCTGTTGGGAGCACATGGAAAGTCTCATCGCCGCCGTGAGACGTGTCCTGTGGTTGCCCCTGTGCTTCGAAGACCGCGTCTTGGGCGTGATCGAGCTGGAAGTGGAAACGCATCCACCCGTCAAGGCCGGCGAATTGCGCCTGTTACAGGCCATCGCCGAGATGGGAGCCGTGGCCCTGACCCGTCTGCGGTTGCGCGAGACGCTGGAACAGGAGGTCCAGAAGCGCACCCACGAATTGCACCGCCGCCAGATGGTGGCCGAGGGGTTGCGTTATATCCTGAGCATTCTCAATTCGAATCGGCCTTTGCAGGAGGTGTTGGAATACATTGCCTGCCAGGCCTGCTGGCTGCTCGATACGACGACAGGCGTCTTCTACCGTTGGTGGGAAGATGAAGATGTCCTGGAACTGCAGGCGGGCTGTGGCTTGCCGATGGCATTCAAGCAGGGCATACGCATTCCCTGTGCCGATTGTGTCGAAAGTCAGGTCCTGCGGCAACGGCAGCCGCTGGTCCGGAACGGGCTTGGCCAAACCCAAACGAAATCGGCCATTAATGACCTGCCGCTTTCGTTTCCCCTGCGTTGGGAGGCCCTGCTGGCCGTGCCTCTGGTGGTGGATCAACAAACCTACGGCGCGTTGGTCCTCTATTTTATGGAACCGCGCGACCTGGGTGATGAGGACGTTGTTCTCGCCGAGATGTTCGCCGATCAGGCCACCCTGGCCATCGCCAACGCCGAGCTGCGCCTGCGCATCGAGCAGAGCGCCGTCGCCGCCGAACGCAACCGGCTGGCCCGCGAATTGCACGATGCCGTCACGCAGACGTTATTTTCGGCCGGGATGATCGCCGATGTGTTGCCCGATATCTGGCAGCGAGACCCGGTCGAGGGCCGGCGCCTGCTGGACGAATTGCGCAGTCTCACGCGAGGGGCGCTGGCCGAACTGCGGACGTTGTTATTCGAGTTGCGTCCGCGCAGTTTGATCGAGGTGAGCCTGCCCATCCTCCTGGAACATCTGGCCCAGGCCATGTCCAACCGGGCCCGCATCCCGATTCGCGTCGTCGTGGACGGAACCTGTTCACCACCACCCGAAGTCCAGATCGGCCTCTATCGCATCGCCCAGGAAGCCCTGAACAACGTCGTCAAACATGCCGGTGCAACGCAGGCCGTCGTGACCCTGCGCTGTTGGACGCAGGAACACGGGCAGCGTCTGGAGCTGATTATCGAAGACGACGGTTGCGGTTTTGATGCTACGGCGATTTGGCCCCACCATTTGGGGCTAACCATCATGCGTGAGCGGGCCGAAGCCATCAAGGCTGTACTCGGCATCCATAGCCGGCCGCGGACGCCGGCGGAGCCGGGCGGCACGCGTGTTTCTGTTACCTGGTCTGGCTGAGTTGCACGCTGTATTCTCACAAGAGGAGTTCCTATGGCCGAACCCATCCGTGTTCTCATCGTGGATGACCACGCCGTGGTACGGAGTGGACTACGGGCTTTTCTCTCGGCGTTTGACGATATGGTCCTGGTCGGCGAAGCGCGCAACGGCGCCGAAGCCGTGGCCCTCTGCCAAACCCACAAGCCCGATGTCGTCCTGATGGACCTGGTGATGCCCGGTATGGACGGCGCTACGGCCACCCGCCAGATCCTGGAACGCTGGCCGCACATCCAGGTCATTGCCCTCACCAGTTTCTACGAGGAAGCGCTGGTCAAATCGGCCTTCCAGGCCGGGGCGATCAGCTAT
>Ga0197142_1002636_pt1 | contig 15551 bp, 17 predicted proteins | sample GBS60_MetaG_FD_148614 | JGI IMG/M metagenome (GOLD analysis project Ga0197142, IMG submission 148614) | Sediment microbial communities from Great Boiling Springs, Gerlach, Nevada, United States - GBS 60_MetaG | ecosystem: Environmental > Aquatic > Thermal springs > Hot (42-90C) > Sediment...
CGAATATTTCCCGATTGCACGAATAGCGTTTCCATTCGTTTATTCGTGATCAATTCGTGGACGGTTTTCTTAGCAAATTATCAACACGACTTGTAATGGTAGGATGTTACCTTTGCGGACAGTTACGGTTCAAAAAATTTTCCAACCAAAAAGCGGTTTGAGCCTGGTTTGTGCTATACTGCGAGATCATGCCGCCACCTGCTTTTTCTCCCAAGCCAGCCGACGAAATCCGCAGCCAGACGCTTGCCTCTGCGCGCCATCGCTCTCTGCTCGCCTTTGGCTCAGGGACTGTGATCGGGGTTCTCGGCGGCTTGATCGGTTTGGGCGGCGCGGAATTTCGCCTGCCCCTGTTGGTTGGCACGTTCCGTCTATCGATCCTGCTCAGCGTGGTGGTAAACCTGTTGATCAGTCTGGTAACGGTGACCTTCTCTATCCTCTTTCGTCTTCCTGTCCAAGGCGCAACCCTTTGGATGGCGCATTGGCCGGTGGTGATCAATCTCCTGGCGGGTTCTTTGTTGGGTTCGCTTTCGGGAACACACCTTGCTAAGACGGCAACTGCACAGTGGCTGAAAGGGGTGATTGCGGTTTTGCTGGCTCTGCTAGGCATCTTGCTCATCGGTCACGAATGGATTTTTGCCCAGCAGCCGTTTGCCTTAGCTCCCGTCCCCCGTCTTTTATTCGGTTTGGTAGCCGGATTTGGCATCGGGTTGGTCAGCAGCTTGTTAGGGGTTGCTGGCGGCGAGTTGCTGATTCCGACTCTGGCGCTTTTATACGGACTCGAAATCAAACTGGCCGGCAGTCTGAGCTTACTGATCAGCCTGCCCACCGTCCTGATGGGGTTATGGCGTTATTCCCGACAAGCGGTTTTCGGGCAGGTACAGGCGCAACTTGGTTTGGTGACCTGGATGGCGCTCGGCTCGATCCTCGGTGCTTATCTGGGCAGCCTCTTGTTACCCTACGCCCCTGGCGTCTTTTTACAGGTCTTGCTCGGTTTCATTTTATTGTTCTCCGCCTATCGCATCTGGCGTTCGCACGAGCACCGCCAATGATCTTCGCGCTTAAGGGAAGATTCGCTTTGGTTTAGCCATAAACATCACCCTGTGCTAAACCTGCGGGAGGTTTGAACGGTTTATCGCGAATTCTGGTTGTGTTATCATTTGCTTAGAAGTCTATCGAAGGTTACGATAGACTCAACCTCACCGAAAAAATCCTGATCCAATTGAATGGAGGTCTTTCATGTTTCAACTCGGAGTCGAACGAGATTTCATTGCCCAGCATTATTTGATCGGTGGCGATTGGGGCGCAGAGAACCAGCTTCACTCTCATCATTATCGCCTGGAAGTGATCCTGCAAGGGGAAGAACTCGATGAGCACGGCTATCTGGTTGATATCGTTGCAGTCGAACAAGCCCTAGACGAACAGGTGGCGCAATATCGAGATCGCACCCTGAATGATTTACCCCCCTTTCGCGGTCTCAACCCCAGCCTGGAGCGCTTTGCCCGCTTGCTGGGTGAGGCGCTGTGTGTGCGCTTGCAAGCCCCTAACTTAAGACAGATTACGGTCAAACTCTGGGAAAACGAGATTGCCTGGGCTTCTTATACCCTTGAGGTTTAATACCGCTCATGCGCCTGGGTTTGGTGATCTATGGTGACTTAAACCAGCAGACCGGCGGGTATCTCTACGACCGAAAGGTTGTCGAATACCTTCAGGCTCAAGGCGATCAGGTCGAGATCATCTCCCTTCCCTGGCGGAATTATCCTCGCCACTTAGCCGACAATCTTTCGCCCGCCTTATACCGTATGCTCCGCACCCGAAAGGTTGACATCCTGATCGAAGATGAATTGAATCACCCATCGCTGGCGGTGATGAATCGCATCGTATCCCAACGCAGTAGCTTCCCGATCGCCGGCATTGTCCATCACTTGCGCTGTTACGAAGCCAATGGTAGCTGGCTAAAATGGTTCTATCAAATCGTAGAGCGAACCTATCTGAGCACGCTGGCGGGGCTGATTTGCAACAGTCAGGCTACCCTGCGTTCTGTGCAGGCTATTCTGCCAGGGGCTGGTAAGCTCCCGACAGTGATTGCCTATCCCGGCAAGGATCATCTCTGCGGCGGATTGAACGAGATTGAAATTGAAAAACGGGCAAGGCAAAACAGTGATTTACGGTTGCTCTTTGTGGGCAATCTCATCCCCCGCAAGGGCGTTCACTGGTTGCTGGCAGCCTTGAACGAGGTGCGGGATGTGCCCTTTCGGCTCGACATTGTTGGCGATGAGTCTCGGCAGCCGGCTTATGGGCAGCGGTTGCGCCGATTGGTCAGGCAATACGCGCTGACCGATCGAGTGCGATTTTGGGGGGCAGTAGCTGAAACCACGCTTGAACAGCTTTTAGGACAGGCTCATATCCTTGTTTTACCTTCAGCTTATGAAGGGTTCGGGATTGCCTATCTGGATGGAATGCGCTATGGACTGGTTGTGATTGGCTCAAGGCAGGGGGGAGCGAGCGAATTGATCTCCGAAGGGGTTGAAGGCTTTCTGGTTGAGCCTGGGGACGTATCCGCCCTTCAGAACCATCTTCGTGCCCTGCATACCGATCGAATACGCCTGGCACAGATGGGCATAGCAGCGCGCAAACGCTTTGACCAACACCCTACCTGGGCAGAGAGTGCAGCCAGAATCCGAGGCTTTTTGTTGAAACTTCTCCATAAGGATTGAAACCTTGGATGAGATAACGTTTATCGAGTACCTAGAGGTAAAAAAAGCGCTTGACGACCGTTCGCTCAATCGCCATGTGTGGGAAACTCTGGTTGCTGCCATGCCTCAGGCGGTGCGTGAACGACCCTGGCAGGTTCTGGAAATCGGGGCGGGTATCGGCACGATGATTCAACGCCTGATCGAATGGGATTTTCTGCATTTTGCCTCTTATCTTGCTTTGGACGTTTCCTCAGCCTTTCTGGCTGAGGCGCGTCACCGCCTGGGCGATTGGGCAATTCAGAATGGCTTCGATTTCCAAACCGACGCAAGCGGTTTATTGCTTGGCGATGCATTGCATGAGATCAAGATTCAGTTTATAGCGCAGGACGTCGATGAGTGGTTGGTTGCATGCGCTCCTTGCCCGAAAACTGATCTGGTCATTGCCCACGCCTTTCTGGACTTAATCAACCTGGAAGCTACTCTTCCCCTCATCCTGGGCTTGCTGAGGGAAGGGGGGCTCTTTTATTTTACCCTTAATTTTGATGGACTCACCGTGATTGAACCGCCGGTGGACGAACCTTTCGATGAACTGATCCTCTCACTTTACCACCGCACCATGGAAGAGCGGTTGGTGAATGGGAAACCTTCGGCGGGCGCGTATAGCGGTCGACGTCTGTTACGCGCTCTTCAGAAAGCTGGCAGCAGCTTGCTGTGCGTCGGCGCCTCCGATTGGGTGATTCACCCGGTTGGAGGCAACTATCTGCCCGGAGAAGATCGTTTTTTGCGCTTTCTGCTTCAAATGATAGCGGAATCCTTGCGTGAACGCAGCGAAATCGACGCTGCTCAACTGCAGGATTGGTTAAACCATCGCTTGCAGCAAATCGAGCAAGGTCAATTGAGTCTGATCGTCCACCAGCTTGACTTTGTTGGGCGGAGGAGATAGCCCAGAAGAAGTGTGTGTTGGATTCTATTACCAAAGGAGGGCAGGGGAGTGCCTGCCCTCCTCCAGCATTTTTAGGGAAATAATCTAAGAAGGTATGGGGGTTACTTTAACATCGGCATCTTAATGCCGTGTTTTTTAGCAAACTCGATGGCAAGCTCGTAGCCGGCGTCAGCATGACGCACAACCCCCATGCCTGGATCGGTGGTTAGCACGCGCTCGAGCCGTTTGGCAGCTTCGGGCGTGCCGTCCGCCACAATGACTTGCCCGGCATGCTGACTAAAGCCAATACCTACGCCGCCACCATGGTGGAAAGAGACCCAGGTTGCCCCGCCAACGGCATTGATCAGGGCATTCAAGATCGGCCAATCTGATACGGCATCGGTGCCATCTTTCATGCCTTCGGTCTCGCGATTCGGCGAGGCGACCGAACCGGCATCCAGGTGATCGCGCCCAATCACGATCGGAGCTTTTAATTCCCCTTTTGCAACCATTTCGTTGAACTTCAAGCCGGCTTTGGCGCGCTCACCGTAACCCAGCCAACAAATCCGCGCCGGCAGTCCCTGGAAGGGGACCTTTTCCCGCGCCATTTTTAACCAACGGTGCAGGTGCTCTTCTTCGGGGAAGAGTTCCATTACGGCTTCGTCGGTGCGATAGATGTCTTCGGGATCCCCAGACAGAGCCACCCAGCGGAATGGGCCTTTGCCCTGGCAGAAGAGCGGTCGGATATAGGCCGGGACAAATCCTGGAAACTCAAAGGCATCGCTGACTCCCCAGTCGTAGGCTCGTTGGCGAATGTTGTTGCCATAGTCAAAGACCTCCGCGCCCTTGCGCTTGAATTCCAGCATCGCCTGGACATGGCGCGCCATCGATTCCATGGAGCGCCTTTGGTATTCTTTCGGGTTGTTGCGTCGTAATTCATCTGCGGCGGCGAGGCTCAGCCCGCTAGGGATATACATCAAAACATCGTGGGCAGGTGTCTGATCGGTGACGACATCGGGAGTGACGCCGCGGATGACCAGCTCGTTGTAGATGTCAGACGCATTGCCGATCAATCCTACCGATTTCGGAGTTTGCTTGGCGACACATTCTTCCACGATGGTCATCGCTTCTTCAAGGGTATCCACCACGGTGTCCACGTACCCGATTTCGAGGCGGCGCCGGGCGCGTTGCGGATCGACTTCGACGATTAACCCCACACCTTCGTTCATGGTAATGGCTAAGGGTTGGGCGCCGCCCATCCCGCCCAAACCGGCCGTGAGAACGAATTTCCCCTTGAGCGAACGCCAACCGCGTTGATTGGCAAGGGCAGCCAGGGTCTCATAGGTGCCTTGCAGAATGCCCTGCGTACCGATGTAAATCCACGAGCCGGCGGTCATTTGCCCGAACATCATTAATCCCTGAGCGACCAGATGGTCGAAGTGTTCTTGGGTTGCCCAATGGGGCACCAGATTGGAATTGGCAATCAATACCCGTGGCGCATCAGGATGAGTTTTGAAAATCACCACCGGTTTGCCCGATTGGACAAGTAAGGTTTCATCGTCTTCGAGATTCCTCAAGGATTCTAAAATGGCATCGAAGCATTCCCAGTTGCGGGCAGCCTGGCCTCGCCCGCCATAGACCACCAGATCTTCCGGGCGCTCTGCCACTTCCGGATCGAGGTTATTTTGGATCATCCGATAGGCAGCTTCCGTTAGCCATGATTTACAGGTTAATTGGGTGCCGCGCGGTGCACGAACTACTCTTTTCATTCAGCCTCCTTTCTAGTATTTTTATCCGCCCAAGTAGGCAGCTTTGACCAAGGGGTTATCCGCTAATTCTTGCGCCTTTCCTTCTAGGACAATGTGCCCGTTTTCCAATACATAAGCGCGATGGACAATTTTTAAGGCTTCAAACGCATTTTGCTCGACCAGTAAGACGCTGACCTGATGCTGCGGTAACTCCTGAATTACCTGGAAAACGCGCTTAACTAAAATGGGCATCAGTCCCATTGAAACCTCATCAATCAGCAATAGTCGTGGATTGGACATCATTGCTCTGCCAATTGCTAACATTTGTTGCTCACCACCGCTCAAGGTTTTGGCGATTTGATTGCGGCGCTTGGCTAAGATGGGAAAGAGGTTAAAAACAACTTCCATTTGTTTTTTAGTATCTTGCTCATGTTGCAGATATGCACCTAAGCGCAAATTATCCTCCACGCTAAGCTCGCGGAACAACCGCCCGCTTTCTGGCACAATTGCAATGCCGCGTTTGACCCTTTCCCAGGCGGGTAATGCATCGATGGGCTCGTTGTCGAGCCTGCATTCACCCAGGGTAGGTTTGAGCCAGCCAATAATCGTTTTGATGAGCGTGCTTTTCCCTGCCCCGTTGGCGCCTAAAACCGCTACGACCTCACTTTCGCCTACCTGCAACGAAACACCGTGCAGGACCTCAATTTGACCATATCGCACATGCAGATTTTCTACCGTGAGCATTCTTTACTCCTGTCCTAGGTAGGCGTTAATCACTTTTTCATCGTTTTGAATATCGGTTGGGCTGCCTTGGGCAATAATCTCACCTTGGGAGAGGACCACAATTCGCTGACATAAATTCATGGCAAAACGCATGTTGTGCTCAATCAAAATGATATGCATTCCTTCAGCGAAGAGATCTCGCATCAAGGCAGCCAATTCTTCTGCTTCCTGGGCGACTAATCCGGAAGCCGGTTCATCGAGCAGTAAGACTTTAGGTTGGGTTGCCAGAGCGCGGGCAATTTCCAGGCGGCGTTGTAAACCGATGGGTAGCTTTGCGGCTTGGGCAAAGCGGTAATCTGTTAAGTGTACTCTAGCTAAAATCTGCTCGACCTTCTCTAAATTGGCGGGGGTGCGATAGATCTGAACCAGCGCCGCCGCTTTTGGGTAGTAGGGCATTCCCAGGCCAACCAGCACGTTCTCTTCAACGGTTAGGGTTGCAAAGGGCTTAACAATTTGAAACGTGCGCGCCAACCCAAGACGTACGGTTTGGTCGGCGCGCAGGCGGTGGATCGCTTTGCCGTTGAAATATACCTCGCCGCGGGTTGGGATGATAAAGCCTGAGATCACATTGAACAGGGTTGTTTTGCCGGCCCCATTCGGACCGATCAGCCCCAGGATTTCATTGCCGGTGTCAAAGGTTACATCCTTAAGGGCTTGCAAGCCACCGAACCAATGGGATACGGAGCGAATTTCGAGTTGACTCATCTCATAGCCTCCTTGCTGCCCTGCGGAGAGGCTTGGAACCAGCGCTTGACTTGCCGCCATAGCCAGCTTTCATTTCCGAGAAGTCCCATAGGTTGGAAGAGCATCATTAGAACCAATAAAGCTCCATAGAAGGTAAATCGGTAATCTTGGATAAAGCGCAGCAATTCAGGGATCAGACGTAGAAGAATTGCTCCGACGATCGGACCGCGCAGGGTGCCGATGCCGCCAAAAATGATCATAGACAATACCCCAATTGACTCGACAAAGACAAAATTATCCGGGAAAACACTCCCTAAAAAATGGGCGTAAAGGGAGCCAACCCCACCGGCGAGAGCAGCACTGATCCCAAAGGCATAAATTTTATAGCGAGCCGGGTTTACTCCCAGCGAAGCTGCAGCATCCTCATCATTACGAATTGTCTGGAATGCTAGCCCACTCCAGGTTTTGGAGATATACCAGCAGATCCAGAGGGTAAACAAGGCGTAAGCGGCAGTTAACAATAGATAGGGAATTCCACCTCGGAAGGTTATTCCAAACAAGGTTGGCGCCGGAATATTCACCAGCCCCATTGCGCCGCCAAAGAAATCGACGTATTTGAAGACTGAGACAACCACAAAATTTATTCCCATGGTTGCCAGGACCAGGAAATCGTGTCGCACCCGCAGGCTGGGTAGACCGAGGAAAGTACCGATCAACCCGGTCAGGATAATGGCCGCTAAAAAGGCTAACCAGAAAGGCGCCTCATAACGCACGGTAAGCACTGCTGAGGTGTACGCACCGATACCTAAGAAGGCTGCATGCCCCAAGGAAACCTGACCGGCGTAGCCGACCAGAATATTCAAGCTCAGGGCGAGAGAAATATACATTGCCGTAAAGATTAGAATCGTTAAGAGATAACCGCTAGCCATTTTCTACTCCCGTCCGAGCAAACCATTTGGTCGGAACATTAGCATCAGGATCAGAACCAGAAAAGCAATCGAATCACGCGGGAGCACATAGCCAATGGAGGCCACCAGGAAGTTTTCAACGATTGCTAAAATCAAGCTGGCTAAAATTGCACCTGGTAAACTCCCCATGCCACCCAAAACAATAATAATAAATGCTTTGTATGATGGTAAATCCCCCATGGTAGCAAAAACGCTGTTGTTGTAAACGCCGACCAGAACACCGGCAGCCCCGGCTAAAGCCGAACCAAGAAAGAAGTTTGCCGCAATGGATTGATTGAGATTAATACCAACGGCCGAAGCCATATCGCGATCCATCGAGGCGGCTTGCCAGGATAGACCAAGTTTTGTGCGGGTGAGGATCAGGTAAACGATTGCCAGCAGGATGATGGTCACGAGTAAGATCAAAACTTGTTTTGGGGTAAAAGAGAAGAGAGCGGTTTTGATTGCCGGTAAGCCGGCACCGCCGGCCGGGAAAGCCCGCTGGTAAGCGCCCATCAAGAAGGGTTTTTGCAATAGATCGGTGAACATGACAAACATCCCAACACTGGCAATGAGGGGAACCGTTCTGGGTGAATTTAAGAGATAAAAATAGGTTGACCGATAAATTAAAACCCCAAAAACTCCGCTAACCAGCATGGCAATTGTCAGGGCAACCCAAAAATTCCCTACCCAGGAAAACGCTAAAACACCGATAAATGCCCCAACCGTATAAACACTTGCATGAGCGATGTGTAAGACCTTAAGGACACCATAGACCATCGTCAGCCCGGCCGCCATCAAGATATAGGTACATGCCAGAATAAGGGCATTCGACAAATTTTGCAGGACCAGCATATTTCCTCCAGTAAAGAAAGGGGGCAGTCAAGTGACTGCCCCTATGGCGTTTTTAAGGTTTTACGAGAGCTTCATCGGTAAATTCATGGTATAGATGAAAGGCTCCACCTCGCACAATTTGCGAGCTAATCGGACGTACCACCTCTCGTTCTGGCGTGTAATACCAGAAAGGACCGCTGGCGACATCTTCGAAGTTCTTTAACTCAGAGATAGCCTTGACGATTGCCTGTGGATCGGTTGAACCGGCTGTATTGATGGCATAGGCAAGTACCATGACGGCATCGAAGGCGGAAGCCCCAACCATATCGGCTTTCTCTCCATAGGTAGCTTCATATTGTTCAAGGAACAAGCGAGTCATGGGGCGTTCTGAATCACGATTGAGGTCGGTAGTGATGATCACCCCTTCTGCCGCTTCACCGGCCAGCTCAATAAACTTCGGTGAGTCGTATCCTTCCTGACCAATGATGGGGATTTCTAAACCTTCGTCGCGGGCCTGGCTGACCAGGTTTGCTGCTTCGTTGTAGTATCCGGTGGCATACACGACTTCAGCGCCGGAAGCTTTGATTTTACCGATAATGGGGCGAAATTCGGTCTCCCCAAGAGGATATTTTTCTTCCAGCACAATTTCTAGCCCGATCTCGGCTGCGTGTTGCTTGAAGCCTTCGGTGAGGGAAATGCCGAAATCGTTATCGATGGTCAGGATGGCTACCTTCTTGAGGCCCATGACTTTGCCGATCAGTTCAGCTCCAACCCGACCTTGTGTGGTCGCCAGAGTGCCGATGCGGTAAATCATATCGCCGGTTTTGGTGATTTCGGGGTGAATGGCGTAGGCTGCAAGCATTGGAATGCCTGCTTCCTGGAAGATGGGGGCGGCTGCCCTGGTTGCGCCGGAATAGGATCCAGAAATTGCAGCCACTACTTTATCTTGCTCGATCAATTTTCGGGCAATGGCTGAAGCCTGATCGGGTTTGGCTGCATCGTCGTAGTAGACTAACTCCAACGGGCGTCCTAACACACCACCGCGTTCATTTACGATTTTGACGGCAAGCTGAGCGGACTGCAGTGCGCTGGTACCATCTGCTGCTGCAAAACCGGTAGTCGGTGAGAAGAACCCGACCTTAATCGGCTCACCGGTAGGCGCAGCGGGTTCCTCGGCAACCGTTGTTTCGGTCACTTGAGGGACTTCTGTCGCCGGCGCTTCTGTCATTGGCGGAGCCTCTGTTGCTGGTGGGGCTTCCGTTTGGGCTGGTTGTTCAACGGCGGGAGTGGGGGTAGGTTGGGGGGCGCACCCAGCCACAATCAGGCTTATCATGGTTAGGGCGATAAGAAAGAAAAAGAGTTTGTGTTTCATTGTCTACCTCCTTGTTGGTAAAAGAATTACGATGCTGTTTGGATTGTACAATATGGGATGGTCAGTTGAGCGATAGATCACCTCCGTTGACGGGAATCACGGCAAGCGGTGCTTCCCCTTCTTGCCGATTGATGACAGACTGAATCCGAAAGGCGTATTCGTCCCCGAGTTGGATTGCCTGATAGAGTACGGCAGGGGTTTCTTTGCCTTCGATGAGGGTGTAGGTCAGGCGCTCAATATAAAAAGCGGCTTTGCCGGGTTTCGTTTGAAGCAGCTTGGCTTCCTCTTTGTTTAATACATGAGCTTCAATCGAGTGGATGGCTCTTAGCAGGGGAAGCTGGTATTTCATCACCAGCAATTCATGAATGGATTGGTTTTCTAAATCTTCATCGAGTAGCGTAGGGCATAAACGCTTTGCAAGATACCGTTGTTCATAAACAATTGGTTGATTGTCCGCCCAACGCAAGCGGGCGATATAGATTACTTCTTCCCCCTTGATTAGGGATAAACGCTGAGCAATCCTTGAAGTAGCAGTTAGAATCTTTTTCTCGATCAGGGTAGTACGGGGAGTTTGATTCTGACGGCTGATGTCGTCGTTGAAATTGCTCAAGAATAAGAAGGGACGACTGCGCCACGGGTCTTCAACCACGTATGTCCCTTGGCCTTGTTCAGTGCGAAGTAATCCTTCGTGCTGCAGGGTGTCGATCGCTTTTCTAACCGTGCCCCTACTCACATTAAACTCCTGGCAGAGTTGCCACTCGCCGGGGATTTTCGTTCCGGCCGCAAATTCTCCTTTCAGAATGCGTTGGCGCAAAATTTGACTGAGTTGATAATGTTTGGGTAAGGGCCCTGGACGGAGCATCTTGCCATCCTGTACAGATGTATATACAAGTTCGTTGGCGAATTATACGGGTTTTAGCTTTTCTGTCAATCCTTTTTTAATCCTAATTTGGAAGAGACTGTTGAAATGCCCCGAAGGTTTTACAGGACGCTATCCTGACTTTCTTACTGTGCTTGGCCTGCCGGGTTGGATGCCTCTTCGCTACAACGAGAAATTGACATCGGTAAATGAACCCGGAAAGTAGTCCCTTCTCCAAGTTTCGAATCTACTTCGATGGAACCATCGTGATTCTTGACGATCCAATAGGCAATGGATAGTCCTAAACCAAAGCCTTTGCCATCTTTTGAGCGGGTGCGGGCTTTTTCACCGCGGTAAAATCTCTCAAAAATATAGGGTAAATCCTGTGGGGAAATTCCTGGTCCGTTATCGGAGACACTGACCAGGGCTTGATGATCGCTTTTGCGCAGGGAGACAACTACCCTTCCGCCACGGGGGGTGTAATGGATGGCATTTTGAACCAGGTTGACAAAAACTTGTTTGAGTTTATCTTTATCGGCGCACACCTGCACCTGGTCCATTTCACCGAGTGCCAGGGTAACCTTGTCTTTAGCGATGACGCGCATTTGTCCCAAAACTTCGATCAGTAACGTGTCTAACTCAATGATCTGTAAATGCAATGGTAATTTCCCCGATTCAGCTTGAGAAAGGAGCAATAAGTCACCTACCAGGCGGGTCATCCGTTCGACTTCACTCTCGATGCTCTCCATGGACTCTTCGTCCAGCTCTTTCATCATTCTCATCAGGTCAATATTACCTTTAATGACGGTGAGCGGTGTACGCAATTCATGACCCACGTCCGCCAGAAAACGGCGTTGGGTGTTAAACAGGTTTTCAAGTCGCCCAAGGGTCTGATTAAAAGCGTGGATGAGTTGTCCGATTTCGTCATTGGGCGGGCCTGTGTAAGGAATCCGTCGCGAGAGATCATCGGCGCGGGTGATTTGTAGGGCGGTCTCGGTAACATCCTCGAGTGGGGCAAGAGCCTGGCGGGTGCTGATCCAGCTTGCCAAACCGGCGATCAGGATGGAAATCAGGGTTCCGATAATCAGGACGATCACCAGGGACTTTTGAGTTGCGTCAACGATGGCAAGGCTGGCGCCAACCTGAACTGCTCCAATGGGGCGGTCACCTAACACCAAAGGCACGGTCAGAACGCGCAAATAAATTTGATCGGTTTCGGTTTTCAGGAGGACATCGTTGGAGATCGGTTTGCTGGCATTCAGGGAAGCTGGGTCAAGGGGTTGGGTCAGGTTACGGACATTGGCAGAGTTCGCCCGTAATTGATTGTCTCGATCCCAGACCTGGATAAACGTGTCGGCGGCAAATTCGATATCCGGAGTGACATTGACCGAAAGCTCGCCTCGATCGCTTACGTACACGAGCGGCAACACTCGACTGGCCGAATTGCGCAGGCTTTGCTCGATTTCGTTGGTGAGACTGAAGCTGACCGATAGATAAACCGCTACCCCAAAGAGCAGGAGAATACCGACCACGATGGCGGTATATAAAAGTGCCAAACGGGCGCGTAAAGTCATTGCCAATCCATAGGGACAAATTGTTTATGGAGAAAGGAAGCTCACTATTGCTAATTTGACTCGCGTAAGACGTATCCCATCCCACGCACGGTGTGGATTAAACGTGGTGCACCGCCTTCTTCAAGTTTTTGTCGAAGGTATCGGACGTAAACCTCGATGATATTACTGGCGCCACCGAAGTCATATCCCCAAACGCGGTCAAAGATGGTGTCCCGATCCAGGACTTGACGGGGATTGCGCATGAAGAGTTCTAAGAGTTCATATTCTTTCGCGGTTAGGGAGATAACCCGTTCTCCCCGCTTGGCTTGACGGGCGCCGGTGTCCAGGGTGAGATCGGCAAAGCGCAGGATTTGCGGTTGGGCTGGCTGAGCTCGTCTGAGTAAGGCGCGAATGCGGGCAAGCAACTCGTCTAGTTCAAATGGCTTGACCATATAATCATCGGCGCCCATGTCTAGGCCTTGGATGCGATCGGTGACGGTATCCTTTGCTGTTAAGATGAGGATTGGCACGGGCCCGCCGGCCCTTAAGCGGCGACAGACTTCCAAACCGTCCATACCCGGAAGCATCAGGTCTAAGACGACCAGGTCGGGTGGGTTATCGCGGGCAATTGCCAGTCCACTTGGACCGTCTATTGCCGTATCGACCTCATATCCTTCGTAAGTCAGTCCTCGCTTTAAGAACTTCAAGATCTGTTCATCATCTTCAATCACTAAGACCCTTGCGCTCATCTCTTTGCTTTTTACCTTTCTATGCCACCGCTTCTTTATAATCCGATGCCATCGCTTGAGCAATGGCGTTCTCCAGTGCCTTAATATTATCAGAGATTGACGCTTTAGAGTTAAAAACGGCTGAGCCGGCTACCAGAATAGTTGCCCCGGCTTTGACCACTTGCTCCACGGTGGCTGGAGCAATGCCTCCGTCTACCTGAATCTCGACCTGGGATAGATTGCGCTCGGCTAGCATTTGCTTAAGCCGAGCGATTTTGGTTGTGCTGGTGGGGATATAGGATTGACCGCCAAAACCCGGATTCACCGACATAATCAACACCAGATCAACTTCAGACAAGATTTCTTCAAGCGTGATCAGCGAGGTAGCAGGGTTGAGCGTCACGCCAGCTTTGATCCCACCGGCACGGATTTGTTGGATCACGCGATGCAGATGGGCACAGGCTTCGACATGCACGGTAAGCAAGTCAGCGCCGGCGTGGATAAAATCCTCGATATATCGTTCTGGATGTTCGATCATCAAGTGAACATCGAGGAGAAACCCGAGCTCTTGAGCAAGAGGTTTAAGGGCCTTGACGACTAAGGGCCCGACGGTGATGTTGGGGACGAAATGACCATCCATGACATCAACATGGATAAGTTCAACTCCCGCTTCAACAGCCTGACGAACCTCATCGCCCAGGCGGGAAAAATTCGCCGAAAGAATGGAAGGGGCAATGCGTACTTTCATTGTTTTGCCTCAAGTATCCGGATGCCCTCTTGACCGGCCACAATGACCAGGCTTGCCATGCGAAGGAATAACCCATGTTCGACAATGCCTGCTCGCCAGGCGAGTTTCTCTGCCAGCTCATAAGCGTTTGGGATGCCGTCCTCAAACCAGCATTTTGCCAGATAATTGCCGTTATCGGTGGTTGCCGGCGTGCCATCCATTTCGAGCCATAATTCTGCACGGCATCCGAGCGTGTTCAACCAGCGGATGTGCGCTTTAGCTGCATAAGGGAGTATTTCTACCGGTAGGGGACCTTTTTTGCCTAGTTTTGGCACCAATTTTGACTCATCAACGACAACGATAAAATTCCTGGTGTGGCTTTCGACAATTTTTTCCCGCAGCAAAGCCCGTCCCAGACCCTTGATTAAGTCTAGCTGCGGATCAACTTCATCGGCACCATCGACTACCAGGTCTAATTCCGGGACATCGTCTAAGCTAACCAGCGGGATTTTTAATGCTCTGGCGCGTGAGGCCGTTTTTTCGGAAGTTGGCACACCGCGAATATCCCTCAATTCACCCTGTTTGAGCTTTTCGCCTAACAGGTCGACAAAGAAACCGGTCGTAGAGCCGGTGCCCAATCCAATGGTCATCCCGTTGCGCACATACGCTAGAGCAGCCGCCGCAGCTTGAGCTTTCAGATCCATCCTGGTCTCCTTCGGTGAGCGATTACTTTAGGGTAAGTAAAAAGGCCACCAACGCCTCGATGTCCTCTTGAGGCAGATCTTTTCCATAGTTTTGATACATGACTCCAGCCGGATATCCTTCCATGAGATGTTTGTCAGGTTCGATAATGGCTTGCTTCAGAAAGTCTGCCGCGCTCATACCTGGGACTGCTGATTGCGCATAGGTAGCTATTCCGGCCATGCTGGGACCGACCAGGTTTTTGTCAGGTTCTAAGGAATGGCATACGATGCAGCCTGGAGCTTTTTTCTCACCGATCATATTCATTTCAAACAGGGCTTTACCCCGTTGAACGGGATCGAGATTTGTTTCAGACTGATTGCTTTGATTAAAAGAACAACCACTTAATCCGATCAGGGCAGAAACGAACCACAGGAAAGCGAGCAGTCGAATTTTCATTTTCGCCTCGGAATAAATGAGTTTCGATGTCTTCCAGGATTATTATAATCCAGCCCTTGGATTTTTAGGAAAGCGCCTTGCGCTTTGGCAAACCAAAAAGAAGTAGGTCGAAAGGCTTTTCGACCTACTTATAGAGTGCTTGGTGGGGAAGCGATCTTACTTGACCTCGACCACGGCGCCGGCGGCTTCCAGTTTAGCTTTGGCGTCGTTGGCCACTTCCTTGCTGACAGCTTCAAGCACTTTGGATCCAGGCGTTTCGGCCACGTCTTTTGCTTCCTTCAAGCCAAGGTTTGTGAGCTGGCGGATAGTCTTGATCACCTCGATCTTCTTGGGGCCTGCGTCTTTGATGATTACATCAAATTCGGTTTTTTCTTCTTCCTCTGGTGCAGGTGCTGCAGCGGTTGTGGCGGGACCAACGGCTGCCACCGCTACTGGAGCGGCGGCTGAAACACCCCATTTTTCTTCCAGTTTTTTAACTAACTCTGCGGCTTCTAAAACGCTCAAGCTGCTGAGTTCTTCGACTAATTTTTCTAAATCTGCCATTTCTGTTCTCCTTATTTT
>Ga0197142_1002638_pt1 | contig 15541 bp, 22 predicted proteins | sample GBS60_MetaG_FD_148614 | JGI IMG/M metagenome (GOLD analysis project Ga0197142, IMG submission 148614) | Sediment microbial communities from Great Boiling Springs, Gerlach, Nevada, United States - GBS 60_MetaG | ecosystem: Environmental > Aquatic > Thermal springs > Hot (42-90C) > Sediment...
TTTTAAAGTATCAGGCATATAAAAAAAAGCAATCATAGCCATTATCCATCCAATTGAAGAGAAAACAATAAATAAAATACTACCAACAAATACACCCCACCCAGCATACTTAAATAAATCTATATTAGTATATTCATAAAATATATCTAAGTATTTCTTAGATAAAAATCCAAACAAAAAGAAACTAAACCACAAAAAAAATATTGATAAAAAAATAAAAACCCAAAAAGCAGAATCTATTAAATAAGAAGGTAGATAAGAAGAAACAATCTGATAAATAATATAAAAAACAAATAGCAAAATTAAAGATAAAGCTTGCACAGATATAGGAACTGTAATACTAAAAATATAACTTTTATATATATCTTTATTACAAAGCTTTTTAGAAAAATTGTAGATTCCTTTTGAGTACAATAAAAATCCTAAAAAAGAAATAATTACACCAATTAATTGTATTAAATTTTTAACTTCAAAGCCTAATAAAAATTCAGTAACAACATACAACAATCCTCCCAAATAAAAACCCAATAACCCAAAAGCACATAGCTTCTTTTCTAAACTAATATCAACATTTCCTGCTACTTTACTATCCATAACAATTTTACCCCCCTTTTAAATTTTAAATATAATTACTTAAAATTAAAAACTATTTGCTCTATAAGTATTAAATATTAAAAAAAATCCTCCTTAATCTTTAAAATTTAATTAAAAAAACAGGACAAAATTATCTAAAAAAAATTTTACAAGATATTTTATCTTTTAATTTTTTTTAAAATTTTTTTTAAAAATTCTTCCTGAAGAATAATCATTTCTTTTGATTCATAAAATCCACAGGAATGGAGTAAAGAATGAATTAATACTCTTAATAACTCTTCTTTATAACTAACCTTATATTTCCTTGAGTTATTATAAATAACGTTCAAACAAATAAAAATGAAAACAGAATCATCATAAATAAGCGTAATTGTATCCGTAAAATTATCAATCTTAAAATACATCTTTTTTAATTCCCTTATTTTTTTTATAGATAATGTTTGTATGTATATTTTTTTATTTTTTATTTCTTTAGCTAAATCATGATATTGATTTACAAAATATCCTAAAATTCTGTAAAATAAGCTTAAAACTTTTAAATTGTTAGAATAAATAACATTACTTTTGGCTAATTTTTTATACATAAAAAAACAGATTAAACTAATTATTTTTTTTAAAAGCAGGATAAGAAATTCTTTTATGATAACTTATAAGCAAATAGTTAATTACTTCCCGCTTTATTAAATTTATATCATTAAAAGTAATATTAGAATCAGAAAACTGATTTTCATTAAGCAATCTGTTAATAATATTTTCGGTTAATTTATAAATAGAATTAAAAGATATTTCATTTAAAGATCTAGAAGCAGCTTCAATACTATCACAAATCATAAGAATAACCATTTCTTTAGTATAAGGCTTAGGTCCCTCATATTTATAATCATTTATATCTACTTCATATTTTTTGTTTTCTTTAGCTTTTTGCAAAGCTTTAGTATAAAAATACCAAATAGTAGTAGTTCCATGATGAGTTCTAATAAAATCAATTAATTTTTTAGGTAATTTATATTTACTAGCAATCTCAAGGCCTTTTTTAACATGATTTTTAATAATAATAGCACTTAAATGAGGTTCGATTTTATCATGTGGATTTTCTTGACCTTCCTCCAAATTTTCTGCAAAATAATTAGATTTATCAATTTTCCCAATATCATGATATAAAGCTCCCAATTTAACTAATAAAGGATTAGCATTAATAGCTTTTGCACAATTCTCACATAACTCTGAAACCCTAACACTATGATTAAAAGTACCTGGGGCTTTCTCCCTTAACATAGTTAATAATTCATTATTTAAATCTAACAATTCCCTTAGTTTATAATAAGATATCCCTCCTAATCCCTTTCCCAAATAAATTATCAAAAAATTCCCCAACCAAAAGACTAAAATGACTGAAATTACCCACCATAAAACATTAACAGGATTATTAAAATTAAATAAAACAAAAACTACAATTGATAATAAAAAAAATACTAAAAACTGGTTAAATAAACTATATACTAAAACATCCTCATTATTATCATCAGTAAAAATAACAAAAAATAAAATAGAACTAACAATAAAAGGAACTATAAAAGAAATACTTAACATCTCTTGATAATACAAATAATTTAACAACTCTAAAAGAGTTAAAATAATTCCAAAGTATAGCCAAGCAAACCTTACACCAATAATATAATAAATTATAAAACAAAATAATAAAAATGGGAAAATATAGTAAATAGAATCAAAATGAAATTTAATTACCACAACTAAATTAATAAAAAGTAAAGTTATAGCAAAAAATCCTAAATTTAAATCCAATAAATAATCGTATTCCTCATTTTTAACAAACAACTTATTAAATAAAAACAACAATAAAATACTTAAAACAAAAGTAATAACAAAATAAATAATCAAGTAATAAGACTGTATTTTATAAAATTTTTGATCTAATCCCATTTTTTTAATAATATTTAATAATTCAGGGTTTATTAAAGCTCCTTTAGGTACAAGTATTTCACCCTTCTTTATCTCAAAATGAGTAGGAATATTTTTTAAATATTCCTTTTGAGCCTCTAAAGTCTTTTGAATATCAAATATTTTATTAACAATTATTAAATCAGATAACTTTCTTAATATAAACTTTTTATAAGCATTTAATTTCTGAATTTCTTTAGTATCCTTTGATAATTTAGAAATATCTAAAATATTGTCAATTTCAACAATTACTTTAGGAATATCATTAAATTCTATTCCATTATGTAATTTTGAAACTAAATAACCTTTAATTGAATTATAAAAATACTCAATATATTCAGACCTTATAGATAAAATTAAATTAATTTCAACCTCATTAAAATACTTTTTCAATTTATCAACATCTTTTTTAATTTGAGGTAAAAAAAATTGATCAATATTATATATATTTTTTTGAATTTTTCTTATATCAATGTAATACTCCTTTATTTGAGGTATTTTTTTTAATTTTTCTATAGTTTCATAAGTATAACCAGAAATAAATAAATCTTTATCAGCTACGATATCAAATCTAGCAACCTTTTTTATATCATAAATATTAAACAATAAAAAGTAATTTACCAAAAACAACACAAAACTAATAAAAAAGGAATAAACTACATACCAATATATTTTATTACTAAAAATATTTTTAAAATTTTTAAAAAACTTTTTTAACCTATAAAAAAAAGTAGCAAAAAACCTTAAAAGTATATTAAAATAATTATATAATCTCTTATTACGGGAATCTTTAATAGAGAATTTAGAAAACATAGGAAAAAAATAAACTCAATTATTTAAGGGCTTCAACACCAGCAACTATTTCTAATAATTCCTTAGTAATAGATTCTTGTCTCTTCTTAAAGAAAAGTAATTTAAGATCTTTTATAAGATTTTCAGCATTTTCAGTAGCAGTATTCATCGCCATTAGCCTCGCACTAAACTCCGATAACTTACTATCTAATATCAACTGATAAATTAAAGAATTAACATAAATTTCAAATATTTCTTGTCCAATATCATCTAAAGAAGGTTCAAATATAAAATGATCTACATTATCACTTTTCTCATCTTTTATATCAATTAAACTAACATCAAAAGGTAAAAGCTTAATAGAAATAGGCAAAAACTTAGAAGAGCTATAATACTTAGTATAAATTACCTCAATTTTTGAAACTTTTTCATATAAATTAAAAATTTCATATCTTAATTGTTTAATAAAATCAAAAGAAGGGATATCACCAACTCTATCAAAAGTAGCAAACAAATTATACCATCTTTTAGAAAAATAACTAACAGCTTTCTTACCTACCGGAATAACTATTAATTTTTCCTTTAAATTACTATACTTTTTTTCAAAATAATTAAATATATTAGTATTAAAAGCTCCACATAAACCTTTATCCGAAGTAACAACAATTAACCCAATTTCATCTCCTTGTTTTTCTTTAAGAATCTCTAAACTACCTAAGTTCAACCTAAAATCAGTATTTCTTAATAAAACAGAAACTATTTTCTGCAGCTCCTTAATATAATCTCTAAAAGGTAAAAAAGCTCTTTGAATTTTTTTTATTTTAACACTAGCAATTAACTTCATAGCTCTAGTTATTTGTTTTATATTATCTGCAGCCTTTATTCTATTTTTTAATTCTTTTAAAGCCATTGACATAACTTTTCACCTTCTCTTTTTTTTATTTTTAATCCTTTTCTATTTTTATAGCTCTATCTAAAATCAAAACTCCATTCAAATGATCATATTCATGTTGTATAACCCTAGCCTTAAAATTACTATATTCCTTAATTACTTCATTTCCATTTAAACCAATGTATTTTATTTTTATTATATTGCTTCTTTTAACTAAAGCGGAAACAAAAGGCACACTTAAACACCCCTCCCAATCTTCATTAAATCCTTTAGAATACTCTATTATCTCAGGATTAATAAAAACCTCTATATCGTCAATTGATTGTATCTCTTTTTTTTCTTTCCTTACCTCTTCCCTATTATCAATATCTTTTCTTATTATAAATACTTTCATATCAAACCCCACCTGAATAGCGGATAAACCAACTCCATCATAATAATCCATTGTCTTAGCTAAAGATAAAATAAAATTAAAAAATTCTTCCTTCTTTATTAAATTAACATTAACTTTTTTTGATTTCTTTCTTAAGATTCTATTAGGAATAGTAATTATATCAAAAATAATAGCTTTTTTGTTATTAATTATATTATTTTTTTTATCTTGTTCTAAAAAAGAATCCATAACAATTCCTCCTAAAATTTTAAAAACTTTTTATTTAAATATTATATAAAACTTCTTTTAGTGCTTTTAGATGAATATTAGAAAATCCAAAAATATCTAATTTAAAATCTAGTTCTAAATCATAAAAAAATGGATTAGCAAAAGTAATTAAATTAATTTCCCTTGCTCCCTTATTTCTCAATATATTAATAAATTCAATAAAATTAGAATCTTTATAAATAGGTAAATAAAATAAATTAACTACTTCCTCCAGTTTATCTAAATAATTCTTACTTAAATTAATATTCCAATTATTCATATTAATATAATAGGCTTTCTTCCTATTAATAAAATTCTTTATTTTATCTACAATTCCTATTTCTTCTAAATATGAATTAAAAAACACAAAATTAATAGAATCATTATTAAAATTAAAACTGAATTTTTTGATATCCCCTTGAACATTGATTTTAAAATTAAATTCATTATAAAACCAGCTTTTTAGATAAATATAATCCTCATATAAATCATTATTAAAAATTTCATTACTATAATTAATAAAATTATTTACTTTATTATATTTATTTAACAAAATTTTAAAAAAAGCTTCATTTTTAATAGCGTAATCGGAAATAATATTAATAGCTTCTTCTTTTAATTCATCTTTACCTAAAACCAATAATATATCAACTCCAGCAATTAAAGAATTAATAAGAACATCTTTAAAATCAAAGTTTTTCAAAGCTAACATATTTAAAGCATCACTAAAAATAATTCCTTTGTAATCCTTTTCATTAATTAAATCCAAATTTTTTTTAGATAAAGTAGCAGGTAAATTATCAACATCTTTATAAACCACATGAGCTGTCATTACTGAATCTAAATTTTCCAAATTATTAATAAAAACATTTAATTCATTATAATCTAAATTAGTTTCAGGTAAAGAAAGATGACTATCAGCAAACGTAGAACCATGACCAGGAAAATGCTTACCACAATTATAAATCCCTACCTTTTTATATCCATTAATAAAAAACTTAGATAATTCTAAAACCTTTCTATAATCATTAGAAAAACTTCTAACCCCTATTATAGGATTTTCTAAATTAGAATTAACATCTAAAACAGGTGAAAAATTCAAATTAAAACCAGCCATTTTTAAAATTAATCCATTAAAATAAGCTAACTTAAAAGCATCCTCTTTATTATCAATAACCCATTGACTACAAATAGCAGGATAATCTTCAAAATCAAACCTAAAAACTACCCCACCCTCCTGATCTATACTCCTTAACAAATTTAACCCAAATTTACTTTTATACACATCTTTATAATAATTATTTAAATTTTCAATTTCTTCAAAATTTAAATTCTTTAAATCTTTATAAAATAAAATATATCCAGCAAAAGGATATTTAAAAACAAAATCTTTACTATCAATATCTATTAAAATTAATCTCGAAACTATATTACTTATTTCTTCTTTAGTCATTATAATTTTTATTCACCAATTTTACACATCTTTTTACTTATTAATTTTATTTTTAATAGAATTCTTTACTATATTATTTCTTATTTTATTTAAAATTAATTTATAATAATTAGAATATCCAATATTTCTTAACAATTCCTTATTAGTTCCCCTATTAATTATAAAATTAGCTTTAAATTCATTTAATCCATTTTTTTTAGGTATATTATTTAAAATAATAATTTCTTTAATTAATTGATTAATACTATTAGAAGTCAAATAATTATTTAAATATTTTAATAATTTTTGTTTATTCTGAATTGCTAATAAATAAGAATGATAATCATAAAAAACTAAAACTAACTTAGAATCTTTAAAAGATTTTATTTTACAATTCTTAAAAAATTTTGTATTTTTAAGTAAAAAAATAATTTTAAAAATATGGTTATAATTATTAATTAAACTATTAAAAATATTCTTAATATTATACATTTTATTTAATCTGAATTAATTTAGGATTATAATAAAAAGTTAAATACATAAAAGACTTAGTAATATAAATAGCAGTAAAGAAGCTAATAACATTACCCCAAAGCAAAGCAAATCCAAACCCCTGAATAATAGAAGTACCAAAAATCATAAGAATAAGAGCTGCAATTATAGTAGTTAAATGACTATCTAAAATAGTATCAAAAGATCGTTTAAAAGCCAAATCTATAGCAGTATTTAAAGGCTTATTATCCCTTATTTCTTCTTTTAATCTTTCAAAGATTATTATATTAGCATCAACAGCCATACCAATAGATAAAATAATTCCTGCAATAGACCCTAAAGTTAAAACAGTATTACTAATAGAAATAATAGTTAAAAACAAAGCCGTATAACTAATTAAAGCAAGATCGGCTAATAAACCAGGAACCCTATAAAAAATAACCATAAATATACAAACAATTAGTAATGCAATAACACCGGCTATTAAGCTCCTTTTTAAATGTTTTTCACCTAAGGATGGCCCAATAGTATAAGCTTCTAATATCTTTGGAGGATACTGTAATTTCCCCGAATTCAAATAAATAGCTAAATCTTTTGCTTCCTTTAAAACACTTTCCTTATCTTTATTATAACCTAATTCAATTATTCCACTACCACCTGTTATAACAGCTCTAACAATAGGAGCAGAAATTTCCTTATTATCAAAATAAATATAAATAGGCTTATTTAAATACTGTCTAGTAATCTCTTCAAAAATCTTAGCTCCATTAGCATCCAAACTAAAGGCTACATAGGGTTGAGCTGCATTATTAAACTCAACACTTGCTCTAATAATACTATCTCCAGTTAATACAGTTTTTTTATAAACGTTACCAGTATTAGGATCATATTCCTCTACTTTAAATTCTAATTTCCCCACTTTTGTAACTTTTTCTATAGCATCATTAGTATCTAATACTTCAGGAATCTCTATAATAATCCTATTACTACCCGCTTGCTGAATCACTATCTCTTGAGTACCGGTAGGGTTTAATCTCTTTTCTAAAATATTAATTACCTGCTGAATTTCTGTATTTGAAAGCTGTTTTAATTTAGAATCATAAACTTCTAACATTAAATGAATTCCATATCTTAAATCCAATCCTAATTTTATAGGTATTCCTTCTTTTTTTAATAAAACAGGAGAAAATAAATAATAAATCATAAACAATGTACCTAAAATGATTAAAACACTGTAAATAATACTAATTTCTTTTTTTAGCATATAACCCTCCAAAAAATATATTAATAAATTATTTAAAAATATTTTTCTTTAATTTCATTAACTGCTTGAGTCATATTAACTAATTTTTTAAATGCTATTTCCCAAGTTCTTGTCCTTAATCCACAATCTGGAGAAACATAAATCCTAAGAGGATCTTGAATTATATCTAAAGCATACAATATCCTATCTTTTATAAGTTCCTTAGATTCTATAAAATCAGTATGAACATCAATAACTCCTAATCCAACTACAAATTTAGAATTCTTAAAATATTTCAAAATTTCATATCCTTTTCTATTATTTTTACCTAATTCAATACCATCCCTATTAGCATACTCAAAATGAAATTCATCTATTATTCCTTCTAATTCATATAGATTAGGAAATAATAAAGAATAATTAGAAAAACAAATATGAATAGAAAAAAATAAGTCATTATTTCTATCTTTTAAATCCTGTACAGTTTTTTTAATAGTATCAACAAATAGATTTATTTCATTTTTTTTAGTAGTAGCAGCAGGTTCATCAATTTGAATATATTTAACCCCTAAATCTACCAATGATTTTATATTTTCTTTAATAATATAAGCCATATCAATTAAAAAATTGATTCTACTTTTATAGGATACATTTTCGCCAATAGAAACATCCTTAAAATAATATTCATCAAAAGACCAATCAACTAAGGTATAAGGTCCTGTTAATGGAATCTTAACATCCTTTTTAGCAATAGATAAAATATTTTTAGCTTCATCAAGATGATAGTAATTCTTTAGCTTAGGTTTATCAATAATGGCTGCTTTTTTATAATATTTATAATCAAAACTAACAACATTATCCTTAAACTCAAAACCATAAATATTTTTAATAGGATATTCATACATCTCTACTCTATGCTGCTCCCCATCATATACCAAATCCAATCCAGCTTTCTCTAATAATCTAACAGCATATAGTGAAGAATAATATATTATTTTTTCTTTTTCTTCATTAGAAAAATTAACCTTTTTAGAAAGTAAATTAATTAATTCTGAAATATCTTGAATCCCTAAAAAATTAGCCCATTCAATAGCTTGATTAATATCATGATCTGTAATCGGTAAATTCCTAAAAGGTTTAACCCTCCAAGAAGGCTTAGCTAAAGAGCCTATCTCATGTGTTAATAATATTTCCCTATCCTTCATATTACCCCTAATAATAAGAAATAGTACCAAAAATTAAGTGTCAATTTTTAAACATTAATATAAGATTTTAAAATCCATACAGCAGATAAACTATCTATTTTTTTTATTAAATTTTTTTTAATTTTTCCCTTATTTTTTTCATTTTTTAAATTAATATAATTAATTAAATCATGAGCTAAAAAAGTAGAATATTCTTCACTAACATAATCAATTTCAATAAAAATGTCATTTCTTTTTAAAAAATTAGATAAATTATTTGAAAAATCTTGGATTTCATCAAAAATAGGAGCTTCCTGATAAGTTTTAGTAAAAACTGGCTTTCCTATAACTATTTTCTTTATATCATATTTTAAAATAATTTCTTGAATCTTATATAAGATCTGATAATTATTAGGAAATACACCAATAGGATTTATATTTTTAGAAATAGAATTAGCTAAAGCCAATCCTATTCTTTTTTTACCCCAATCTATTCCTAAGATCCTCATACGTTACTACTTTTTCTTAGTACCAATTCTATTAGGTTTAGGCCCTTTTCTAGTTCTAGCATTAGTTCTAGTTCTTTGTCCCCTTACAGGTAACCCTTTTTGATGTCTAATTCCTCTATAACATCTAATTTCAATTAATCTCCTTATATTTTGATTTATTTCTCTTCTTAAATCCCCTTCAACTACATAATTATTATCAATAAATTGCTGAATTTTTGAAACTTCTTCAGGTGTTAAATCCTTAGCTTTTTTATAAGGATCTATATTACAGGCTTTTAATATCTCCATTGCCTTAGTCTTACCTATACCATAAATATATCTTAACGATATCCAAAGTTGCTTATTTTCAGGTATATTAACACCAGATATACGAGGCATAACTTAATTTCCTCCTTTATCCTTGAACTTGTTTATGTTTTTTATTTTTACAAATAACTCTTATTTTCCCTTTCCTTTTTATAACCTTACAATAAGTACAAATTTTTTTTACACTTGCCCTTACTTTCATAAAATAACCTACCTCCTTAATTAAAAAAAATTAATTAAAAAAAATAAAAATTATTTACCTTTAGCTCCTTTCTTACTTTCCTTTAAAAGTAATTCTTCATCAACATACCTAATACCTTTACCTTTATAGGAATCTGGTTTTCTATAATTCCTTATATTAGATGCTACCTGACCCACTAATTCCTTATCTATACCTTCTACAATTATCTTTTGATTACCCTCTACTTTCAAAGAAATACCTTCTGGAGGATAATAAATAATAGGATGTGAATATCCTACTAATAACTCAATTCCTTTATCCTTCTGATTAACCTTCCAACCTAAACCAACTACTAATAACTCCTTCTTAAATCCCTCATTAACTCCCCTAATCATAGAATTAAGAATACTCCATACAGTACCTAACATTTTATTAACAAATCTATCAATTTTTTTATTAGAAATATTCTCTTGTTTCTTAGAAATAAAAATATTACTATCTTTAATTTGAATATCAATATAGGCTAAATCTAATTTCTTAGATAATTTACCTTTAGGACCATTAACAACTACCTCATTTCCTTTTACTTCTAAAATAGTATTTTTAGGTAAAATAATAGGTTTTTTTATAAGTTTAGACATAACTAATTCCCTCCTTAGTGAAAATGGCACACTATTATTAATAAATATAAGCAATAACTTCTCCACCAACTTTTTCTTTATAAGCTTGTTTATGAGACATAACTCCCTTAGAAGTAGAAACAATAGTAACACCTATTCCTTTAAAAATAAGAGGTATATTATCATAAGAGGAATAAATCCTTCTACCTGGCTTACTTATTCTTACTAAATCATTTATAACAGACTTTCCTTTATAATATTTTAAATGAACAATAAAATTGTATTTATAATCATTAATAGGCTCTATCTTATAATCTAAAATAAAACCTTCTTTTTTGAGAACATCTAATATTCTTTTTTTGAAATTAGATCCCGGTATTTTAACAATTTCCTTTTTTCTAGTTATAGCATTCTTTATTCTAGCAAACATATCAGCAACAGGATCAGTAATCATAGCAAATAACCTCCTTACCAACTAGCTTTCCTAACACCAGGTAATAGCCCATTATAAGCCATTTTTCTAAGACACATCCTACAAACCCCAAATATTCTAAAATACCCCCTAGGTCTACCACAAACTTGACACCTATTTCTAAATCTTACCTTAAATTTAGGTTCTTTTTTCCATTTTTCTAATTGTCCTTTTCTTGGCATAAAAACCCCCTTTTTATTTTTTTATTTTTTATTAACTTATTTCCTTAATTAGTTTATTTTTGAAAAGGTAAACCCAATAATTTGAGTAATTCATAAGCTTCTTTATCAGTTTTAGCAGTAGTAACAATAGTTATATCTAACCCCCTATTTTTATCAATATCATCATAAGATAACTCTGGAAAAATTAATTGTTCTTTAATTCCAAAGGTATAATTTCCTTTTCCATCAAATTTCTTAGAGATCCCCTTAAAATCTCTTATACGAGGTAATACTATAGAAATCAATCTATCTAAAAAAGCCCACATCCTAGCTTTCCTCAAAGTAACCTTAAGGCCTATTTTCATTCCTTTCCTTAATTTAAAATTAGAAATAGATTTTCTAGCAGAAATAACTAAAGGAGCTTGACCCGTTATTATCTGTAATTGCTTTTGAACCTTTTTTATTACATCCTGATTTTGTGTTGCATCACCTACTCCCATATTAACCACTACTTTTTCTATTTTAGGAATCTCCATAACATTCTTATAATTAAAAATATTTTGCAATTCTTTAACTACTTCATCTTTATATTTTCTATATAATCTTAATTCACTTTGTTTAATCATAAAAAATCTCCTCCATCAATTATATTATTTTTCCTGATTTTTAATCTCCTGATTACATTTCTTACAAATTCTTATTTTTTTTAATTTTCCTTGATCCTGAATTAGTTTAAATCCAACTCTAGTAGGTTTAGTACAATTAGGGCAAATAAGCATTACCTTAGAAACATCGATAGGTTTTTCTACCTTTACAATTTTAGGTTCTTTTTTTGGAGTATCCTCTAAAGTAGGGATTTTTATATGTTTTTTAACTATATTTATCCCTTGTAATAAAACAGAATTATTTTTTCTAAAGACTTTAATAACTTTAGAAACTTCTCCTTTATATTTACCTTTAATAACTACAACTTTATCCCCTTTATAAATTTTCATATTTTATCACCCACCTTATACTACTTCGGTAGCTAAAGATAAAATTTTAGCGAACCCCTTTTCTCTTAATTCCCTAGGAATAGGTCCAAAAATTCTAGTACCCTTTGGATTTCCTTGCTCATCAATTAAAACAACAGCATTATCATCAAACCTAACATAACTTCCATCATCCCTTCTATACTTTCTTTTCATTCTAACAATAACAGCAGTAACTACATCCCCTTTTTCTACACTCGAATGAGGAATCGCATCTTTTATTGATACTTTAACAATATCCCCAATATAAGCATATTTTCTATACCAATTATTATACATCCCAATCAATTGAACTACTTTAGCTCCTGAATTATCTGCCACAGCTAATTTAGCCATTCTTGGTAACATAAATTATTCCCCCTTTTATAATAAAATTTCTTAAACTAAATTTTCTTAGCTTTTTCTAATATCTTTATAACAACCCACCTCTTTAATCTACTTAAAGGTCTACTTTCTAAAATCAAAACCTTATCCCCTACTTGACATTCATTATTTTCATCATGAGCATAATATTTTTTATAAGTTTTAACAACTTTTTTATAAATTGGATGCTTTTTTAAATACTCAACCTTAATAATTACAGTCTTATCCATTTTATTACTAATAACAATCCCTTCTAATTTTTTTTTATTAGTTCTCATAAATCTAATCACTCCTTAATTCCTTTATTTTTTTTAACAGATAAAAAATATTTTATTCTAGCTATTTTTTTTCTTAATAAAGAAAGAATATGAGGTTTAAAATCAGTAGAAATATTCATTTTTAATTTATTATCAAAATATTCCTTTTTAGTTTTTCTTAATTCATTAACTAAATCTTGATATTCTAAAGATCTAAGAAATTCTAATTCTTTTTTAGATTTCATTAGAAAACTCACCTCCTTATTAAATTATTCTTTTTCCACGATTTTCGTTTTAATAGGTAGCTTATAAGATGCTTGAGTTAATACTTCATAGGCATCTTCTTTTTTTAATCCAGTTAATTCAAACATAACAGTGCCAGGTCTAACAACTGCTACATATTTCTCTACATCAGCTTTACCCCCACCCATCCTAGTTTCTGCAGGTTTCTTGGTAACTGGTTTATGAGGAAAAATTCTAATCCATAATTTTCCACCTTTTTTAAGATTCTTAGAAATAACAACTCTTGCAGCTTCTATTTGATTAGCAGTAATCCAAGTAGGTTCTAATGCCATTAAACCATAATCCCCAAATGCTACATAATTACATTTAGTAGCTCTTCTTTTCATTCTTCCTCTTCTTTCTTTCCTAAATTTTCTTTTTTTTGGCGCTAACATATTTATAACACCCCTTCTTACTTGTTTAAATTAAACTAAAAAAATAAACTAAATTTCCTTAGGCATTGAAGCTAATTTTAATTTCTCTAGTACTTCAAATTGTTTCTTAGTTTCTTCATCCTTAAATGTCATACCTTTATATATCCAAACTTTAACTCCAATAACCCCCCATTTTGTCATAGCTTCATCTAAAGCATAATCAATATCAGCCATTAAAGTTTGTAAAGGTACCTTACCTAAAATTATTCTTTCTCTTCTGGCCAATTCAGCTCCATCTAATCTACCCGCAACTTCTATTCTAACTCCTTGAGCTCCTACCCTAATAACTCTAATAGCAGCAGCCCGCATAGCTCTTCTAAAACTAACGCGCTGCTCTAACTGCCTTGCTATACTATGTGCAACCAATTTAGCACTCAAATCAGGATGCTCTACCTCTTTCACTTCCATAACTACTTCCTTAGCAAATTCCTTAAATATAGCATTCTTTAGAGCCTCTATATCGCTTCCTCTTTTACCTATTACTATTGCAGGCTTAGACGTATAAATCGTTATATGTAAATTATTAGATTTTCTACCTATAATTATCTTTTCAATAGAAGCAGGATTAGGATCTTTGAATTTAGCACTACCTTCTTTGACTTTTAAACCCATCTTTTTTATTATACTTTTTCTTATATAACCAAATATAAAATTCCTTATTTTATGATCTTCAATAATAGCAGCCTGATAATCTTTTTTTCTAGGGAAAAACCAAACACTATCCCAAGATTTATTTATTCCTAATCTTAAAGCTTTAGGATGTACTTTTTGACCCAAAAAAAACACCTCCTTATTTTATTTCTTTACTCATTTTCCTACTTTTAGTTCCTTAGATTCCTTTACTTTTCTTTTTTTAATTTTAGTTCTTTCAGAAACCTTTAAAGTAATATGAGAAGTATGTTTTAAAATTCTAGTTCCAGAGCCTCGTGCTTTAGTATCCCATCTCTTTATATACGGTCCCTTATTAACAAAAACTTCATAAACAAATAAATTATTAATATCGACATCTTTATATTTATCAGATAAATATTCAGCATTAGCTTTAACAGAAAGCAACAATTTTTCAACCATTCTTGCAGCTTTTCTTGGAATAAAAGCTACTATATTAATAGCTTCATCCAAGGATTTCCCTCTAATTAAATCTAAAATAGGTTTTACCTTTTTATAAGAAGTTCTTAAATATCTTGCAAATCCATTAAAAGTAAAAGGAGTTACTTTAAAATAACTCCATTTATTTTCCCAATATTTTTGATGAGCAATCCTTTTAGCTTCTTTTAAATCCTTTGCCTTAATTAGTTCAAATTTTTGATTATTATCAGCATCTTTATAAACAATTTTATAAGTATATAAATACATAACAAAAAGCCCCCTTTAATATTATTTTCTAATTTTATTTTTTCTCTTTAGAAGCTCCTTTCTTTTCAGGATGGCCTTTAAAAGTTCTAGTAGGAGCAAACTCCCCAAGCTTATGTCCAATCATTTGTTCAGTAACATAAACTGGTACATGACCTTTCCCATTATGTACTAAAAAAGTAAGTCCAACCATTTCAGGAACAATAGTACTACGTCTTGACCAAGTTTTAATAGTCTTTTCACCTGTTTGAATTGCTTTTAAAACTTTTTTATATAATTTTTCATCAACGAATGGTCCTTTCTTAGAGCTTCTACCCATAAAATATTCCCCTCCTACTACTTAT
>Ga0197142_1002640_pt1 | contig 15519 bp, 15 predicted proteins | sample GBS60_MetaG_FD_148614 | JGI IMG/M metagenome (GOLD analysis project Ga0197142, IMG submission 148614) | Sediment microbial communities from Great Boiling Springs, Gerlach, Nevada, United States - GBS 60_MetaG | ecosystem: Environmental > Aquatic > Thermal springs > Hot (42-90C) > Sediment...
GCATGGAGGAGCGCAAGAACCAGACCGTGCACATCCTGCCCGGGGCGAGCTCTCCCGTCCGGACCCCGCTGGCCGAGCCGATCTTTCTCTTCTGGTCCGAGAAGATCAAGCCGGAGAAGCTGGCGCTGTACCGGCTGGAGGCCACCCGCGGCCAGCGCGAGATCGCCTTCCCGAACAACCCGCGGGATATGATCCGCCGCGGCCCGCGGCCCGTCCACCTCACCTTCAAGCGCCTGGACGAAAACCTCTACTGGATCGAGGTCAATCAGTATCTGGAGAACGGCGAGTATTGCCTGTCGCCGAGCGGCTCGCAGGCCGTCTTCTGTTTCCAGATCTACTGAGACGCTCCGACCCGGGCCGGAGGCGCGATCTTGCTAAAATCTCAATATGTTCCAGGGACTTGAACACACCGCAATCGCTTCGCCCGACCCGCAGAAGCTCGCTCAGTGGTATGTGGACGTGCTCGGCTGGACGATCAACTTTACCTATGCCGGCAACTACTTCGTCAAAGCGCCCAACGGCAGCATGCTCGAGATCATTCCCTCGGAGGGCGAACGCGTCGAACTCACCATGAAGACGCCGGGCATTCGCCATCTGGCGATCATCCCCGATGACTTCGACGCCGCCTACGAGCGCCTGAAGGCGGCCGGGGTCCGCTTCTACACCGAGCCGTTTGAGATCGAAGGCAATCGGCTGGTGTTCTTCGCCGACGGTGACGGCAACTTTCTCCACCTGATCGCTCGGCGAACGCCCCTGCCCTGACCGGTCGCGCTGTTGCTTTCGCACGTCTTCCGGGCCTTCCAATACCGCGATTTCCGCATCCTCTGGTTCGGCGCCTGCACCTCGAGTGTCGGCACGTGGATGCAAAAGCTGGCGCAGAGCTGGCTGGTCCTGCAATTGTCCAACTCGCCGTTCCTGCTCGGCCTGGACGCCTTCCTCGGCGAGATTCCCATCTTCCTGTTTTCGCTGGTCGGCGGCGCCGTGGCCGACCGGATGGATCGGCGCCATCTGCTCATCGCCAGCCAGCTCGTCCAGATGAGCTGCGCTTTCGCCCTGGCGCTGCTGTTCGTGCTCGACGCGCTGCGCGTCTGGCACATCCTCTGCCTTTCGTTCCTGGTCGGTCTTGCCCAGGCGTTCGGAGGTCCCGCGTACGCGGCGCTCATACCCGCCTTGGTGAAGGCCGACGATCTGCCGAACGCCATCGCGATGAACTCGATCCAGTTCAATCTGGCGCGCGTCATCGGCCCGATGCTCGGCGGTTTGGCGCTGACCAGAGTCGGCGCGGCCTGGTGCTTCGCCTTGAACGGTCTTTCCTACCTGGCCGTGATCGCTTCGCTTGTGGCACTGCGCATCCGGTTCCGTCCCGCCGCCAGCGAACAGTCGATCCTGGCGAGCGTCCAAGCCGGGCTTACCTTCATCCGGCGCCAGGCCTCGATGCTGTCTCTGATCGGGCTGGCGTTTTCCACCACCGTTCTCGGTGTCCCGGTCGTGGTCTTCCTGCCCGTGTTCGCCCGTGACGTCTTTCACCAGGGGGCGGAAGTCTATACGCTCTTGCTGTCCTTCTCGGGCGCCGGTTCGATCGTCGGAGCCCTTCTGGTGGCCGGCTTCAGCGAGCAGCGCCGCAAGGGCTGGACCGCCCTGGCGGGCCTTGTGACCCTCGGCGGCGCTCTTGCCGGCTTTGCGCTGTCGCGAAACCTGGCGGCTAGCTGCGCCCTGCTGTTCGTTGCCGGCGCGTCGCTCATGGTGGTGTTCGCCATGGTGACCTCGCTCGTGCAACTGCTCACAAGGGATGACATGCGCGGCCGGGTGATGAGCGTCTACAATGTGGCCTTTCGCGGCGGCATGCCGATCGGCAGCCTTCTTGCGGGACTGCTCGTGCCCGTCTTCAGCGCCCCGGTGGTCGTGGGCGTCGCCGGGGGGCTGCTGATGGTGCTGGGAGTATATTTGTTTCTGGGACGCCATGAAATTGCGAGCCTTTGAGCGCCGATGCAGTTGATGCGCGCGACGACCGAACGCCTGGCGCTTGCCGGGGCGGTGGTCGTTTTGACCGCGCTCAGTTATTGGGTCTTTCCCGGCCATACCTATCTCCAGCAGGACAATCAGATCTACGCGGCCATCCTCGAGCATCTCTACGATCCTTCGGTGTTGGCCGCCGATCCGGTCGCCACGCGGCATCACGTCACCTTCACGGTCTACGACGAGTTGGCGCTCGCGCTGCGGCGCCTCACCGGATTGGAGTTTCAACCGCTCCTGGTTGCCGACCAGTTGCTTCATCGCGCGCTGGGAATCCTGGGCGTCTGTCTGATGGCGACCGCGCTCGGGCTCTCGCGCGGCCTCTCGCTGCTGGTCGCCGCGTCGTACACGCTGGGTGCGACGGTGGCCGGGCCGGCCGTGCTGACCGTCGAGTACGAACCCAAACCCCGCTCTTCCGCCCTGCCGATGACGCTGCTGGCCATCGGATTGATCGCCCACCGGCGCTACGTCGCCGGCGGTTTCGCCGCCTCCCTCGCCTTCCTGTATCACCCGCCCACCGTCTATGCCTTCTGGCTGGTCTATTTTGTCGTGGAACTCTGGCCGTCACGCCCGGAGGAGATGAAGCGGCGGATCGAGGGCATCCTGCCGCTGGCCGGCGCCCTGCTGGTGCTGATGATCGCCGCGCGCCTTCAACCCGGTCTTGCCGATCCCGATCCCTTCTTCGGGACCATCGATGCGGAACTCGAGCAACTCCAGAAGGCGCGGGCTCCCTATGCTTGGGTCTCGCTTTGGATCGGACAGCGGCTCGGGCATTACCTGATTCTGTGGGGCATCGCAATGGCCGCCTTCTGGCGTTTGCGACCGATCATGCCTTCGGCGCTCCGGTTTTTCGCCCTCGGCCTGCCGCTCGTCGGCATGCTGAGCCTGCCGGTGTCCTACCTGTTGCTTGAAGGTTGGAAATGGGCGCTGGCCGCCAGGGCGCAACCCGCCCGCGCGCTGCTGTTCGTCACCCTCCTGGCGGTGGTTCTGCCGATGGCCGCCGGGCTTCGGGCGGGAGCCAACCGTCGTCCAGGCGAAGCCGTTGCCTGGTGTGCGCTGGCGTTTCTGCCCGCGCTGACCAGCGACGTCGTCTCCTGGCTCGGCCCCGGTCTGATCGATCCGATCAACTTGCGTCGCGCGGCGCTGGCCCTGGGGCTCGGCGCGCTCGCTGCCCTCGCCGCACGGCTGGCTCACAGGAAGAACCTGCTCAGTCGGCTCGTCTGGACGGCCGCGCTAGCCGCGCCCTTCTTTCTTATCCCCTCGGTCGGTCGAATCGTCAATTATCGCGAGATCGGCACGCCCGAGCTCGAGGAATTGATTGCCTGGGCGAGGGCGAATACTCCGAAAGAAGCCGTCTTCGCCTTTCCCGGCGCAGGCCGCAGCCTCCAGCCCGGTCTGTTCCGCGCCAGGGCGCTGCGGGCGGTCTATGTGGATTGGAAAGGCGGCGGCCAGATCAACATGGTTAGCAGCTTCGCCAAAGAGTGGCGCAAGCGCTGGCAGGAGGTGATGGAAGTGCCGTTTGAGGAGGCTCGCTTTGAGGGCTGGGCCGCCTCCGGCATCGACTACGTCGTCGTGGATCCGGCCCGCCGCCTGGCTGACAGGCCGGCGGAGTTCGAAAACGCCGCTTTCGTCGTGTACCGGATCCGGCAGCCCTCAGGCTGAAGCGCGGGAGCCGTCTCGGGCCTGCGCCGCCAGGAAGGCGTCCACTTCCGCCCGGCTTGGAATCGAGGCCTGCGCTCCCAGCCGCGTCACGGAAATGGCGGCGGCGGCGTTGGCGAACGCCAGGGCGCCCTCGAGCGGCATCTCCTCGGCCATCGCCACAGCCAGTGCCCCGTTGAAGGTGTCGCCCGCTGCTGTGGCGTCCCTGGCTTCGACAGGAAAGCCCGGCGCCGCCAGGCGACGCTCGCCGTCGGAAAAATAGCAGCCCAGATCGCCAAGCTTGAGAACCACCGCCCGGGGACCCATCGCCAGCAGCGCCTCGGCCACCTCCGGCGCCTGCTCGAGGGTCAGTCGCCGCGGCGAGAGACCCAAAAGCAAACAGGCTTCGCTTTCGTTCGGAGTCAACAAGTCCACCTGCTCGAGCAGATCTCGCGCCAGCGGCTGCGCCGGGGCAGGGTCGAGAACGGTGCGGGCGCCCTCCTCACGCGCCAGCCGCAAGGCCGCCGCCACCGTCGCAAGCGGCGTCTCAAGCTGAAACAGAGCCACGGCCGCGCCGCGAAACACCGGCCGGAGAGCTTCGACCTCGAAGGCGTGCAGCGCCTGGTTGGCGCCCGAGGCCACCACGATGGCGTTCTGGCCGGACTCCTCGACCCAGATCAGGGCCACACCGGTCGGCTGGCTGCGCGTGGCATGCACGGCGCTGACGTCCACACCCGCGGCGGCCAGACTCGCCTTCAAATGATCGGCAAACAGATCGTAGCCCACGCGGCCTGCCATTCGGGTGAGAACGCCTCCGGCACCCAACTTCCCGGCCGCGCAGGCCTGGTTGGCGCCCTTGCCGCCCGGGATCATCTGGAAATCGCGCCCGATTACGGTTTCACCCGGCGCCGGAAGACGCTCTACCCGGACCACGAAATCCATGTTCAGGCTGCCCACCACCGCCACGACCGGCTTCATGCGGAGAGATCGATTCCGAGCTTTTTCATCTCGTCAGCGTAATAGCGGCGGTGCAGCAGATCCCACTCCTCGCTTCCCTCGATGATTTCGCGCTTCTGCGAGCGGATCTTCTCGCGCGCCGCGCGGTCGACCCGCTCTTCGGCCATCAGCAGGTCGGTCATTTCCCGCACGATCTCCAACCGCACGTCGTTGGGCTCAAGCTTGAAGCGGAAGATCTTGGACTTCCGCATGGCGGCCACCAGTTTGTGCGAAAGATCGTTCACCTTATCGCGCGATAGTTTCATCGGATCGCCGGTTTCGCGTCCGGAGGCCCGCACCACTTTTCGCTGGGCAATCAGCGTATTCTTGATTTTGCGGAACATTTCCTGGTAGCTGACGCCCTCGCGACGCATGTAGTCGCTATATTGACTCAGGATCTCCCGCACCTCCTCATTCAGCCGGTCTTCGACGGCAAGATCCTGCTCAATCACTTGCGCGATGGTGCTGACGGCGGTTTGTGGGTTGTTGGTCTCGATAACCTTGGGGGTGAGCCTTTTGACGATCTCGCGGGCGATATAGGCGATAAATTCCCTAGAAAGCAGCATTCCTGAGCCGAGCGCTCCGCACCGACACTCTAGGGTCAGTGTAGCGGCTCGCGCCGGCCACTGTCAACCGAATCAAGGATGCGAAATTCTCAGCCGGCTACTTGTTTGGGCGGCACGATCCGGCCGCCCAGCGCCAAAATGACCTTCAGCGTCTCGGCGGCGTTTTCACGATCATATGCCTTCTCGCTCTCCGGCAACTCCTCGTACGGCACGAGCAGAGGGGTTTCTTTCCGGGCGTCGTCCCGGCGCGGTCCCCAGCGCCAACCCTCCAGCATCCGGCGCCGCGCCCACAGCTCGTGATTGTTGCGGGCGAGCAGCTCGACCAGAGGGATGAGCTCCGCATCCAGCTCGATCGCCGAGGTGTCGATCGGTTGCGGTCGGTAGTTCATGGCCGGTGGCCGTCCTCTTCCGGCCGGCATCGGCCGGCTCTAGGGCTCGTCATAGCCGCCCAACCGCCGCACCCAGATATTGCGGTACCGGATCGGGACGTCGTGGTTTTGAATCACCAAGGGCGCCTCCGGCGCATGCGGTTCCAACGGTTTGTGGATCCGGTGCGCCATCTGGCCGACGAAGGCCTGATGATTGTGCACGACCACGCCGTTGTGGAGCACGGTTACAATCGGCGGTTTGGCGACCCGTCGGCCTTCGAATTTCGGCGCTTCGAAGATAATGTCGTAGGTTTGCCACTGACCGGGAGGGCGGCAGGCGTTCACCAGGGGCGGAAATTGGCCGTAGAGCGCTGCGGCCTGGCCGTCGGCATAAGTGGCAACCCCGTAGGAGTCGAGCACCTGCACCTCGTAGCGGCCCATCAAAATAATGCCGCTGTTGCCGCGCCATTGTCCCGCCGTGCGGGGCTCCGGGGGAACCATCCACTCCACGTGAAGCTGGATGTCTCCGAAACTCTCCTTGCTGATGAGGTCTTCGCCCTTGCCGGTCACCTCAAGATATCCGTTCTCGAGCTTCCAGCCTCGCGCCGGCCAGCGCAGCCGCGAGGTGTCCTTGCCGTCGAAGAGGACGACAGCGTCCGAGGGCGCGCGCCCGGGCGCTTGCTCGGTGCTCGGTGTGCCGGGATCGACGACGCGCGGCCGCGGCCGGTCGATATCGTGCACGCGCCAGCGCTGGCCGGGAAGCATCGGGGTGTCACGATAACCGAGGTCTGCTTGCGCCGCCGTCTTTGCAGGCGGCGCCTGGCCGGCCAGAATGAGAAAGGCCACGGCGGCCGCCGACGCCGCTACGGGAACAACCATCTTGGTTCGCACCGTCTGTCTCCTCATCGACACATTCTAGTGCCAGCCTACCAGGAGCCCGGGGCGGGCCGTTTGGCTTCTTGCAGTCGGCGGGTTAATCTGGTACACAGTGATCTCTGTGTCGCGGCGGACCGGTCCATAGCCGGCCGGCGCCCGAGGAGGATCCCAACCGCAATGAGCAAGGGTGGCAGCCGATCCAGGAAAGCTCCCCAGAAGCCGGCTCCGGAACCGACCTCTGCCGGAGATGAGAAGACCGCTCCCGAGATGCCACTGACCAAAGAGAGGCAGATGGAGCTTTACGACAGGGCAATGAGGCTGTTTCACGCCGGCGAGCTGGCCGAGGCCATCGACGCTTTCGAGGCGGTGCTGACCGGGCCGAGCAAAGAGATCGCCCAGGCTGCTCGGCTCCACCAGGCCGCTTGCCGGAAACGGCTTGCCTCGCGCGAGGTCGTCCTGGTGTCTCCAAGCGAGCACTACGACTATGCGGTGGCGCTCATCAACCAGCGCGAACTCGACCGCGCCCTCGAGCATCTCGAGCAGGCGCTGGCCGGCGCTCAGAACGGCGATCACATCCATTACGCCTTGGCGCTCTGCTATGGACTGAAACAGGACTTCGACCGGGCGGCGGCGCACCTCAGGCGGGCGATCGAACTCAACCCTCGCAATCGAATCACGGCACGCAATGATCCCGATTTCCAACCCCTGCTCGAGAGGGCCGGGATCCGCGAACTGCTTGAGGCGGAGAGAAAAGGCTCTGAGTAAGGCTGGACAGCTTACGCGAGAGGCGCCGCTGCGCATCGTGGCGATCGGCGGGGGTACCGGTCTGGCGACCTTGTTGCGGGGCTTGAAGCATTACACCCACTACCCTTCCTACGGCTCGGGCGAGCGCCTGCAACCGCCAATCGACATTACCGCAGTCGTCACCGTCACCGACGACGGGGGCAGCTCCGGCCGCCTGCGGCGAGATTTCGACGTGTTGCCTCCCGGTGACATTCGCAACTGTATGGTAGCGCTGTCGGAGGATGAAGCCCTGCTGGCGAAACTCTTCCAATACCGGTTCGACGCCGGCCGGGGCTTGAAAGGACATAGCTTCGGAAACCTGTTCCTGACGGCGTTGACCGCCGTCACCGGCGACTTCGCCCACGCCGTGCGCGTTTCCTCGGAGGTGCTGGCGATCGTCGGCCGCATCTACCCCTCCACCGGCGCCAATGTCGTGCTCGAGGCGCAATTGGCCGACGGCAACGTCGTCACCGGCGAGACCAGGATCAGCCGCAGCAAGGCGCGCATCGAGCGAATCTGGCTGCGGCCGCCCGAGGCCGAACCGCTCGCCGAGACGCTCGAGGCCATCGCGGCTGCCGATCTGATCACGCTCGGTCCCGGTTCGCTGTTCACGAGCGTCATTCCGAACCTCTTGATCCGCGGCGTCCCCGAAGCCATTGCTGAGTCGCGAGCGCTCAAAGCCTATTTTGTAAATCTGATGTGGCAGCCGGGCGAGACCACCGGCTTCACCGCCTTCGATCACGTCGAGGCGATCCAGCGTCATGCGGGGCGGCGCTTGCTGGATTGCGTCGTCGTCAACACGCGGCCGATTTCCGCGGCCCTGCGCCGGCGGTATGCCGCCGAGCGGTCTCAACCGGTCGAAATCGATGTCGATCGGCTCCAATCGCTCGGACTCCGGGTGGTGGGCGAGGACCTGCTCGCCGAGGGCGACATGGTGCGCCACGATCCCGCGCGCACCGCAGCCGTCGCCGTCGCCCTGGCCGGCGAGAGCCGCGCGCAGCGGGCGCCTCACTTGCGGCGGAGGCGGGCCGGAACCGCCTGAGGCGGACGATAATGGAAAGTCGCATCCATGTGCTGATCCTGGCCGCCGGTCTGGGCACCCGAATGAGATCGCGCAAAGCGAAGGTGTTGCACCGGGCCGGCGGTATGCCGCTGATCGAACACGTCGTCCGAACGGCGCTCGAGCTGGCGCCGCCTGAGCAGGTCACCGTCGTCGTAGGCCATCAAGCCGAGGAGGTGAGGCTGGCCGTCGCCCGCTACGGTGTCGGCTTCGTTGTTCAGGCCGAACAGCGCGGCACCGGCCATGCCGTGATGGCCGCCCGGGAGGCGTTGAGCGGCGCCGGCGGACTCGTGCTCGTGCTCTATGGCGACTGTCCGCTGCTCCGCGCCGAGACCCTGCGCCAGCTCGTGAGCCTCCACACCCGAACCGGCGCCGCCGCCACCCTCATCACCACGGTGCTCGACGACCCGACAGGCTACGGCCGCATTCTCACCGACCCGGACGGAAATGTGGCGGCCATCGTCGAAGAGAAAGCGGCTACGGCCGAGCAGCGCGCCATCCGCGAAATCAACAGCGGGATCTACTGCTTCCAGGCTGAGCCGCTCTGGAGGCATCTGGGTGAAATCGGCGCGGACAATCCGGCGGGCGAGTTCTACCTCACCGACATCATCGCCATCTTCCGCCGCCACGGTTACTCGGTGCGCGCCTTCCGTCTCACGGACTCCCACCAGGTGCTCGGCATCAACAACCGGATCGAGCTCGCCGCAGCCGACCGGATCCTGCGCGAGGCGAAGCTGCGCGAGGTAATGCTCGCCGGAGTGACCGTCGAGCGGCCGGAGACGGTCACCATCGATCAGCCCGTGCGCATCGGCATCGACACCCTCATCGAGCCGTTCGCCCAGATTCTGGGGGAGACTTCGATCGGAGAGAATTGTCGCATCGGCGCCGGCGCCATCGTGCGCGATTCGCGTCTGGGCGACGGCGTCGAGATCGGCCCTTACACCATTGTTAACCAGTCCGTGCTCGAGGACGGCGCCCGGGCCGGCCCGTTCGCGCGCCTTCGCCTGGATAACCACATCGAGGCGGGCGCGGCGGTGGGCAACTTCGTCGAGATGAAGAAGGCGCGCTTGGGACGGCGATCGAAGGCCTTGCACCTGGCCTATCTGGGCGACGCGGTAATCGAAGAGCAGGTCAACATCGGCGCCGGAACCATCACCTGCAACTACGACGGAACGGCCAAGCACCCTACCACCATCCGGCGCGGGGTCTTCGTCGGCAGCAACGCCACGCTGGTCGCTCCGGTGGAGCTGGGCGAGGGCAGCTACGTGGGGGCGGGCAGCGTCATTACCGATTCCGTGCCCCCCGACGCCCTGGCCCTCGGCCGCGCCCGCCAGGTGATCAAAGAAGGCTGGGCGCGCCGCCGCCGCGAGCGCGCCCAAGCGGCCGGCGCGGAGCTCACCGCGCCTACTGCGGATTCTGCGGCTGCGCCGGCGCCCGGCCCAGAAACGCCTCGATCTGGCTGAGCTGCTTGCGAACGAGCTCGGCGTTCTGCGCCTGCGGGGCAAGTTCAAGATAGCGCCTCAGGTGTTGGGTCGCCTCCTCGAGCTGGTTCTGCTGCGCCAGGACGATGCCGAGCACGTGCTCCACTTGCGGGAACCGCCGGTGTGCATTGAGTTTGATCGCCTCGCGCGCGCTCTTCTCCGCGTTGCTCAAGTTGTTCAGGTTCAGGTGAGCGACCGAATTGTAAAAGTAGGCGTCGGGGAAGTCATAAGGATTGAGCTGAATCACCCGATCAGTCGTGTCGGCCACAGCGCGCCAATCTTGCTTGCGGGCGTCGAGCAGCGCCAGGTTCAGGTAAGGGCTGACGAACTTCGCGTCGGCCGCCAGGGCCTTCTCGTAGGCGCCTCGCGCCTCCTCGAGTTTGCCCACGGCCTCATACACTTGCCCGAGAGCATGCCAGGCCACGGCGTACTGCGGATAGATGTTCACTGCCTTCTCGAGCTCGGCTTGCGCCTTGTCCCACTTCTTCTTGGCCGCCTCCTTGGTCCCCTTCTCGAAGGCCTTCTTGGCCGGATTCGGTGCGCTCAGCGTCGTCATCGAGATGGTGAAGCCTTCCACGTTGGCCAGCTTGCGGAGGATGAGCGTGCCGACGTCCGGGTTGTCGAACATCCGGCGCCCGGTGAGCTCGACTGACGTCGAACGATAGCCGGGAAGGGAAGCACGGAGCTCGCAGCCCATCAAGTCCCGCTCCGAGATGGTCCGTCCGGACATGCCCCCGAAGCCTGGCTGGTTGCCGGCGCCGCCCGGAAGGCCGCCGAAGCCGGGTTGATCGGCTCCGCTATAGCTCGCGTCGGCCATCATCGCCTGGTTCTGGCCCACCTGGAAGCTGAAGCGACCCTTGGAATCAGTATAGGCCTCGGGAATCACGCGGCCGCCGCAGACGCGCTCGATGACCACCGAAGGCGGCGCCGGCGTGCCGTCCTCCATCATGACCCTGCCTTGGAGGAAGATCGGCCGTTGGAACTCGGGAAAGCGCTCCGGCTGTTGCTGGCCGGGGAATGGCGTTTCCTGGCGTCCGGGAAACGGCGTCGGCTGCTCGCCACGGCCGGGGCTGGGTGCGGGCCCGGGACCGGGTGCCGGACCCGGCGCGGGCGTCGGTGCCTGGCCCGGGCCTTGGCCCCCGCCGGGCTCCTGCGCAGCCAGCGCGATCGAACAAACTATCAGCGCCGCGGTCGCCGCCAGCCGGCGCCAAAACATGCCCGAGCTGTTCATGGGAATGCCTCCTCGACGAGCTAGGTTCATTATGGCACAGATCGGCGCTGAAAAAGTCCGCTCGGCTAAAATAGCGGTCATCATGGGCGGACGACGCAAATGGTTAATCACCGTCGCCGTGGCAGTCCTGAGTGGCGGGTGCGGAACGGCGCCGCAACCGGCGGCCAAGCAAGAGGAGCCGCCGCCGGAGCCGGTGGACGGGCAGAAGGCCTTCTTCCAGTGCTACGTCGCCGCGCGCGGCTGGGCCGGCGATGTGCAAGGCTTGCGCCTGGAAAGCGTCAACATCCCAGAAGTCAAGCCGGTGGGCGGCCGTTACGGCGCCTGGCGCGCGAGCCTGGTATCTCCGAGCAAAGGGCGAATCGCCATCTACAATTACTCGGTGGTGCAATCCTCCGGTAAGTTCATCAAAGGGGTGTTTCAGGATCACGAGGAGGCCTACAGCGCCGGACTCGAAAAGCCTTGGTTGGTGAGCGCTTTCAAAATCGGCTCCGAGGAGGCCTTCAAAGCGGCAATGGAGCGCCGCGAAGCTCAGGAGTACGTCAAGAAAAACCCCGACAAGCCGATGTTCTTCCTGCTCGAGCAGACCCGCCGCCACCCCAACCTGGCCTGGCGGGTTGTCTGGGGCGAGAGCGTCTCGCGAAGCGATTTCTCGGTGTTCATTGACGCCAGTACGGGCAGGTTCCTCGAAGTGATGCGCTAGGAGCCGCCGTTACGGCCTCACCAAAGGCGTCACCACGAGTCTGCGAATCTCCACCTGGCGGTGGTCTCCCTGGATGCTGATCGGACCGGGCCGGTCCTCGTGCGGGTCGTGGGCCATGGCTGTCAGGCCCTCGATCACCGCCTTATCGATCACTTTCGTCCCGTTGAGCACCACCGTCACGTCGCGCCCGATAAGCGTGACTTCAAGCGTCTGCCACTCGCCCGCCGGCTTGCTCGCGTTCACCGAGGGCGCAATGCGGCTGTAGATGGATCCGTGGGACTGAACCGAGGGCGGCCGGCCGAAGTCGTCCAGCACCTGCACTTCGTAGCGCCCGCGCAGCCCGATGCCGGAATTGGATCCCGGCACAAGGCGGTATTCGGCTTCGAGCTTGAAGTTCCAGAACGTCTGCTCGGAAACGAGGTTGTTGGCGTTATCGACATTGCTCAGAATGCCGCCGACAACCGACCAGCCGAGCTCCTTGCCGGGAATCATCGCCTTCCAGCCGGCCAGATCCTTGCCGTTAAACAGTTCCACCGGTGCAGCCTCTCGCCAACTGCCGTCATCACGGTCGGCGATGACCGGCGCGCGCTCCCCAATCCAGGCCAAACGCGTCTCAGGGTGCCCGTCCACTTCGAACGTGCCGCGGAGCTTTCCGCCCTCTAGCCGGGCGCGATAGACTCCACGGCGCTCGGGCACCTGGGCGTAGGGGAGCTGCTCGCCGGGCAGGGCGTAGCGGCGGGTGAACACGAATCGGAGTTCGCCGTCTCGAATTGCAATCTCCGGGATCTCATAGAGCCCGCCGCCCGGCGCGCCGACGAAACGGCCCTTGAGCTCGCGCGTGCCCGCGCCCTCCACCTCCAGCCACCAGGCGCGACTGCGCGACTCGCCGGGAACCTCAATGTTCCACCGGCCGTTAAAGTCGGTCTCGCGAGCGTTCGGCGCCTGCCGGCAGTTGCTGGTCAAGAGCGCAGCAGCGAGTAGGATTGACATGCGTGCCTTCACGGCGCCAATGTATCACAACTCGCCTCCGGCGCCGCTGATGGACTATACTGGCCGGAATAACAGGAGGTGGCCCCATGCCCGAACCCACGGTTTTGCGTCGGGCGCGCCTGGCGGCGCAAGCCCCCGCCGCGCGCACCGGTAAGCCCTCCGACGTGATTCGCCAAGTCTCTTGGCGCCGAGTTCGCGAACCGGTATCCGGCCGGAGCTACACCGTCCTCCAAATTGTCACCGGAAGCGGTCTGGTCGGCTACGGGGAGTGCGGCCCGGTCGACCCCCGTGAGACGCAGGCCGCCTCCGAGGCAATCCGCGAAGAGGACCCGTCGGCCTATGAGGTGATTCGCACGCGTCTGGCCGCTTTTCCCGGCGCGCATGCTGCCGTCAACATGGCCTTGCTCGACATCCTGGGGCAGCGCGCCGGAGCTCCGGTCTATCAGCTTCTGGGCGGTCCGACTCGCAACAAGGTGCGCGTGCTGGCGACTCTGGAAGGCGCAACGGAGGACGAGCTGAAGCGCGGCGCCGAGGCGGCGCTCCAGGCGGGCTACAAAGCCCTCAGCGTGCCCCTGCCCGAAGTGCGGGCCCCCAACCAGGGCCAAGCTTTCGTTCTGGCGGTGCGCAAGCGCCTGGAGGACCTCCGCGCCGCCACCGGCCCCGGGGTCGATTTCGTGCTGGACGCCGCCGCCCGCCTGAGCCCGGGTGACGCCGCCTCCGTGACCGCGGCGCTCGAACGCTTCCATCTGTTATGGCTGGACGAGCCCTGCCCGCTCGTGAACCTTGGTGCCCTGCGCAAGATCTCGGAGGAGACCGTCACGCCGGTCGGCTACGGCCGGTCGATCCACCAGGCCGCCCAATTTCAAGACCTGCTCCGCGAAGGCCTGATCGACGTGCTGCGACCGGATATCGCCCTGAACGGCATCAGCCAGATCCGGCGCATGGCCGCCATCGCGGAAACCTACTATGTCGCCGTCGCCCCGTTCCACAAGGGCGGTCCGATCGGCACTGCCGCCGCCATCCATCTGGCGGCCAGCCTGCCGCATTTCTTCATCCAACAGATCCCGCTCCCGATGGATGCCCAGGACCGCGCCATGCGCGCCGCTCTGACGTCGGGATCGATCGAGGCGCCCAAGGACGGCTTCGCCGCGCTGCTAACCGGACCCGGCTTGGGAATCCGGGTCAACGAGGAGGCTTTGAAGATATATGCGACGTCGTGAGTTCGTCTCGGCAGTGCTCGGCGGGGCGCAGGCGGTGCGTGCCGCCTCCCCGCGATGGTGCGGCTGCGCTCTGGCGCCGCCTCAGGCGCCGTTGGGCGCCGAAGCCTTCCAGGGACTCGGCTCGAAGGTGCGCGTGACGAACATGAAAGTTTTCGGCGTCACGCTCGACCCCAAGTCCGACCGGCCCTACGTGTTCGTCAAGCTCGAAACCAATGAGGGACTGGTGGGCTGGGGTGAGGCGACGCTCGAAGGCAAGGCCGGCGCCGTCATGGCATGCATCAACGACTTCCGGGATTTCATTCTCGGCGCCGATCCCATCCAGGTCGAGCACCACTGGCAGTCGATGTATGTCCACACCTTTTACCGCGCCGGTCCGGTCATCGGTTCGGCCATCTCGGGCATCGATCAGGCGCTTTGGGACCTGCGCGGTAAGATCCTCGGCCTGCCGGTGTACCGGATGCTCGGCGGACCGTTCGATCCGCGCGGCGTGCGCGGCTACTATCACGCGCGGGCGCGCAACCTCGAGGAGCTGCGCGCCCTGCGCGCCTCGGCCAAACAGTTCGGCATCACCTGTTTCAAAAGCGGCATCCCGGGCTACTACGAATGGATCGAGACGCACGAGAAGATCTCGCGGGCGGTGAAATGGATGGAGACGCTGCGCGAGGGTCTCGGGCCGGACATCGACATCGGCGTCGATTTTCACGCCAAAACCAGCCCGGCCGTGGCCTCCATCCTGGTGAAAGAGGTCGAACCGCTCAACCTGCTCTTCATCGAAGAGCCGTGCCCGCCGGAGAACGTCGATGCGATGGCGCGCATCGCCCGGCGCTCGACCACGCCCATCGCCACCGGCGAGCGCCTGGTGGCCAGCTACGGCTGCCAGCGGCTCATCGAGTTGGGCGTGGCCGACATCCTTCAGGTGGACATCAACCATGTCGGCGGCATCACCGCTTTGTGGAAGGTTGCCGCTATGGCCGAGGCCTCCGGGATCTCGATCGCGCCGCACGCTTGCGAGGGCCCGATCGGCGCCATCGCCACACTCCATGTCGATGCCGCCGTCCCCAACTTCCTCGTCCAGGAGATTTGCAGCGGCGTCGAGCCGGGCTTTCAGGAAAAGGTCTGGCAGGAGTGGCTGGGCTTCCCGGCCATGCGAATGGTCGACGGGCGTTTCCCGCTTCCCGAGAAGCCCGGCCTGGGCTTCGAGCTCAGCGAAGAGTCCCTGAAAAAATACCCCTTCCGGGGCACCGTCCCCATGGCGCGCGTCTTCCACGAGGACGGTTCCGTGGCCGCCTGGTGATGGCTCAGCGGTAGTTGACCATCTTCGGGCAACTGGTTCAAGATCGAGGCGGGCACAGTGAAGTTGCCCGCGCCGGCATTGGCGAAACAGACGAAGGCGGCGCCGTCGTAGTCGGGATTGTCGTCGGTGCCGCCGACGCGCCGCGCCGAGACGCCGGAGATGATCATGACCCCGGCGCCGCCGCTCCAGGTGAGCGCGAGCCCCTGCGACCGCGTGATGTTGCTGATGCCGTCGCGGTTGGTCCAGACAAAGGGCGCCGGTACGGTCACGCTGGCCTCGAACGGGCCGATGTCATTACCGCCC
>Ga0197142_1002642_pt1 | contig 15517 bp, 11 predicted proteins | sample GBS60_MetaG_FD_148614 | JGI IMG/M metagenome (GOLD analysis project Ga0197142, IMG submission 148614) | Sediment microbial communities from Great Boiling Springs, Gerlach, Nevada, United States - GBS 60_MetaG | ecosystem: Environmental > Aquatic > Thermal springs > Hot (42-90C) > Sediment...
ACACGCACTCCAAACTGTAGCGGTGTGGAGAACTGGGCAATCGAGCAGGTGAAGGGGCTGAACTGTGGCAGCCGGTTCCAACACCGCTTGTATCCGGCCTCCACCGCGAGGATAGAAACCGGGACGTTCCAGTTGAACCGTTACTTTCAATCCCAACCGTTGCAAATAACCAGACCAGGTGAGTTGCAAAAAGTGCACGCAAGGTGCATGGGGTACATGAGTTCCTCCCGTGATCACCACTTCGCTAGGCCTGTTTGTTCGCAGCAGCAACGGCAGATAGACCGTTTGCAAAACAAGTGACACGGACCCCGCAGTGCCAATGTTCCAGTGGTAACTACCGGCTTGAATCGATTGCGGTTCGAAATAGAGCGTGGTCGAACCCACCTCAGCTCCTTTATAACGTGCTCGTCCCACTTCAGCAGCTGCCTTGACACAAGTCAGGTGCTGCGGCTGTAATCCCGGCCGGCTGCGACCTGCGCGAATATGGAACAGCTTGAACGGTCGGCCCGTCATCAGCGACAGTGTCAGGGCGGACCGTACGATCTGGCCACCCCCTTCCCCAATCGAACCATCCAATTCCAGCATGCACCTTCGCTCCCGGACAATTCCGACTTGGAGGCACTCTAACAGGCCCAGTCCAACTGGGATACATTCTAACAGCCATGGTCCAAATATTGAGGTGGCACCTGGCTCTACAGTTCATTCCGCTGTGGTTCCCGGATGCTCGTTGCAATCGTGGACGAGTACTGTGCCAGGCCCGTGTCAGCCAGGGCCGCAGCGATGTCAAAAGAGGATCTGACTGCATCAGGTGGAGGTGCGACCTTTCCAGCCCACCGGTCGCCCCAGTAGAGCCCGAAACAAGGCATACCACTGAATGGCTAACAGTATGATTATGGCCAGAGGATGGAACACGACGGACTCCCAGCGGTGACGAAATCGGATCGCCATGTCCCAACGCATCAGAAATGCAGACATCGCGGCGATAGTCCAAAGCCAAAAGTTTTTCCCGTTCCCGTGGCTACCTCCGATTACAACGTCTCCCCAAGAAGGGGATATGAAGGAACTGGAGCACACGTTCACCAGCAACGCCAGCCAGGGTACCACCTGGCCGCACAGCAGCACTGTCGTCCAAAAGCCGATCTGAGATGTACTGGCCATGCCTTCGCGTGCATTTTTCGCCAATCCATTCCAGACCGCTGCTGCCGAACGATACATGCGACACCAAGCAAGATCTGTGGCATCAGCAATATCTGTGCGAAAACCATTGCGCCGGTAGGCACGTGGCAGGGTCAAACCGTCGTGTCGGGACATACGGATGTTAGCATGGCCTCCTACTGCCTGATAGGCTTTCTGTGTAGTGACAAACCACTGACCACATCCCGCTCCCAATCCCACCCAACGTTTGCGTCGCATCAAGCCAATGGGCAAAAAGCCTAGAAGGATGTAATGGATCAAGGGCAGGACCAGTTTTTCCAGCCAGGTTACCGTGATCTGCTGAGGGAAACCGCTGACCAGGTCCGCACCACTGGCTTGGAGAAACCGAATCATTCTTTTCAGACCATCCGGGTGGAGTCGGACATCAGCGTCCAGGAAGGCCAGATACTCGTAGCTGGCCCGTTGGGCAAGCTGATAGCAGGCGTGTTGCTTCCCACACCAGTCCTGTGGAAGAGGCAACCCGTGCACCAAATGCACGCGGTTATCCTCCTCAGCTAGCTTGCGGACGTGCTCTGCTGTGCCATCGGTTGACTGATCGTCCAGAACGAGAACCTCCAGGACCACGTCACGAGACGCCAGGACACTTCGCACACATTCGACGATGTTCTCTTCCTCATTACGTGCCGGGATCAAGACAGAAATTCTGGGCTGGACGTGTCTGCCGTCGTCCATCTCTTCTGCAGGTGGAGGACGAAATTGGGATCGGTTGACGACATACATCACGACAGGCACAAGAGCACATATCAAACAAAAAGTTGCCCAGGTCATCATACCGCTTTCTGTTCCGCAACAGGATGGAACTGAAGCAATCGCACGAAGCTGCCCACGTGAATGGAATCCCAGCTCTAAGCACTATTGCGATTTATAGCCTCATCTTCTCGGCGCATGATCGAGGCATGTTCCGGATGGTAGGTCTTTCCTCGAAAGAAGGCGCGTAATCTCTGCCAGGATTCATACCAGCCACCGATGCCGCTTTGCCCCATCAGAAGTATCTGAAAATCCTCTTCCCGCTGGCGGATGGCCTCTGCCGCCAAGGCATCCATGGTCTGCGTCAATGCCGCGGTGATGACCTCAGTCCACTGCGGAGGGGAAAGGGTATTGCCCGATTCCAACACAAGGGGTGCACCTATGCGTATTAGGGCTTCGGGAGTGCGTTCGGTCCAAAAGGTATACTCCAAAGCTATGGGCAAGATCAATCCGTGGCTGAGTCGCGCGGCCAGATGCCCTACTCCCGCTTCCAGATGTACGGGTCGTGTGCGTACATCTACGAAACGGCCCTGGGCTGTCACCCACAATGCATGACCCGGTCGTGATAGCACACTGAGACCATAACGTAGAAAATCAGCTGCCCCTCGATAGGTGTTCAACTCGATGCCGAGAAAACCTAATCGGCTCATGAAGCGGTAACGCCCCAAGGCTTGAGCGTCAATGAACGCGAAGTGCTCATGCTGGGGAAGCAAACCGCTGAGAAATAAACCGATCAGAGGATCCCACCACGAGGGATGGTTCAATACCACGAGTAACGGCAAGGAGCTGTCCTGCGGTAGGGGACTGCTTGTACGAGAAAGTCGCACGGCATGGAAATGTCGGGCCAGGTAACGCCGAACATAACGGCGGAAGCCCCGGAGCAACCATTTCCAGCGGGGGGGCAGCTCCCGCACTGAGGGTAAGGCAGGGTCACGGGGACTAGCCAGTCCAGGTTTCATAGCTTCTCAGGAAACTGCCGCCACTTGGGGAGACCCTGCAGGATAGCAGGCATCAAGCGCAATTTTGTCGCGATCCAAAGCATCCGCAGCAATCCATCCCGACATCAGGACCATCGGCATGCCCGGTCCCGGATGAGCTGCCCCTCCGGCCAAATACAGGCCGCGAATATCCGGTGAGCGATTGGATGGCTTGAACGCCCCACCCCAACGTCCGTGACTGGCTAAACCGTAGATCGCCCCTTGAAGAACATGGTAACGGTTGTGAATATCTTGGGGCGTCAGATGCGCCTCACACACGATCCTTTCTTCAAGGTCCGGCATTTGTCCCGTTGTCTTGAGTTTCTGGAGGATCACGCGTCGGTACTCGGGGAACATCTGCTTCCAATCGTGGTGCGGGCGTAGGTAAGGTGCATGGACAAGGACATACATAGCTTCCCCGCCAGGAGGAGCAACGGTGGGGTCCGTCTTGGCTGGGGCCGCAATGTAACATGTCGGATCGGGCGCTGGCTCGCCTCGACGGTAAATCGCTTCGAACTCCTCGTGAGGATCACGAGAAAAGACAAAGTTGTGATGCTGGAGGTGGTCGTATCCCTTACGCAAGCCCAGAAACAGAACAACACCCGAGCACGCCGGCTCATAGGAACGCCGTCGCTCAAACTGGCGTGCGGCTTTGGGAGCCGTTTGGGCCAATAACTCTCGATGGGTACGCACAGCATCGGCATTGGAAACGATGGCCGCGAAAGGCCATTGCTCGCCGTTATCCGTTTCCACCCCGACTACGCAGCGATTTTCCCGGTCGACAAGGATTTGTCGAACACCCGTCGATACACGCAATTCTACGCCCAATTCCTGGGCCAGGCGGATCAATGCTTCCGCGACCGCCCGAATACCCCCTTGGGGATACCACACCCCTTCATGAACTTGCATACTGGCAATTCCGCACAGCACCGCCGGGGACATTTCAGGATTGGACCCGACATACTGAGTGAAATGATCTAGCATCTGGGCCACACGTGGATCCGGATGATACTTGCGTACGGTGCTGGCTACAGAATAACCCATGCGCATTCTTAGGATGTCCCGAAGTACGGCTAGTGAACCCCCGAACTTCAGGTCCAACATATCACGGATTCCACCAATTGGTCGCCAGAAGTAGTAACGCTCGGAGATGCGATGCAATCTTTCGGCCAATTGGATAAAGGAGCGGTATCCCTCTCCCACTTTCTTGTCCGGGACGAATCGATCCAGATCGACTGCCATGCGGTCGACATTTTCCCAGAGGTCGAGAAATGTGCCATCGGTGAAGAAACAGCGCCATTGGGGATCCAAGCGAATCAGAGTCAGATAATCCTCCAGCTTGCGGCCTGCTTCTTGGAAAATCCGTCGCAACACGCCCGGTAGAGTCAGAATGGTAGGCCCCATGTCGAAGCGGAACCCCTGGGTTTGCAGTACCGCCGCTTTACCCCCCAACCACGCACTTTTTTCCAACACAACCACACGATAGCCACGGGCTGCCAGGGTACACGCTGCGGCCAGACCACCTAACCCAGCGCCAATGACACCAATCGGCCCTTTTCCGTTCCTACTCACCGCTTTCTCCTTTCCATATGCATGAGGTCCACAGTATCCTACAGAGTCCCAGTGGTGTTGTGTTATCAGCGTTTGTGCTCTCAAACAGTTCGGGGAGCTGCTCTGACTCATCCTGTCCAGAATACGGGGTGCTCCCAGCTCCAGATTCGTCTGAAGGAAATTATCGAGGCAATCAAAGGGTCGTCGATTCCGCCATCAGGGACAAATCGGATTTGAGATAAGGATAGGTCGGCGGAGCCATTCCGACTGGGTGAGCATTTTCTGTGGGTGTCCCCTGTGGCAAGGGACAGCTGGTTTCGTCCTCAACACCAGGTGTGCCTAGCCAACCGTTCTCCAGGCCCAAGTCCTTGAGTAACAGGCGGGTGCTGATGCGAGCCGATTCGTAAATTACCGGCAAGCCGCTCCCCGGGTGAGTCCCGCCGCCGACCAGGTAGAGTCTGTCCAATTCTTCAAAGCGATTGTGGGGTCGCAGATGCAGCATTTGGGACCAGGTGTGTGCCAGATTGAAGGTAGCCCCGCGATAAATGGCGTAATCCTGTTCCCAATCCGCGGGCGTCACCATTTTCTCGACCACAATCCGGCGCTCCAGATCCGGCAAACCAAGCCTGGCGAGTTGTCGCAACACACGGGCACGGAATGGCAACGCCTCACGTGACCAGTCAATATTGGGGTGTTGATGGGAAACGGGGACCAGCACATACAGCGTACTGTAACCCGGCGGTGCCAAGGAAGTGTCGGTGACGCAGGCATTCTGCACATAAAATGAGGGTTCGTCCGAGAGAACATGCCTCTGCTCAATGTCCTCGAGATTGCGCCCATAATCGCGGGCACAGTGGATCGTGTGATGAGGCAGGTGGGAGTACAGACCTTTGATGCCCAGATAAAGCATGAAGGTGGAACAGGAAAACTTCTTGCGTTCGATACGTCGGTTGCTCCAGCGACGGCGTAGCCGATCAGGCACCAGTCGAGTTATCGCGTGAGCGAAGTCGGCATTCAAGACGACCGCGTCCGCCGCGATCTCTCGCCGGTTTGTTCGCACCCCCACCACACGCCGTCCGTTGAGGATCAACTCCGTAACAGTTTCTCCCAGATGGAACACCACTCCCATTTCCTGGGCGATGCGTGCCATCGATTCGCTGACCGCCGAGCAGCCTCCGAAAGGATGCCACACTCCGTACTCGTACTCCAGAAACGACAGAATTGAGAATAAACTGGGACATCGGAATGGCGACATCCCTAGATACTTCGATTGAAACGAAAACGCCAGGCGTATTCGGGGATCCTCGAAATACCTCCGCAAAAGCTTATCAAGCGACTTCCACGGTTGAACTTGGGGCAGCAACCGCATCACCTGCCAACGCAGAACGTCTCGCCAGCCCAGAAACGGCATTTCCAGGCAGGGTCGAAATGCAGCGAATTTACTCCGATTGTCTGTCAGGAAGCGGCGAACCTGCGGCGCGTCGCGAGGGCTGATTCGAGCCACTTCTGCTTCGAGACGATCAAGATCGGGAGTTGCATCAAGGTATCCTCCCGCACCAAAGGATATCCGATATTGCGGATCCAATCGAACCATCGGGATATCCGCATACAAATCCCGTCCGAGCAACCGGAAGATACGAGCCAACACACCGGGATGCAAAAAGAAGGTGGGCCCCAGATCGAAGCGAAACCCGGAGATTTCCAAGGCCGAACAGCGGCCACCGACTCGGGACAGTCGCTCGACGACTTCGACACGTAGACCTGCCCGTGCTAGCAACAGCGCCGCGGCTAAACCACCAGGCCCGGCACCGACGACTATTACCTTACCTCGATCCCTGGAGTGGGAATTCGAACCTACACCTTCAGGCATGCACACTCGGGCAGGCGACATTGATAGTCCCCATAAGTCCATCAAGAAGTCAGCGTCGTGTCACTGTAGTCTGAGTCCAGGACCGTAAAGATTTTATCGTACATCATCTATAGCCAGATCGCAGCCCCAATTCCAACGGCTCAATACATCGAAAATGACGCCCCCGGATCGAGTTACGGACAAGCTCATCGGACGTGCTACACCCTCCGCTGCTGGAAATGGAATCAGCCTTTTTCTCTACTCCGACAGACCAGGCCCAGCTCCCTTCGTCCCGATAGGGCTCTGATAAGATGCGGGCAGGTGTCCATTTGCGGGAGAGCCGAGATAGGTCAAACATTGAAGTATTTGGCTTGTGGATGGTGGAGAATCAAAGCAGTGGTGCTCTGCTCGGGATGTAACTGAAACTGCTCGCTGAGCGTGATCCCAATGCGGGTGGGATCGATCAGTTCAAACAACTTGGCCTGATCCTCCAAACGCGGGCATGCGGGATAACCGAAGGAGTACCGACAGCCACGGTAATGCTTTTTGAAGATTTTCCGCACTTCGCAGGCATCCTGATGAGCGATTCCCCATTCCTGACGAATGTAGCGGTGGAAATACTCCGCTAAGGCCTCGGTCGCCTCCACACTCAGGCCATGCAAGTAGAGATAATCCTGATACTTGCCCTGCCGATACCATTCCTGAGTCACACGGCTGACTTCCGCCCCCATGGTGACGGCCATGAAGGCGACGTAGTCAGTACTGCGTCCATCCACCGGCGGAGCCACGTAGTCACTCAAGCAGAGCCGATCCCCCTTTTTTTGCCGCGGGAATGTAAAGCTGACCCAGGGAGTGGTGCGATCCTCACGGTAAATGATCAGGCGGTTCCCTTCTCCGGCAGCGGGAAAATAACCATACACAGCAGCCGGTTGCAGAATACCTTGCTCCACGCATAATGTTTGCAACTCACGGAGCTTGGGTCGTGCCACCTCCTCGATCATGCGAGCATATGCGGCCGGAGAGACTCCCCCCTTCCTGAATTGCCACTGAGTGCTGAATAACGTCAGCTCGTTCAGATATCTGAAGATCTGCCACAGGTCAAAGTTCGTGACCATACGTATGCCCAGAAACGGTGGCTCCGGAATATCCGGAGCCGGGCGGATCGCTTGTGAACGTGATCCGGTTTCTTCCGGTTCCACTTGCTCGTAGACATAATAGGGGTCTTCTCCTTCGGTGTTGTCTCGCCGGATTGGCAACGCATCGCGGTGCGAAGTCTGAACAGCTTCGGCTACACCACGAACCATCACGCTGCCGACTTTTGTGAGCTTCTTGCGTGCCACGATCTCGTCCATGATGCGGAGTCCTTCAAAAGCATCTTCACCGTAGTAGAGGGGACCTTTGTAGATGGCTCGCAGGTCCTCTTCCACGTACTTGCGAGTCAGAGCTGCTCCCCCCAAAATGACCGGCGGAGTCAGACCACGCTCATTGAGCGTCTGCAAATCTTCCTTCATCACCAGCGTGGACTTGACCAGCAGGCCGCTCAAACCGATAGCGTCCGCCTGATGCTTCTGATAGGCGGTGATGATGGCATCGATCGGTTGCTTGATGCCCAGGTTGTACACCTTGTAGCCGTTGTTGCTGAGAATAATATCGACCAGGTTCTTTCCGATGTCGTGGACGTCCCCTTTGACGGTAGCCAGGATGATGGATCCTTTCTCCGCACCGGTGACCTTTTCCATGAAAGGCTCCAGGTAAGCCACAGCTGCTTTCATGACCTCGGCGGACTGCAAGACGAAAGGCAATTGCATTTTGCCACTGCCAAAGAGATCCCCCACGACTTTCATTCCATCGAGCAAAATGTTGTTGATGATTTCCAGAGGGGAATAACGTTGCAAAGCAGCATCCAGGTCGGCTTGCAGGGAGTCCCGTCGGCCTTGAATGATGGCCTGCCGCAATCGTTCTTCTACCGTCTCCCCGAGGGACACCTGCTTCTTCCCTTCGCCTTTTTTACCGGCGTAATGCTCGATGAGCATTTGCAGGGGGTCTTCGATGCAGTTCCCGGCGGCGTCAAAGACCCGTTCATCAAAGAGGAGGCGTCGGCATAATTCCCGGCCCCGCTCATCGATGGCCGACAGCGGAAGGATCTTGGCAGCATGCAATATCGCCGAGTCCAGACCATATTGCAACGCGTAGTGCAGATACACACTGTTGAGCACCTGCCGGGCGTAAGGACTCAAACCGAAGGAACAATTCGATAAACCGATGTGAGTGAGTGCCCCCGGCAAGTTCTGCTTGATCAGACGTATGGCTTCGAAGGTATGGATCGCGCTTTTGCGTGTCTGTTCCTGACCCGTGGAGACGGGAAAAACCAGGGGATCGAACAGCAGATCGGATGGCGGAATACCATACTCATGGACACAAATCTCATAGATGCGTGAAGCCACTTCGAGTTTCCACTCGGCTGTGTCCGCCTGACCCCTTTCATCAATGGTCAGAGCAACCAGGGCGGCCCCGTACTTCTTAGCCAGTCGAACTTTGGGGTCCAGTGATCTTCGGCCATCTTCGAGATTGATGGAGTTGATGATTGCCTTACCCGAGCAGCATTTCAGACCGGCCTCGATGACCTCCGGCTCGGTGCTATCGAGCATGAGGGGCTTGCTCAGCACTGCGTTGAACCGCCGGATCACCTCCCGCATGTCACGGACGCCATCCCGCCCGACATAGTCCACACAAACATCAAGAACATGCACCCCCTCCCGTTCCTGTTCGCGGGCCATCTCGACCAGGCCATTCCAATCCTCCTTTTCGAGCAGCTCCCGGAACTTGCGGGAACCGTTCGTATTGGTACGTTCGCCGACGTAGAGCGGCCGCGGCTCCACAGCCAACTCCTGAGCGCTTTGCAGACTGGAGACCGCCGCAATCGGAACAGGCTGCCGCGGAGGAGCCGTCTTACCATAAAGACGTTGCACTACGGCACGCAGGTGTTCATGGGTCGTACCGCAACAACCGCCGACAATGTTCACCCCGTACTCCTGGACGAAGCGTTCCAACCACTCGGCCAGAGGTTCAGGTCGGAGGGGAAAATGAGTTTCTCCGCCACATGTTTCCGGCAAGCCCGCATTGGGCAACACACTGATCAATTTGCGGCAGTGGCGGCTCAAATGACGGATCCCGTCATGCATCAAATCCGGACCGACGCCACAATTCATGCCGATGACATCGATCCCCTCAATCGCTTCCAGGGCCACTAGAGCGGCGGGCACATCCGTGCCGGGAAGCATCTTTTGCCGTTCATCGATGATCGTGATTTGCACCATCAAGGGGAGGCGCACTCCGGCTTTTTCCATCTCTTCCAAGGCTGTGATCGCAACGCACTTGGCCTGGAGTATGTCAAAACAGGTCTCGATGAGAATCGCGTCCACCCGCTCTTCGATCATGATCTGCAACTGCCGCCGGTAAGAATTGGCGAGAGTATCGTAGTCGACATGGATAGCAGGATCGATCAACGAGGGCATCCGCGTTCCGGGACCCACAGAACCAATGACAAAGCGGGGACGTGCTGGCGTGCTGAACTCTGCAGCTACCTCCTTGGCCAGGCGGATGTTGAGACGATTGATTTCCTCCAACTTGTCACCCATGCCGAACTCATCAAGTACCAGTTGGGAAGAATTGAAGGTGTTGGTTTCAATCCCATCGCAACCGGCGGCCAAGAAACCATAGTGCACTTCGCGAATCCATTCGGGGTGAGTATAAACCAAGGCGTCGGACAGATTCATCAAGTGTTTCCCACTGGGCGACCAGCCCCAATCTTCATCCTTGGGCTTGTAACGGTGGAGACTCGTTCCCATCCCTCCATCCAGAATCACAACACGCTGCTGTGCTAATTCCAGAAAAGGATGCTGATGACCAACTCGATGCATGGGGTGTCTCGATGCAGTCATGGCCAGGCAAACCGGGGCTATCTCCGCCCTGAGCTATGCCAGATATCGTGAATCTGCGTGCATCTCACAAGCCTGTGAGCCACAATGGCCGGACTTCCCATCCCTCCTAGGAACCATCGTGAGTGAGCACGCATGGGCTTTTCTGATTCATAGCCATTCTACGGGGCCATCATAAGCGGACACGGCATGAAAACTCGATAAGAAAGGTTGATCCGTTCAGTGATCCCGTCCACAAGGGAGAGAAAAAACCCAGATGGGAGGGGAGAAAATCCAGTCGGCCCGTCTCTTCCGTGGACGGGCCGACCAGCCGGGCCTGGTATTCTGGCGTCCTGCCTCAGGCCGACACAGGCGACAATGGGGAAGTGACCCGCGGCGAGGCAGAGGAAGCGCATTCCGCCTCTGGTGTCATCCTGACGCCGATCCCTACGCCTCCTTGCGAGGGATTACGGGACTTGCTCCACCTGTCGCCATGTGTTCCCTGCAACAGTTCTTTCCCCTCTTCGGCATAGCCACATCTAAGCCACTGGGATGACCCTAGCCAAGGCCACCACAAATGGCACAACTTCTGGTGAAGACGATCCTGCGACATCCTGTTTCCCAACCCGGATCCAGTGCGGCGAAACGTGTTTCTCACACTTTACCGGAATCACAGCAGCACGTGATCGCCCCCCTGCAAGCGTCATGCGAGCCTTGGTAGGGATATCTGCGGGGTGGATATGGAAGCGATGACAACCCAGGTCGGAGGATATGGAACCATGGGAACATCCTCGGTCAGGAACACTAAGTGTGTGGGGAGAAAAATACCGTTTGTAGCGAGAATGTCAACAGCGAAAACACTGGCGGGATGCTGTCAATCCTGCTTGTTCCGAGCTCCCGATCGAATAGCAAGTTAGAGCTCCATTCTGGTGACAACGACGCTGCTCATCGGTGTCATTCTCTCGTCACTTCAGGCGAAATCCCGCGAGAAAATTGACCCTAACTTCATGCCACACAAATCGTTATGGAAATTGAATCAATTGGGAAGAAAAAAAGAAGAAAAAAATGAAAAATGCCTCCGCCTGTGCCGTGTGAGCCGTACTTCGGGAACCCGCCCAATCAGAGTGGGAGCCTCTCGGATGAATTTTGGATCCCGCTACAGTCACGTCACAACGACGTGGACGGGCTTGCAAGCATCATCCGACTTCCCATGAAGGCTCCCCTGGCAGGTTGTGTCGGTTCGCCGTATAGTAGGGCGCTCAAGCACGAACACTGCAGAGGCATCTGTAATCTATCATACGCTGCAGAGTGCCTTTTGCCAAATACTGTTTCGGGATTCGTCAACAGAGCAATTCACCCAGCATCAATCTCTCGGGTTGCCTGCAGAAACAACAGTAGGGTATGCCTGAAACGATTTCGCAAACAGTCAAGACTTGAGGAATTTTGCCCTTTCGATAGTGGTAATAAAGCCGCGGCAGTTATGGACCAGCTTCACTATTCCGTCCTGGGGATGGAGAAATGGTACGGATAGGCATCGTGGGCATCGGTTTCATGGGCCGAATTCATTACCTGGCTGCACAGCGGTTACAAGGAGCGCGAGTGGTCGCAATATGCAGCCGCGATCCTGCTAAACGTGCAGGAGACTGGCGGAACACACGCGGAAACTTCGGACCTGAACCCGGTTTCGTGGACCTCAAAGGCATCAAAACCTATGCCCAATATGCCGAGATGCTCGCGGATTCGGAGATTGATCTGATCGATATCTGCACCGTTACCGATCAGCATGCTCCCATGGCTATTGCCGCCCTCCAAGCGGGCAAACATGTGTTGGTCGAGAAAGCCATCGCCCTTACGCCTCAACAAGCGGACACGATGGTCACAACTGCACAACAGGCGGGTAAACTCCTGATGGTAGCCCACGTACTCCCTTTTTTCCCGGAATTCCGATTTGCCGCGGATGCGATTCGCTCGGGACGTTTTGGTCGGCTTCGGGCAGCCCACTTCCAACGAATCATCTCCAAGCCGGACTGGTCAACCGAGATTGCAGATGCCAGCAAAACAGGGGGGCCAGCTGTCGATCTTCACATCCACGACACCCATTTCATCGCGTGGAGCTGTGGTATCCCCAAGGCGGTGTTCGCAGTCGGCACACAAGACGGGGAAGCGGTCACCTACCTGACCACCTCATACCTGTATGACAACGGGCCTGCTATCACTTGTTCCAGCGGTGCCATTTGCATGAAGGGCCGTCCCTTTATTCACGCTTATGAAATCTATTTGGAACGAGCCACGCTAGTCTATTCTTCGGGTGGAACTCCTCTCACGGTCCTGACAGCTGATGGCCAGGTCGAACAACCCCAACTCCCAGGTGGCGGGGACCCCTTATCGGCTTTTACCGAGGAATTGCAAGTAGCTGCCGATAGCATCGCTGCCGGACGTGAACCGGAAGTACTAGCCGGACGATTAGCCCGCGATGCCCTTGTTCTGTGCCACCGCGAGTGCGATTCGGTCCGTTCAGGCCAGATCGTTCCTTTTGCGTCGGATTCGCTAGCGCCGCCGGCTTGATTCTGTCCTACCACTCTGCTCAAAAACGCCCAAGCAATGCAAACCCACCCTTCTACTGACTTCTGCTGAGATGGGAAGATGCTCGGAAGCTAGGGAGTTACCACCCATTTCTCGGTGGCTACCATCAGACTAGCGGGCACCTCCGTCGCATCCCAAGCCGATAAGGTTGTCCCATTTTACCTCCTTTTTTCCGAGGTCCGAGGAGAACATCCGTGCTGGGGAATCCGATCCTGCCGATTCATCTGATGAGAGCAAAACCCACGGATCGGATAAAATGGAAAAAGCTCAGGTGCATAGGATCTGTTTACGCCACACCAGTAGAAGTATTCCTTTATATTGTGTGTGCTTGCTCCTCAGTTCCACAGGGTGTATAACTCACAACTATCAGGGACTAGCACACTCCGAGGAGGTGGACCGGTATCATCCTCTCCCGACGACGCAAAGGAATCGGGTGTATATTTTTGCCTTGAGCAACCTGAATCCCCTGCACGTCTCGCAAGTATCTCAGTGGAAAGAGCAGTGGCAGGCAGCCGGGTTTACCAAGATTACGACTGGTCAGGTGCCCTTTCACTTGGGGTGGATGAAACACCTGATGCGGGAAATCCACTCGGAAGACGCTGATGCCGTATTCATCGTAGTCACGCATGTCTCAGCTCGAGACTCGGCTGAGCGATGGGTCCAAGAGTGTCGAAGTGAAGGGTTGCCGATCGCCCACGTGATCTTGATGGGAAGCCATGAGTCGTTACTCGCTCACTGGAAGAATCACAATGATCCCCTGAAGAATTACAATGATACCTTGATCATGGAAAACACAGCCCAGGGACAGGCCGAATTGATGGCGATCTTCCACGTGCTGGCCCAGGAGCGGAGAACACATTTCACACGTCCGAGTTCCTCAAGCTGGCGATATCCCCTTGCTCCCCCACCACGCCCGGCTGGTGATCCCCGTCGTTACCCGCAGTGGTCTTATCTTTTCGACGATCGGCTCCTTGGAGATTCGCAATCCACCGCCTCAGAACCCCCACCTGACAGCACACCTTCCGTTTCGGACCGACCCTCAGGCCCAAATCCTCACCAGCCTCCTCCGTATCAACGGTCGATCCATAGTTTCGTAAAGTAGACCCTATGAAGCTTCGTCAGAAACCCGATGACTTCCAGGTAGAAGAAAAAACAGAGGTATCGCCCGGTAACACGGGCGAGTTTGCCTTTTACAGGCTCTACAAGACCGGCTGGACCACCCCAGATGCGTTGGCTGTGATCCGTCGGAGATGGAGAATTCATCATCGCCGGATCAGCTACGGGGGACTCAAGGACCGCCACGCTGTCACGACACAATACCTCACGATCTTCCGGGGACCTCCCCAGAACCTGGAATATCGGGGCTTGCAGTTGCAATACTTGGGTCAACTCCCTGAACCCTACACCTCAACAGACATTCTGGCCAATCGATTCCTGGTGGTGATGCGTGATATGCACCCGTGGGAAGCAGAAATGGCCGTTCAGGTCGCAGAAAACGAGGTGGCAACCGTTGGCTACCCTAACTATTTCGATGACCAGCGTTTCGGTTCGGTAGGTGAGTCCCACACCTTCATCGCCAAACATATGCTCCAAGCGGATTGGGAGGGCACTCTCTGGCAAGCTCTCGCGGCACCCTACGAGTATGATCGAGCCAGGGATAAGCGGATCAAGCAGCTTCTGCGATCCCACTGGGGCGATTGGAACACCTTACGTGATTTACTACCCAAGAGTCACGCCCGGAGTCTGATCTGTTACCTGGCTGATCATCCTGATGATTACAAAGGTGCAGTAGCCCGGTTGCGTCCAGAATTGAAAGGGTTGTATGTCGCTGCTTACCAAAGCTGGCTGTGGAACCAAGTCTTATCCGCCTGGTTGCAACAGGAATTAGCCGGGGACGAACTCGTATTCCTGCGGTCGAAACATGGCCTGCTTCCGGCGCCCCGCAGGGTTCCCGAACGCTGGCTTATCGAGTGGAATTCCGGGCGCCTGCCTTTGCCCTCTTCCCGATTGAAATGCCGAGGACAGGAATGGTGGTTCCCCCTGCTCCAGCAAGTCCTGCAGCGGGAAGGTTTGACGTTGGAACGCTTGAAAATACCGGGTCTGGATCGTCCCTTCTTTGCCAGGGGGGAACGAAGCCTATCGGTACGGCCTCAGCAGTTGTACTGGAACACTTCCGACGACGAATTGCAACCAGGCCGGGCCAAGCTCACCCTCCGCTTCGAATTACCCCGTGGTTGCTATGCCACTCTTCTGGTCAAACGTCTTATGGCTGGCGTGTCAGTTCCAGGAAAACCTTGCAGATAATGGGAGCCACTTCGGGCCCTACGCTATTGATCTCCCCGTATTGCGCTTTCTTGAGGCCATAGCAGTAGGGCGGCTTTTCGTCCCATTGTCTCTTCGGAATAATGTAGCCCAACTCATCGTTGCCCAACCCGATGAGCATGCGATGTTTTCCCTTGTTCATATTCGGGTAAATGGCAGGTTCGATCGGGGCATCGGGAAAGTCCGCACCGGGGTCCACGGGGTTCTGAACCTTGCCCAGAACCAGTTCTGGATAAATCTCCCCTGGAATCACCGCAATCTCCAAATCCCCTAGCTGGAGATAACCGACCTCGGTTTTGACCGCCACAGGTTGGGAAACATCTTGAGTTTCGACAAATTTGTCCGGAGTGGGATTG
>Ga0197142_1002643_pt1 | contig 15516 bp, 17 predicted proteins | sample GBS60_MetaG_FD_148614 | JGI IMG/M metagenome (GOLD analysis project Ga0197142, IMG submission 148614) | Sediment microbial communities from Great Boiling Springs, Gerlach, Nevada, United States - GBS 60_MetaG | ecosystem: Environmental > Aquatic > Thermal springs > Hot (42-90C) > Sediment...
AGGACCTAAATGGATTACAGATTAAGCCCTTCCCAATACCACGCAATAGAAAAGATAGTACAAGAATACTTCTCCGAACTGGGGCTCCACTGCGTTGCCCTTATTGACATGGCAGGCAACATAGTTGTGGAATTCAACAACGGCAATCTTAGAAATGATATATACGCCCTCGCAGCTCTTGCAGCTGGGAATTTTGCGGCAGTAAATGAAATGGCCAAGATTGTAGGCGAAAAAGAATTTTCTTTATTCTTCCATAAAGGCGAAAGAGAAAGTATACATTTCACCAAAATCGATGAATACTTTCTCTTAATCAGTGTCTTCGGACCAGAAACATCATTAGGCTTTTTGAGATTAAGGGCAAATGAAGTAATTAAACAAATAGAAGAGTGTATGGAGAAATAGTACTTGGATAATTTATTTAAAGGAGAGGTGGATATAATTGGCTTTTATCAATGTAAGAGAAAAGCTCATTCAAATAAAGATTGTATACTATGGACCAGGAAGGGGAGGCAAAACTACTAATCTTGAATACATTTATTCAAAGTATACAAATAGAGCAAAGACACAACTGGTTTCAATCAAAACCCATGGTGATAGGACTCTTTTTTTTGATTTTCTTCCATTTGATATGGGTAAAATTGCTGGTTATGATACGGTGATTCAATTGTATACTGTCCCAGGTCAAGTAAAGTACGAAGCCACAAGAAGGCTGGTGTTAAAAGGTGTAGATGGTATTGTATTCGTTGCAGATTCCATAAAGGAAAAGGAAGAAGATAACATTTTTTCATATAACAACCTTAAAGAAAATTTGGAGCTATATAGTAAAGATATCAAGAATATGCCTTTAGTCTTTCAGTACAACAAAAGAGACCTGGCTTCTTTGGGTATTCCCTTGCTCTCCGTTAAAACCCTCGAATCTCAGTTGAATTCTGAACTTAAAGCTCCTTATTTTGAAGCCAGCGCCTTGAAAGGAATAAATGTTGTTAACACACTAAAAAAAATTGTTGTGTTAACCATGAACGTTCTTCAACGAGAACTCGAATAGGAGGCAGAAGTGGATCGAAAGGCAATGAAAATATCCCAAGAAGTGGAAAAAAGGTTAGAGGAAATTTTTAATGAAACAGAACCAGTTGAACAATTATTTGATGATATCCCTGAGACAATAGAGGAAACAGATTTTATAGATGATTATTCAACACTGAGGCGACTGAAATCTATTATACTTTCCATTGACTGGGAAATTAAGGATGAATACCTAATTGATCTCATTGACGAATCTGAGAGACTAAAAGAAGAATACAAAAATGATAAGCCCCTGGCTCTTATGTTTCAGATGTTGATCTCTATAGGAAAATACTTACAAAAGAAAAAAACCCATGCTCACCCCGATGCTGTAACTGTATTGAAATCAATTTTCGAAGGTATTGAGCGCATTCTAACCAATGAAAATATCCATGAAACAGAAAAAGAAGAGGAGTTCTCTCGAAAGTTAGAAGCCTTCAATGCCTTAAAAGCAGCCATTCAAGAACAATCAAGGAAACCGAAGAAAGAAGAAAAACCAGAAGAAAAAATTATAGAGAAAATAGAGTTTAAGGAAGAGCCTGTAGCTATTGCTCCCGAATACATTCCCTTTGAATATAGAGCTTTGCAAGAGAAAGAAGCTCCAATTCCTGAAAAAGAAGAAGTAACTCCTGAAAAACCTGAGATTGAAGGAGAAAAATTTGTTCCAACAGAAGATATCATTGAAGCAGAACGCCAAAAACTTTCTATAGAAAAAGAAGAGACAATAGAGGAAAGCTTCGTTGAAACTAAAGTCATGGAACCCCATGAGGCGTTTTTATATGCCTTGGAAGAAATCAAGGAGGTTATAAGATCAGAATTTCGTGCAATAAGGGCTGAATTAAGATTATGGAGGGAATCACAACAAAGATAATTTAGGAGCTGCCATGGATACCTTAATGGGTGATCTCTCTTTGATGGTTTTTAGGCCTGTGGCTTATGAAGATGGGGGAGAATATTCTTTAGATGGCCGCACACTAAGGGTTTTATTGGAGTTCGATGGCAAAAGAACCGTTGCAGAGGTTGCCAAAAGACTCAACGTGAGCGTTGGCCAGCTAAAGCCCATAATCTCCAAATTAATTGAAGCAAGGCTTTTGGAACTAAGCACAGAAGGATTGCCTAAGGTGGACCGAGATTTTTTTGATTATCTAACCACCCAATTGGCCTTGGCAGTTGGTCCCCTTGCATCGGTCATCATTGAAGATGCTGTTGAAGCTCTTGGCTTTAAGATTGGAGATTTTCCTGTAAGTTACTTGGCAGAATTGATAGACACTATCTCCCAAGAGATACCCAGGGATGATAAAAGAGCTCTTTTTAAAAAGAACATGCTAAATAAGATAAAAGAAAAAGGTTATTAAAAGGAGTGAGCCATGATAGTTATATGTGAAGAATGCGGTAAAAAATACCAGATAGACCCTCAAAAGATTAAGGGCGAAAAGGCCAAATTTAGATGTAAGGTATGTAACCATATAATCGTAATAACAAAGCCTGAGATAAGCCCAGAACCTTTAATTGATGTTGAAAAAGAGATTTCAAAAGAACAAACACCGCCTCCTCCAACAGAGCCCACATTCCAACAGGAGATTTCCAAAGAAGAAGACACACTGCTTACCAAAATAGAACCTGTAATCAGCGAAAAGCTTACTCCTCCAGTAGAAGAAAGGAAATTACCATCCAAGCCTATTATTTTAGAAGGTCGTAAACGTCGTTTTGGCCTTAGAGCCAAAATGACCGCCTTATTTTTTCTTGTGCCTTTCATAATTTTACTGGCAACAGGTATATTTTTCACAGTACAGTTTCAAGAACTGGCTAAGGTTATCACAAATGAGGGTGTTACAATAGCTACCAACATGGGCGAACAGGCCATTGCAAACATAGCAAAGTCAGTTGCTGCTCAATGTAAGATATACTTAGATTCTCACCCCCAACTTGACAAAAAAGACTTTAACACAGACCCCAATTTTAAGAAAATAGCAGTGCAACAAGTGGGTATGACCGGATATACCGCATTGTACGAATTGCCTGGCCCAGATGGCATATGGAGGACATGGGCCCATGCTAACCCTAAGATCGTAGGAATAGACATGAGCACCTTAAAGGATTCACTTAAGGAGAACTTTCCTGGTTTTTGGCAGATATACACAGCCGTGAAGCCGCAAAGTGACTCAAAGGGCTATTATAACTGGAAGGATCCTGATGGAAGAATAAGACCTAAGTTTATGGTTTGTACTGTTATTGAAGGTACAAATTATGTAATTGCTGCAACTACTTATATTGACGAATTCAACCAGCCAATGAAAGATTTAGAGATAATCGCAGGTGAACATGCCGATAGAGTCAGAAATCTAAATTTCCTTATATTATTGATTGCCCTTGTGTTGTTCGGAAGTATTGTTTCACTCTTTGGCCACAGATTAACCGGCAAAATTAAAGAGTTAACAAATGCTGCAGATAGAATAAGCGTTGGAGAGCTTGATTTTGAAATCAAATTAAAATCTAATGATGAAATTGGTGATCTTGCAGAGGCCATTTCCCGAATGCAAGATAGCATAAGAATATCTATTGAAAGGTTAAGGAGAAGAAAGGGGGTTTAAGTTATTTAGGGTGAGGTGAATTGGGGATGATTATAATTCCGAAAGAAAAGCCGTTCTTAGAAAATCTTAACACTTATTATATTGATATTCCCAAATTCATTGAACATTGTCAGGGCGAGATAGGTACGGGCGGAATCTATTTTTCCAGTAACACAATTCAAGGAATTATCTTTTTTGACAAAGATACAGTTATTAACAGTATACTGCGAATTAAAGGAGAGGAATCATCTGGGAAAAATGTAGTCACAGAAATAATTGATTTGGCACGAAAAACAAATCTAAATATAAGTGTATACTTTATAGATCCAGCAAGACTTTACTTTTTTTCCCATCTTACAGAATCCGAGATGATCTACAAAGATTTAAGTTCAGAATTTACCGATTTAGAGGGCTTAATAAAGAAGATGGTCTCAGAGAAACTAACAGGTTACATAGAAGTCACCATAGGCAGAGGAGAGAAAGAGGCATATCTGCTTTTTGACAGAGGAATTATGATAGGAGGATCTTATTCCTGGGCAGGAAATGATGTAAACAGATCAACTGAAAACCTAAATGAGCTTATTATCCAATGTAGAGAAAAGGGTGCTTATTTCAATGTAGCAAAGTTAACACTCACTGTGCCCAAAACAAAAGAACCACAAGAAACATTACCCTACAAAGTTGACTTTATTGCAGTAACAGAAGACTTACTAAATTCAACTCAAGAACTCTTTTTGAAGCAATTCGGAGACAAAATAAACTTCGGTATGCTTCTAAGAAAAAAATTTATTGAAAAATCCGACAAGTATCCCTACTTAGACCCCTTTGCAGCGGAATTTACTTATAAAGACAATAAAGTATTATATGATGGCAATTCAGACCCTGGGGAGGTTTTAAATGGAGTTTTTGAATGTCTTAAAGAAATCTCTCAAGAAATTGGAATTTTACAAACTTTCCAAAATGAAGTTAGTAGAAGATTTGAGCATTATATCAAAAAGTAAACAAATTGAGAAATAGTTTAGCATAAAAACTTATAATATTTTCACCATGAGCAATACAATATTAATAGTTGATGACGATCAGGATCTTTTACTGATACTGAAAGAGTCTCTTGAGTCATCCAATGATAACTATAAAGTCCTTATTTCAGGCAGTGTGAATAATGCATTATCAAAACTACAATCTGGCTCTGTTTCACTTTTGATAACTGACCTCAGGATGCCAGGCATAGATGGATTTGCACTTCTTACCTATGTAAGTCAAAATTATCCCGATCTTCCTGTGATAGTTATGACAGCCTATCCTTATAAAGATGTGGACAGAATGAGTTTTGAAAAAGGAGCCATTGGCTTTATTAAAAAGCCATTTCGAATAGAGGAATTAGATGCACTAATCAAAAAGATACTAAAAAAACAATCAGAGGGTGGAATAATTCATGGTATTTCCATACCACTCTTTTTGCAAATGATAGAAATGGAACAGAAAACCTGTACGGTTAGAATTTTAAATAGGACCAACAAAAAAAAAGGAGTCTTATTTTTTAAGAACGGTGAGCTTTTGGATGCAAGGTTAAATTCCTTAACTGGGCTTGAAGCTGCACAACAAATAGTCTCATGGGATGATGTAAGCATATTTATTGAAAATTCTTGCAAATTAAACAAGAAAAACATTGACGTCTCGTTAAATGCGCTAATATTGGAAGCAATGAGAGTAAAAGACGAAAATTCAAGGCCAGAAGAAGCCAAGTCTTCAGAGTTATCGAAGTTGGGAGTAGCCACACCAGAGGAGGTAAGTGTTTTAACATCTTATAAGTCGAAGCTAAAAAGTGCATTTGCTGGGAAATGGCTACCAAAAGCATTGTATGTGGATAATTCCTTAGCCAGCATGATAAAAAGAATCAAAGATGCCTCCATACATCTTAATCTTGGAGAGCCAAAGGTCATATACTTAGAAAAGAAAGCCGAAGATCCTATCGCAATAATTCCAGATAAAGATATAGTTGTAATGAAATTGGACTCAGCATGCCCAAGAGATAAATTATTACGCATCTTAAGTGAGTAGATGAAACCAGAAAAACTAAAAAATTACCTCATGGAGATTCTAAATATAGAAGGAGTGGAAGCCATTTTCTTGGTCTCAAAAGAAGGTAAGGTTCTCGTAAGTCTAACATCCTCTAAGGATGAAAATTTAAATCCCACATCTCTACTGCAACTTTTAGATCTCCTTAATAATATCAAAGAAGCTGAACTCATATTTGAAAAAAAGAGAATTTGTATGAAAAGTATCAACAACAATTATCTTATCCTGATAGCAAACCCACATGCCCCAATGGCAACGATAAGGCTTAGATGCGATACAATATTTTCAACTTAATTTTTAGTCCGCCTTTATTTAATCCTAATATTATAGCCTTAATCAGAAGTAGAAATGATTTAATTTCCATTTGATTTAGCTTATAAATTATGATATAAATACAGAAAAATACCTTACTAATCATCTGGAGGACTTGTAATGCTAATAGGCCTACTAAGATTTGCAATGATTTTATCTATCCTCGTTTCCGTGTTCCAAGTTAGTGTAGCTCAAGTTGCAAATACCAAAGAGCAAACCTCATATGAAATTCTCATTGAAAAATGCATGACATCTTATCAAAGTGGAAATTATCAAGCAGCCGTATCTATAGCCAATGAGTTACTTTCACAAAATCCCCACAGTGTTGTGGGTAGAATTTGCATGGCAAGCTCATTGGATGAATTAGGGAACATAAATGATGCAATAAGATATTTCAAAGAAGCAGAAGATTTGGCAGAACAAAATGATCATTTAATTACTATATATAACAGGTTGTCACATCTATATGCTCAAATACATGAATACAATAAAGCAATACACTACAATAATCTTCTATTGAATCTCTCTAAATCAATTTCCAACAAAAAAGGACAAATTATTGCTTTAACAAGATTGGCTGAGGTGATGAGTACACTTAATAGATTTAAGGAATCTCTATTTTATTACCATAGAGCATTAGAATTGGAAGATGCTCCTGAAGGAAAAGCCATTATCTTTAATGCAATTGCTAATATACACATATGGGAAGGTAAGACAAATGAAGCTATTATTTATTATAAGCAGGCCCTTGATATTGAACAAAAACTTAACAATCAAGCAGCCATAGCACAGACAATGCTAAACCTCGGAAATGCATATAGGGTCGTTAAAGAGTACAAAATATCTGAGAATCTCCTAATGGATGCCATGCAAAAGCTAAAAGAAATTAAGGACGAATATTGGGAGGCGATTGGGCACAGGTACATAGCATGGTTGTATAAAGATTTGAATAAAAAAGATTTGGCTCTTATTCATCTAAAAATGGCTAAGAATTTTTATGAGAAGTCCAAACAATTTGATGAAGTAGAAACTATAGAGGATGAAATCTCACAGTTGAAAAGAGCAAGGAATTAAAATCACATGTATGATCCACTTAATATTATTTCAAACTGCCAATTTGTGATGAACCATTCAATTCATGTCACGATACAGAAGGATCAAATACCAAACGCCATAAAGATATTAGAGCAAGAAGGGATTAGGAATAGTGTTATTGATCTAAGTTACAGATATAAAGGCGATGAAGAAAAGATTCTTTCCTATTTATTTGTATTAGATTGTTTGAACTTTTGCTTTTGGGCCCTAAAGGGACAAAAAAGGTGGGAGTTTGAATACAAAGGGAAAAAGTATAACGGCTATTTTGCCCTTGCATATTGTCTTAGAAAGGTATTTGAGGAAGGTATCCCCCTGTGGGATCCCCAATTTTTATCTTCCCTTTCACCAGCCGACTTTTTCTCCCTCTTTCAGGCAGATGGAAGCCTTACGATAATGCATAAAAGGTATGAATGCCTTCGAGAGTTAGGACAGGTCGTACTTGAAACTTTTGGCGGCAATTTTTCTAATATCATAAAAAAGTCTAATAATTCAGCTATTGAACTTGTAAAGAATGTTACTAAATATTTTGAATCCTTCAATGATGTGGCTTACTATAAAAAAAGGGGTATCCCTTTTTACAAAAGAGCCCAACTATTAGCCTGGGATATACATCTATCATTTGAAGGGAAAAATTACGGACAATTTTTTGATCTTGATCAACTAACTGCCTTTGCTGATTACAAACTTCCCCAGGTTCTAAGAGAGCTTGGAATTATAAATTACAGTAAAGAACTATCCGATATAGTTGATAAGGAGATACTTATCCCAAGTGGCAGTCCAATGGAAATAGAAATAAGGGCTGCAACTATAATGTCAGTCGAATACCTAAAAGAAGAATTTAGCAAAATAGGTATAAAACTCAGGTCTGTTGATATTGATGCAATGTTATGGAGTTTGGGACAGAAAGATAAATATCGCACAAAACCCTATCATAAGACAATAACCATCTTTTATTAAACCTTCACCATAATGTCCTGGGGGAGAAAAAAGGTTATTCAATGGTGATAAGATCTTTTATCTTTTCAAATTTTTTGTCTCCTATACCTTGAACCTTTTTAATATCGTCAATCTTTTTAAATGGGCCGTTTTTCTCTCTGTATTGGATAATTTCCTCTGCAGTCTTGGGGCCTATGTCTGGTAGCTTTGCCAGCTCATCCTTTGAGGCCTTGTTTATGTTTATTTTTTTGTCAGCCGGGGCTTGAGCTTTCTCCTGGGCTACCCCCTTTTGTTGTTGCTGTTGCACCTGGGCCCAGACTTGTGACTGAAGAAGAACTATCGCAAAGCAAAGGGCGGCAACAATTACCAAAAATTTTTTCATATCCTATGCCTCCTTATAAAAATCCCCCAGGACGAAGGGATAATAATTGAAGCTATCAACACTTGTCAATAGGGATAATAGCCAAGGGATTGAAACCTGCTATGATTAATGTTTGGGCAACTTCAAACCTTAACATGTGGCACTTTTATATTTAAAGATTTTATGGGATAGTTCCCATAAAAAAATTAAGGAGGCAATATGACAAGAAAAGAAGCAATTGAATTGCTGCACACATATGTGAAAAATCCCAATCTCATCAAACACTCCCTGGCATCCGAGGCAGTTATGAGGGCCTTGGCGGTGAGGCTGGGTGGAGATCCTGACCTATGGGGGCTCGCAGGCCTTCTTCACGATTTGGATGCAGAGCTGGAACCGGATCTTTCAACCCATACGGTTAGGACAACAGAGATACTAAAATCAAAGAAAGTGCCCGAAGAAGTGATAAATGCCATAAAGCTTCACAACGAACTACCCTGGGGAGAGAAGAGATGGGATCCAATGCACTTTGCCTTGGCTGCAGGAGAAAATCTTACAGGACTCATCATAGCCTCTGCTTTGGTAGTACCCGAAAAAAAGCTGGAGTCATTACAAGTCAAATCTGTAATTAAAAGAATGAAAGAAAAAAGGTTTGCTCCAGGTGCAAACAGAGAAACCATAAAAGAGGCTCTAAGGTTAGGGCTTAGTTTGGAGGAATTTGTGGAAATATGCCTCAATGCCATGAAAAACATAGCCCACCAACTTGGACTCTAAGGACCCTTATATAAGAACCTTCTCATGTGGACATTTAACACAAGCCCATAGGAAGCCATTGCCACCACAAGGGATGAGCCTCCATAACTTACAAACAAAAGGGGAACTCCCACTACAGGTAAAAGGCCTGTTACCATTCCCAGGTTAATGACAACATGCCAAAATAAATACAAAGTGGCTCCCATGCACAGACTATACCCAAACAAGTCCTTGCTGAAGAGGGCAATTTCTGTGCTCCTCATGATTAGTAAGAGATAAAGTATTACCAACACCATTGCTCCTAAAAAACCCCACTCTTCTGCTATTACAGAAAATATAAAGTCTGTGTAATGTTCAGGCAGGTAATGTAGCCTTGTCTGGGTACTTTGCTTAAAACCCTTGCCAGAAAGTTGTCCAGAACCTATGGCTATTTTAGACTGATTTATATGGTATCCTGCTCCAGTGGGATCCATATCAGGGTTCAAAAAGGCCCTCACCCTTGCTTTTTGGTATTCGTGGAGATGATTATATACAAGAGGAGAAGTCAGAATGACTAATAAAATCCCAAAAAATAATATCTTTAAAGGCATTTTATTTAATATCAAAAGAGAAACTCCAATAAGAACTATTATAATAGCAGATCCAAGATCAGGCTGAATAATGACTAAAATTGCAGGTAACAATGTTAATCCCAAACCTATTAAACTAGTACTCAATGAAAGATGTGTATTTTTAGAGTTTAACCCACTCGAAGTAAGTTTTGATATGGCAAATATAACACCAAGTTTTGCAAGTTCCGATGGTTGAACTAAAATTGGGCCAAAATCAATCCATCTCTTAGCACCTTGAACTTGTTTTCCTACCAGCATAACCGCTATCAACAAAACAATGGTAATCCCATAAATCCAGTAAGCCCATCGACTAAACCTTTTGTAATCTATCATATTAACTGAAAAGAAAATACTTAGGGCTATGGCAAGCCATAAAAGTTGTCTATAAAATATCCCTTGGTATAATAGATTAGTCTGACTATGGGTAGCACTATAAAGGGCACATATTCCCACACCCAGAATTAAAACAAGGATGCATATCAGACCCCGGTCAATCTGAGAAAATATACGTCTGTCTAAAAATGGCTTGATGGTCATTCTTTGGAAAAATATCTTTCAAATATTCTGCCCGCAATGGGAGCTGCAGCGCTTCCTCCGTGTCCACCATGCTCAACCAAAACCACCACCGCCAACTGTGGGTCTTCTTTGGGGGCTACAGCTGCAAACCACGCATGGTCTCTAAGATGATAGGGCACTTTGTTTATATCCTTTTCCACAATATTTACTGATCGAGTTTGTGCTGTTCCTGTTTTGCCACACACATTAAAGCCTTCCAACCGTGCCTTTCCTCCTGTACCCCTCAGTTCGTTAACCACTCCCCACAGGGCATTTCTTACTATCTCCAAATTCTTTTGTTTTATAGGTAGATGCAAAACTTCCTCTGTCTCCCCTTGGCTATCTAAAAGGAGGAAACTAATCTTAGGAAGAACACCTGTAAATACTCCTGATATCATCCGTGCAACTTGGATGGGAGTAATGGCAAGGTAGCCTTGCCCAATTGCCAAAGATAATGTTTCTCCAGGATACCATGGTGCTTTTAAATTTTTTTTCTTCCATTCAGATGTGGGCACAATGCCCAATTTCTCTTCCACAAGACCACTACCTGTATCTACACCAAGCCCCAGTAGTTTTGCATAGTGTGCTATCCTATCCACTCCCAATCTTCTTCCCATCTCATAGAAATAATAATCACAGGACTCCACCAAAGCCCTTCGCATATCAACTGTTCCGTGCCCATGCTCCCTCCAGCACCCGAACTCTCTGTTCCCAAACTGGTAGCCCCCTGTACAGTAAACAGTTTCCTTTTCATTGGTTATTCCCTCCTCCAAGGCAGCTATGGCCACCACTATCTTAAAAACAGAGCCAGGTGGATATATGCCTGATAGAACCTTGTTCAAAAGTGGCTTTGAGGGATCTTTGCTGAGTGCCTCCCATGCCTTTCCGCTCAAACCCTCCACAAAGATATTGGGATCAAAACCAGGTGAACTACCTAAGGCCACCACCTTTCCTGTCTTAGGTTCTAAACAAACAATAGCTCCTTCTATTCCTTCCAATTCCGATTCCACGACCTCTTGCAGGTTAAAATCTATACTCAAGTACACATCCTCTCCATTGGTGGGCAGTACCTTAGAAACCACATTCAAGATCCTTCCAAAGGCATCGGTTTCCACCATAACACCACCCCTTTTCCCCCTCAAGACACCCTCCATAAGCCTTTCAATACCCATACGACCTATCACATCACCAACCCTATAACCCATCCCAGATAGCTTTTCCAATTCCCTTTGATTCACTTCTCCCACATAGCCCAAAACATGGCTCATAAAATTACCCAGTGGATATACCCTTTTAGATTTTTCTTCTATCAAAATACCAGGTAACTCTGTGTTTCGGGCCAAGATCCGTGAAACCTCTTCCACATTTAAGTTCTTTTTTATTGTAACAGGCACAAAAGGATTTCTCTTTTTGGCCTTATTAATCTTTTCAAAAAGCAAATCCGCATCCAACCCCAGAGAATGGGATAAAACCTTTGAAACATTTCGAATTGGGTTACACTCAGAAGGTATGATATTTAATTCAAATGATACATTGTTGGTTGCCAATATATATCCATTCCTATCCAAAATATTACCTCTTACAGGACTTATATCCAAAATTCTCACTCTGTTTTTTTCTGATTTTTCTTTATAATATGGACCCTGCAAAATTTGCAAATAAAATAATCTAATCACTATAATCGAAAAAATTACACCGAGACAAACAAGAAATAAAGTTATTCTTTTCCTGTAAGACCTATCTATTCTTTCATCTTGCGCGAAGTTGACCATATCAAATAATAAAACACCATATTTGATAAAATAAGAATTGCAGAATATTTTAGAATGTACGGAAAACATTGTAAGATAGAAAAGTTCCATTTAATTCCACAAGAAAAGTAAACCTCAAGCAATGTTCCCAATACAATCAATATAAAAATGGAAATAAAAGAATACACATTAATTATCTTACGACTAAATTCAACAATAAACAGCAAAGTAACTGATGTTAATAGGTTAAAAGGGAAAATTTGAGAGTCAAAAGCATCAATGAAAGCAGAAACCCCTACGGAATAAAAAAAAGCATAAAAAGGATTCTTGTTTATCGCCCAGAAAACAACACATGCAATAGATGGATTAAGTCCCATGCGTAAAGTATTCACATCTCTTGCCATAGATAGAGAAAAAATAACATATAATAGAGGAAGGCAAATGCTTAGAATAATCTCTACTTTTGAAATTCTTCTAAGATCTTTGATAGCTCTTCCTCCTTCAAAACAACAATAACCTCTGAGATCTTTTGGATCTCCACAACGGGCTTTACTTTTATATTGCACCACTTGCCCACCTTTGGCCTTTCAACAAAAACCACCTTCCCCACCATTATGTTTGGAGGAAAAATTCCATCAGTGCCAGATGTCACAACCCCTTCTCCTTCCCGAACCTGGGAGGTGAGAGGGATGTATTTCAAATCACAAAGTAGTTCTAATGTGCCCACCAATACCCCCTTTTCCCTTGTATCTTCCAACATTGCTCCCAAAGCACTATTAATATCGGTTATAAACATTACCTTTGAGTAGTTTGGAGAGACAGAAAACACCTTTCCTACTAAACTGTTTTGTATGATAACAGGCATGTTCTTTTTTATCCCATCCTTCATTCCCTTATTTAGAACCGCAACAGTGGGCTCAGGCATGGCTTGATACCCTATAATCTTAGCCCTAACAATACTATACTTATTTGTTATGTCTTCATCTTCTGCCATAATACCCTTTTCCTTCAAGAGTAATTGGAGGATCTGATTTTGTCTTTTTAATTCCATCACCTCTTTGTTTAGTTGCTTATAAAGTTCTTTTGTGTTGATATTTTGGATATAATCCTCCCAAAAATCTATTGTTCGATCCCTTAGATATGCCACCAAAGAAACAGGAGGGCCAATTACTTCCAAGGCCATTTTTTGGACAAATTCCCTTGCTCCGGGCCTTAACAGTAACAAAAGAAGAGATAAAAAAACAAAAAGCAGAGCTATCCTTCTTACAATACGCCCTGTCAAACTATTTGAACCTCGAAAAAATACTGAATAGGCCAAGACGACCCAACGGGATTAACTTACTGCAACTTCCCTTAAAATCTCTATGGAATCCAGGGCCTTGCCAGATCCCAGCACCACAGCTGCCAGAGGATCTTCAGCAATGGTTACAGGAACTTTGGTCTCTTCCTGTAGCAAAAGATCTAAATTTTTTAGAAGAGCTCCTCCACCCGTTAGCATTATACCTCTATCCACTATATCCGATGCCAACTCAGGGGGAGTCTGTTCCAAGGCAATTTTAACCGCATCAACTATACTCTGAACCTGTTCCCAAATGGCAATCCTAATCTCTTCCGAATCCACTGTAAGGATCTTGGGAATTCCTGTAATGAGATCCCTGCCTTTCACCTCCAGTGTTTCAACTGTATCACTTGGGTAGGCATTGCCAATGGTAATCTTTATGATCTCTGCTGTCCTTATACCGATTAGAAGATTGTATTTTCGTTTTATGTATTGCAAAATGGCATCATCCATTTTATCTCCTGCCACCCGCACGGACTTACAGTACACAATCCCTGCCAGGGATATAACAGCCACCTCTGTAGTGCCACCGCCTATATCCACTACCATATTGGCGGTTGGTTCGGTAACAGGAAGCCCAGCACCTATGGCAGCTGCCATGGGTTCCTCTATCAAATACACCTCCCTTGCGCCTGCTGATTCTGCAGACTCCTTCACAGCCCTCTTCTCCACAGGAGTAATGCCACTGGGTATGGCCACTATTATCCTTGGCCGCACTAAGTTTGTCCTGTTGTGCACCTTTCTAATAAAGTGCCTTAACATGGCCTCTGTAACCTCAAAATCTGCTATAACTCCGTCTTTCAGAGGCCTTATGGCCACAATATTCCCTGGAGTACGGCCTAACATCATCTTGGCCTCTGAGCCCACTGCCAAAACCTTGTTTTGTCCCTTTGAATCTGTCCTCACAGCCACAACAGAAGGTTCCCTTAGTACAATACCCTTCCCCTTCACATAAACCAAGGTGTTTGCCGTTCCAAGGTCTATTGCGAGATCCTTTGAAAACCATCCCAAGATGGGATCCCAGAACATTTGCCATACACTCCTTTACCGTTTACGTTTTTTACTCTTTCTATATGACTTTTTGGGGTTTAGCAAATGGAAAAAGCCCTGTATTATTATTTCAAAAATTTAAGGAGTTATTATGCCAACGGGAGCGTGTGGTATCAATTGTGATCTGTGTCTCTTAAATAAATTGGGTAACTGTTCTTCCTGTGGACCAGGAGGGAGCCCTGAGGCAGAAAAAAAACTTATGGCCCAAGAAAAGCTATTGGGTGGGTTTTGCCAGATCCTTAGGTGTGCACATAATAAAAAGGTGGGGCACTGCTTAAGCGATTGCCTGGACTTTCCTTGCGCTGCCTTCGGTGAATACCCTTATTCAGAGGCCTTCTTAAACATGCAAAAAAGGCGAAGAGTTGGTCATCTATTCATATTAGGACCAAACAAGGAAATAATAGAAGAGCCTTATCACCTATGGGATGAGCTTCAAAAACTAAACCTCAAGGAAGTGGCTAGAAGATGCAAGATGGAACTGGAAGGCTCCACTACCCTTTCCTTTCAAAGTCTCAACCAATGGGTTTTAGTTGACGTAAAGAATAGGGAGATCTATTTCCCTTCAAAGCAAAGAAGACCAAGCCAGCTGTTTAAGGTGGTGGTCTTAAGTCACCTCACATATACCAAAGGAGTTTTGCCCTCAGATAAACTAATAGGACTTAAGGATCTATCCTCCTGGTTATTCTTCCAAGGTAGCCACAAGATTGAAACCTCCCACCTCGTGAAATTTTTTGACAGAAACATGATAGATAAAGAGCTCTTACAAAACCTCCTTGGAGGAGAGCCAGAAACGATGGGAGATATAAGTTTCAAATTTAATCTCCTTCCAACTGTACCCCTATGGCTTGTATACTGGAGAGGAGATGAGGATTTCCCTTCTGAAATCAGTTTCTTGTTTTCTTCCAATATTCAAAGCTTGCTTCCTCCCGATGCCCTATGGGGTGCAATCCACATAGTCATGGAGGCCATACTCCATGCACACATCCAAAACACCTTTAAGATCCACTAACCCCTTTAAAAGCCCATGCCCTTGTCAGATACTTAA
>Ga0197142_1002644_pt1 | contig 15515 bp, 10 predicted proteins | sample GBS60_MetaG_FD_148614 | JGI IMG/M metagenome (GOLD analysis project Ga0197142, IMG submission 148614) | Sediment microbial communities from Great Boiling Springs, Gerlach, Nevada, United States - GBS 60_MetaG | ecosystem: Environmental > Aquatic > Thermal springs > Hot (42-90C) > Sediment...
AGCCCCTGTCCGCCAGCGAAAAAACTGGCGCAACGGGTAATCAGCACCGTTGCGCAGGTTTAGAAAAAAATCTCGGATGGGCGTCCAAAAGGACATGAAAAAACGGGTCAGGTCTCTTCGCTATCGTCGTCGAAGCCGATCTCCAGTTCGGCATCCTGAGCCGGAATGCGTAACCAGAGCAGCAACATCGGGCCTTCCTCCACCTCAATGGCGCGGGCAGCGATGATCGGCGTCTGCTGTTGCAAACCGTCCAGGGAACGATATTCCAAACGCATCGTACCTTTATTCCGCCAGGCGTTGTAGCAACGCTCAACCAGAGCGGCGCTGTTAAAGGCGCGCAAGCGGGTGAACACCAGAGCCGATTGGTTAGGTCCTTCATGAACACCCAACGCCCAGCCATCTTGGGCAAGTTCAAAAACGGGGGGCGGCCCCTCGATGATGGTTATCTTATCGTCCATACCAACTCTCCGTGGCTCGAATCATACCACGAAGTAGCGAGCGTGAAGCGAAAACTTATCCGGAATTTATAGATTATTAACACCTCCGCCAAAAGGCTCTTTAACTGCAGCGCTCACAGTAAATTAACACCTACTATAAGCTCTATCTAACAGGGCAGACTTTCCACGAAGGTTTCCCGAAGGCTCGAAGTGCGCTTCCATTCGTTTGTTCGTGGTCCATTCGTGGACGGTTTTCTCAGCAAGTCATCAACACTACTTGTGGTGATAGGTTGTTACATATTTTAGAACCGAAATCTTAACCAAACTTTGCTTGACAAGCGCTTTTTTTCATGCTATGATGAGTGTGTAAACGTTTACTGTTCAAAGTAAATGTCCGATGAGCCTACCCGTTTTCCATTTGATCACCCTAGAGAGGAGAAAACCATGAAGATAACGCGCTTTCTTTTCGTTTTGCTGATATTGGTCAGCATCCTTGCCGCTTGTGCTCAGCCCTCTACACCCCCTCCCGCCGAGCCGCAGCAGCCAGCAGCAACCGAGGCGCCTGCTCAGCCCGCCCAAGCCGAGCCGGTGAAGCTGGTCATCTGGTGGTGGGGCGAACAGGAAGCGCCTGGGGCGCAACAATGGTTGGACGAAACCATTGCGGAGTACCAGAAACTGCATCCCAATGTGACCATTGAAGCCGTTTTGCAATCGACCGACTCGCTCATCCCGGCTTTTCAGTCCGCAGCAGCCGCCCAGCAAGGCCCGGACATCCAGTATTTCTGGGGAGGTGTATGGACGTTGGAATTTGCCTGGAGTGGGGCGTTAGTGCCATTGGATGATCTCATCCCTGCCGAAGAGCGCGCCCACTATATCAATAACTTCGAACGCACCTATGATGGAAAATTGTGGGGCATGGGCTGGTATCTCTCTGGCAACCCAATGGTTTATAACCCAACCTTGTTTGAAAAGGCTGGCATCGATCTGAATGACCTGCCGGATACCTGGGACGAGCTCATTGCGGCCTGTGATAAATTAAATGCCATTGGGGTGACGCCCATTTCCGGTGGTCTGAAGGATGGTTGGTTTGGCGGCTGGCTCTTCTCAATTCTTGGCCGCCAGAACCTGGACAGCGAAAAAGACTTCATGAAAGCCTCCATCGGGGAAGCCAAGTTTACCGATCCAGCCTACGCTGAGTGGTGGGAGCGCCTCCATCAGCTCAAAGAAGCCAACTGTTGGAACGCTGACATTAACTCGGTTGACTACCAGCAAGGTCAGGACCAGTTTGTGCAAGGCAAGTCGGCGATGATCTTTGGCAATGACACCTTTTTGAAAGGTTGGGCTGAGATCATCGGTTGGGATAACATGGGTGTCATGCGCGTGCCGAAATACGGCTCTGGAAAACTGGCCGACACCTATGTGGTCACTGCCCAGGGGTTGGGGATTACCTCCTGGTCTAAACACAAAAAAGAAGCCGCCGATTTCTTGATGTTCACCCATACCCCCGATCGCCTAAACGCGTGGTTTAAGTACACCGGTGTCTTGCCGGCTGATGACCGCTTCGATACCACCCAAATCGATCAGCCGATCCTGAAGCAGATCTTCGAGTGGGTTGTTCAATCCGCCGGTCCAAACCTGGAGAACTTCATCCCCAGCATGTTGGATGAACAGGCTTTCTTTGCAGGAACGCAATTGCTCTTTGCCGGCGATAAAACCCCCGCCGAGTTGGCGCAAATGACTGAAGAGGTCATCCAGAAATGGCGCGAACAGAATCCAGATCAGTTAGAACACTTCATCAATTGGTATAAGAAATAGTCACGAAGCAATTACGGTGAGAAGATATGCTGAGCGCAGGTGGTGTTTTTGTCACCTGCGCTCAGCTCAGGCGATCAATTCGCCATTGGAGTGGAGTATCAAAATGTCTCTGGATGCCGGCCGTCGCTATAAACTTCTCCGCCAAATTGAACCCTATCTCTTCCTTGCCCCCGCCCTGATCGTCATTGGCTTGATCTTTGCCTTTCCCATTGTGCGATTGGTCACCTTAAGCTTTCAGCGTCCGTTTCAAGGGGAAATGCTGTTTGTCGGGCTGACCAATTATCAGACGATTTTCAAGGATGAGGTCTTCTTGCGGGCGGTGCGCAATAATTTGACCCTGTTGATTAGCGTCCCGATTATGGTATTCATTGCCCTGATTCTGGCAATTTTCCTCTTTGATCGCATTCGCGGTTGGCAATTTTACCGCACCACCCTCTTCCTGCCTTACCTATTACCGATTACGGTGGTTGGTTTGATCTTCTCCTATATCTTCCAGTTGAGTGGTGTGCTCAACGATTTTCTCAAGGTCATCGGTTTGGAGAGATTTATTCTGGACTGGCTTGGGAGCACCAAACTGGCTTTGCCCACCCTGATGTTTGTCATTGTGTGGAAAGAGGTGGGGTTTGGGATTGTGCTTTTCCTGGCGCGCCTGATGTCGGTGGAGGAGGAATTGTTCGATGCCGCTAAGATCGACGGCGCCAACTGGTGGCGTCTGCAATGGCATATTACCCTGCCTCAATTAGCGACCACCATTGAGTTCTTTACCATTGTTTCCATCATCACCATTTTATCGTGGGTGTTTGGGTATGTATATGTGATGACCGGAGGCGGTCCTGGCAATGCTACGATGGTCACGGAATTATTTATTTATCTGACCGGTTTTCGCTATAACCAGATGAATATCGCTTCTGCGGTATCGGTGATCTTGCTCCTGGTCACAGGCATCTTCATTTTCCTCGAGTTGCGCTTGCGGGAGCGTTCGGTGACGTTGGAGGAAGTCGCATGAAAACCTCCGATCGTATTTGGGGCATCCTTGGCAGTTTCATCCGCCAGGTTCTGGTGATCGGTGCAACGCTGTTGTCGCTGTTCCCGGTATATTTTATGATTGTCTCGGCCTTTAAGACGCGCTTTGAGTATATTGAAGACAAGTGGGGCTTGCCCCAATCTTTGTACTGGGCAAATTTTAACACCGCCCTGGCAGGAGAAAAGTTCTTCATTCGCTTTGCCAACAGTTCGATCCTGACGGTGGGATCGGTTTTTGTTTCCTTAATCATTGCCTGTCTGGCAGCCTATGCCTTTGCCCGCATGGAATTTTTTGGCAAGCGCACCTTATTCAATATTATCCTGTCTCTGATGGTGGTTCCGCCGGTGGTGATGATTGTGCCCTTGTTTGTTGCCATGGTACGCTGGAAGCTGGTCAACACCTATCAGGGCACCATCCTGATCTATACCGGCTTGCTTTTGCCCTTCTCGATCTACTTGATGACCAATTTCTTCCGCACCATCCCGCGCGAGATCATTGAAGCGGCGCGGATTGACGGTTGTTCCAGCTTGCGGGTCTTCTGGAACATTATGATGCCTCTCTCGGCGCCGGCTCTCATTACGTTAATTGTCGTCAACGCCCTTTGGGTGTGGAATGAATTGCTGATTGCCCTGGTGTTTATGCAGAAAGACGAGCTGAAGACGCTGATGGTGGGGATTGCTGCTTTGCGCTCGCGCAACTATGTGGACATTCCCGCCACCATGGCGGGGCTGTTGATTGCTACCATCCCCATTGTGATTGTTTATATATTTGGGCAGCGGTACTTTATTCGCGGTTTGACCGGCGGAGCGGTCAAGTGAGTACTGTTAAACTCAGCCAACGCCAACGCGCCTGGATGGCTTTACGCGGCGAGATGCCGCCCCGCTTGCCCTTCATCACCCGCCTGGAAGCCTGGCATCGCAGCCACCAGCGCACGCAAACCTTGCCGCCCCAAATGGCCGATTGGGATCTGGACCGATTGCATTGTGAAGTTGGGGTAGGCCGCTTGAAGTTCGTCAACGCCTATGCCTTTCGCTTACGCGGGGTAGAGGTGCGCGCTCGATTTGAAGGCGAGCCCTTTTACGCAGAATATGAACCTGTGATTGAAAACTTCCCCAGTTTTTGGGATATCGTTTCGACCACCAAACCAGGCATCACCGAAACCGATTTGATTACCCCCCAAGGCACCTTGCACCTGAGACATGGACTGCTGGAAGAGCATGTGCTGAATGGCTTAGACCCCTATCTCCAGAAGCATCTGATCTCCCAGCCCGAAGACTACGCGATTGCTGAAGCGATCATTGAGCGCATGGAGTTCGTGCCGTTGTTTGACACCGTGCGGAGCTGGCAGGAGCAAATTGGCGAGAACGGTTTGGTTGTGCCGCTCTTACAACGCATTCCCTTCCAACAGGTTCTCCTGGAATATTTAGGGGAAATCAACACTTTCAAAGCCCTTCACTATGAGCGAGAACGGGTTGAAAGACTGCTTCACCTGTTGGATGAGCAACTTATGGCGATTTTACCCCGTTTAGCGCTCCTGGACGCAGGGCATCCGGATGGGACGCCCTATGTCGAATTCCCCGATAATCTGCATGGGGCGATGACCAGTCCGCCCCTCTTTCGCCGCTATTGTTTGGAGGCCTACCAGAAATACACCGAAATCTTGCATCAACAAGGCAAAAAAGTCGGCAGTCATACCGATGGCGACATGCGTCCATTATTATCTTTGTTGCCCGAATGCGGCCTGGATGTCTGTGAGTCGTTTTCGCCCCAACCGCTGACCAGTTGTCCGTTCGCGGAGGCCTGGCAGGCTTTTCAGCAGGGGCCCTTGATTTGGGGCGCCATCCCTTCACCATGGCTCGAAGACCAAACCTCACAAGAAGAGTTCGAGCGAGCGATTGAGAACCTCTTTGACCAGATCGATCGGCCGATCCTGCTGGGCGTGGTTGATCTGTTCATGCCGCACAACTCAATTGAACGGGTTGCCTGGATTGCTCAAAAACTGGAAGAGAGGGAATGGTTGCCAGGTGGAAGTCAAACCAGGCCAGGCGACACCGCTCCTAAGGGGAGGACGTCAGCTTGAACCAGGAAAATGGACCTTCTCCGAATGTGCGCAAGCGAGTCGGGCTGCGCGAAGTTGCCAAAGCAGCCGAAACCTCGATTGCTACCGTCTCGCGGGTTCTCAACAACACCGGCTATGTCTCGGAAGAAAGCCGTCGCAGGGTTTTGGAAGCTGTGCGAAGCCTGAATTATCAACCCAATTTGCGGGCAAAGGCGTTGCGTCAACGCTATAGCCGTACCATTGGCTTGATTATCCCCAATCTACTGAATGCGTATTACACTGCCCTAGCCGATGAAATCAGCCTGTTGCTCCATCAGGAAGGCTTTCAGCTTTTACTGTCTTCTACCCGAGATGAGGTGGAAATCGAGCGCAATGCTTTGCAAAAATTAATCGGGCATGATGTAGATGGCTTGATCTGGGTACCCACTGCGCCGGATGGAGAATTATTAGACCACCTTTATTCGCAAAATATCCCTACGGTTACTATCGTTCGGCAGATCAAAGGCAGTCGTTTGGATGCAATTGTTTTTGAGGATTTCAAAGGCGCAAAGGCGGCTACCCAGGAATTGCTCAGAGCCGGACACACGCGCATTGGCTACATCGGCGGCGATATCTGCTATAGCAGTAACTACGACCGCTGGCAGGGCTTTCTGCAGGCGATGAAGGAGGCGGGAATCTCAAGCGAAGAGTATTGTGTGCGCCTGGGCGCTTTGCGCAGCGAGTGGGGGGCCAAGGCAGCCGCCGAACTGTTGAGCCTGAAACCGCGCCCGACCGCTATCTTCGTCGCCAGCAACGCCATTATGCCGGGCGTGATCAAGACTCTGCGAACGCAGGGGATTGAAATTCCCCGCCATATTTCCTTAATCTGCTTTGATGATCTAGATTGGTTTTCTTTTTCCCAACCGCCAATCACCGCAGTGGCAATCAGCCATACCCACCTGGCGCAGGCCTGTGTAGATTTGCTGCTCCGACGCATTCGCGGCGAAGATGGAGAGCTGCCGCAGCCCTACTTGCGCCAGATTAGCTTCGAACTTGTTCTGCGAGCCTCTATCGCTCCGCCACCCGAAAATAGAAACTCAGAATAAAACCTTCAAGGAGTTTGCCATGAAAACTGGAGCCAAAGCCGGCAATTTGACCCTTCTCTCGGAAGCTGAACTCGACCGCATCTATCAGGCTTCCTTAGACCTTTTGATGGACCCCGGCATCTATAGCGAGTCGGATGTTTTTCTGGATATCTTTGAAAAGGGAGGCGCAAAAGTCAATTGGGAAACGCGCTCCATTCACGTCCCTCCCGAACTGGTAGCCTGGGCGATTGAGCAAGCGCCGAAATCCTTTATCCTTTACGGGCGCAACGATCCAGCCATGGATCTGCAAATTGAGTTGGGACGGGTGTATTATGGCATGGGTGGCACCTCCGAGCCGCTGTTTTGGGATTATGAAGCCCGCCGACCACGCCAGCCAACCAAGCAAGACATGATCAACAATACGCGGGTTGGCCATGCTTTGGAGAACATTGATTTTGTGCAGACCCTGTGCATGTCGGGGGACATGCCCACTTCGACCATTTTTTTCCACGATTTTGATGCCATCCTGCGCAATACCACCAAACCGACGGTGATCAATATCTTAGAGCGACCTTTTACCCAAAGGCTTCTGGCGATGGTAGCGGCCGCCAGCGGCGGAGAGAGCGTCTTGCGCGAAAAGCCCTGTGCCCTGGGAATAGTCACCCCGATCACGCCTCTGAAAATCGCGGTCATGAACGAAGGCCTCATTGATGCCGTTCAGGCCGGTATCCCGATTCTGTATTCCCCTGGACCGTTGATGGGCGCAACCGGTCCGGCGACTGTTGCCGGCACCGTTGCTTTAACCAATGCGGAAGTTCTCTTTGGTGTTGTGCTGACCCAGCTTGTTCAACCAGGCGCCAAAGTGGTTTTGAAGCCGGATACCGATGTCTTCGATATGCGCACGACCCAGGTGACCTATGGCAGCCCGGAACAGGATTTAGGCAAGGTCGCCATGGTCCAACTTGCCAAACGTTATGGCCTGCCGATTTATGGTCTGGGCGGTGGGGTGGAAGCGAAGTTGCCGGACGCTGAAGCGGCCGCCGAAGCCACCCTGACCCTGCTCCTGGTCAGTCTGGCAGGCATGACGATGTGTCAGGCAAACGGCACCCTGTGTTTCGGACAGTATGGCTCGCCGGAAATGGCCCTGATTTGCGATGAGATCATCCGCCATATCAAACGCATCCTCCAGGGCTTTGAGGTCAACGAAGACACGCTGGCGGTTGAGGTGATTCGCCAGGTCGGATATGGCGGTAGCTTCCTGGGGCATCCGCACACAAGCCGCTATTTCCGCAAAGAATTATTCTTCCCCGTGCTCTTCAAACGGCAGACAGTTGATGAATGGCTCAAGGCTGGTGGGAAAACCGTGGATCAGGTGGCGCACGAAAAAGTGTTGGAGATCCTTTCGAAAGCCGGTCCTGTCGAGCTTCCGCCAGGTGCGGATGCTGAACTTGACCGCGCCTTACAAGAAGCGATTAAGGAGGCAAGCGGAGGTTGAAGTATTAAACTTAGGCAGTCTCTGCCAGTGATAGCATTGGGGGAGATGAAAGAAGCAAGGTTTGCGTGCACACCTTTACTTAACAAAGCGGTGCGCCAAACAAAATTGTAAGAATCAATTCGCTCTTATCCGCTATAATGAGAGATAGAGGATTTGATGGATATCTCCGTACTGATTTTGTTGGCAGTGATTTGTGTTGCCATCGCAGTGCTGATCGGCTACCTGCTAGGGAGCATCTTCAGCGGCAAGTCCTCTAAACCTCCACCTGAGGCGCAACAAAAAGGGCTGGATTACCACATCGGTTTTTATACGGATCGGCAAGTGCGGCGGTTTGTCCTTCAGATGGATGGAAAGACGGTTGAAGCCCCCCATTTGCTCAAAGATGCCGAACGTCGCCGACTGGTCTTGCTCTTACAGGCCTTGCCCAAGTGGTTGAGTGTTCAACCTGGACCGGTAGAGAAATCAAGTCAAGCGGCTTCTCCGCCCGAAACGGCAGCACCTCTCTCTCCACCATCGGCGCAACCGGTGGACAGCCGGCCTGCACAAGAGGCTGCACTTTTTTCAGAGGTAGCCAAGGCGAGTGCCACTCCCCCGGCTGATATACCTCCCGCAAAGCCGGGAATCATTGATTGGCTTGCCCAAGCGGTGCAACCCAGGGTGAACGTCAGCCAGCCTCCTAAAAGCATTGCCATGCAAGTGGATGAAATCCTGCAGCGAAAACTACAAGAAAAAGGGTGGCAGCAGCGCGGCATTCGCTTGCTGGAGTTACCCAATAAAGGCATGGTGGTCATGGTTGGCCTGGATCAGTATGCTACAATTGAGGACGTGCCTGACGCTGAAATCCAGGCCATCCTGCGGGCTTCGGTTCGCGAATGGGAAGCCAGAATGTACGGCGGTTAACGATGTCGCCGCCGTTTCTTCTTTGACCCAGAGTCGCTTTTTCCCGGGTCCGTTTTCTTTTGATCAGCCGTTGCTATGGGGCCCGACTTCTCCTCGCCCTCAGCCACTTGCGGAACAGGCTCTTGCTCTGCGGTTGCAGCGCCGCGTTCGGAGGTTTGAACCACGCTGATCTGGCGCGGGCGATACGTGAACATGCGCGAGATCACTCCCAAACGCATGTTTTGAATTAACTCCTGGAACAAGGCAGAAGCGCGGGATTTATATTGAACCAGCGGATCGCGTTGCGCATACGCCTCTAACCCGATCGAGACGCGCAAAGCTTCCATTTGGGTAAGGTAATCCACCCATAACTCAGAGATCACGCCAAGCAACAACTGGCGGTAGATCACCGTTAGCGCACGCCGACCTAGTTCGGCGATGATGCTTTCTTGCGTTGCTTCAGGGAGATTTTGCAGCGGTGTGCGGCGCGCCTTTTCATAATCTTCATCGCCGATTGCCTTGCGGATCGCTTCGCGGGTGGCCGCGTCCAGGTCTTCTAGACGGTTCGAGGCGATCTTCTTGAATTCTTCCAATCCCAAAATCATGCGGTTTGCTTGTTGAGCTTCTTCCAGGTGCGCTAAAACCTCTTGCGCGACCACTTGGGGTGAAAGGCCTTCCAGGTAGCCGGCGGCCAGATAGACGTAGTTCAAGCGTGGGGTTACCACTTGAATGCGTCGGTGCGTACGCTTATCGAAGATCGTCTGTTGGCTTTGCGCCATGAGGAGCAGCAAATGAACCACGGCCGCCGGTTCGAGATACCCCTCAGCCCTGCCCAGGAAGGCATCGATATCACGCCCGATGGCGCCTTGGGAGCCATTCTCATCTTTACCCAGCCATTGCTGGCGCCGATTGGCAAGGATCAGGTCGATAAACTCGTACAGTTTCTCTTCCAGCTCATCCCAGGATTGCGCCGTCGCCAGGACGCTCTTCAAGGCGCTTTCATCTTGCAGGCGGCGAGCAATGGCACCACTCAGACGCAAGATGGTTTGATTCCAGATGGCATCCTGTACCTGAGCTTTGAGGGCTTCTTCAAGCTCCAGGGGCTCTTCTTTTAGAAGGCGAAGTTGCTCGGGGGAGAGTTTAATCGGTAGCCTGGCAACGCTACTGAGTTCCTCGACAATTTGACGCGGGTTGCGTTGGTCTTCATCCTCTTCTTGAGCCTCTTCCAGCCCGCTGAGAAAGGTCTCAATGGCTTCAAACCGTTCATCAAGCTGGCTTTCAAACCGTTGGCGGGTTTGCTCTAAAAGCTCACCGATCAAACGCCGGATATGTTCATCCTCAGCTTCCAGGGCAGCGCGCGCCACGGTCAGCAGGGCGGGTTTCAGGCTCGAAACAGGGAGACCGACGTTCCCGTTCACTTTGGTCGAATGTTTCTGAATCAATTCCTCAGCGATAAGTTTCAACGTAAAGGAAGGAAAAATGTGATGGTTGATGGAAAAAGGCGGTTGAATCTGCTCTAACCAGGATAACAGCCGCCAGGGACCTCCTTCTTGACGGAGCGCTTCGGGAACACGGCGCGAGATTTCTGTTTGCAACATTTCGGTGACGTCATCGTGCAGGTCTTCCTTGGTGAAGATGCGATCGCGTTGTTTGTAGATGGTCAGGCGTTGAGTGTTCAGGACGTCATCGTATTCGAGAAGATGCTTGCGGATATCAAAGTTTGCCCCTTCGACCCGGGTTTGGGATTGTTCGATCAGGCGGCTGACCAAGTTCATTTCGAGTGGCAAAGCATCATCCATCTTGAAGCGTTGCATCAGGGCATCTGCTTGCTCGCCGCCAAACAGCCGCAACAGCTCATCTTCCATGGAGAGATAAAAGCGCGACGAGCCTGGATCTCCCTGTCGGGCAGCGCGACCGCGTAACTGGTTGTCAATGCGCCGGGCTTCATGCCGTTCTGAGCCGATGACATGCAAACCGCCCAGTGTACGCACTTTTTCCATTTCCTGCATGTAACGCAGAAAATCGTTCACCTGTAGGTCATAAATTCCATACTCGGCGGGATCGAGTTTCAGCAGGGCCTCGCGGCGCTCCTGAAGCGACATTTCAAAAGGATCGCTGTACCCGGCGCGACGTAAGACGCGATGCACTGCAGCAATGGTTTCTTCTTTGAGTTCGCCACCGAGTTTAATATCGACCCCGCGTCCGGCCATGTTGGTGGCAATGGTCACCGCGCCAAAAGCGCCTGCTCCGGCGATAATCTGGCTCTCTTCGGTATGTTTGCGGGCGTTCAGCACCTGATGGGGGATGCCCCCTTGCAAGATCGCTAACAGGCGTTGCTCATATTCTGGTTCAAGATGTAAAATCTGGCGTAAACGAGAGAGATTGCTCGGTTCTTCGGGGTTAAAGGGGATGTCCAGTTCGCGAGCGAGTTTGCGCATTTGGGTCAGATCGAGTTTTTCAAGCGGCTCATTCAGGAAGAGCAATTCAGGAATCTGACGCCCGTCCTCTTCGCGATTGTGTTTCTCAAACCAGGTCTTCCGCAAGAGCAACACCTGGGCAAGGCGGCGCAAAGGTTCGGCGCGCAGGCGGGCGGACAGCCGTTCGGACATCTCGACCGAAGTTGTGCCGACCAGAAGCGGCCGCCCACGGGCGTGATTCTGCATGATCTCCTGCAGGATGGCGCGAATTTTGGCTTCCTGGGTGCGATAGACGACATCCGGGTAATCTTTGCGTTTCCAATATACCGGCTTTTTTTCGGGATCGTCTTTGCGCGCATAGTAGCGGTACTTGTACCCCCATTCGTCTTTGGCTTCCAGTTCCACCAGGCCTGAATCGGGTTGCATGGCGTGGTACTCGAGGTTGGTCGGGATGGCAAGAACACCCAATTTGTAAATCTTGTCAAATTCTTCGGCTTCGGTGACCGCAGTACCACTCATGCCGGCCAGCTTTTCGTACATACGAAAGTAATTCTGGATGGTGATGGTGGCGTAGGTGACGTTTTCGGGTTGCACGCGCACACCTTCTTTGGCTTCTACAGCCTGATGCAGACCATCCGACCAGCGTCGGCCGGGCATCAGCCGCCCGGTGAATTCGTCAATGATAATCACCTTGCCACCCTGAACCAGATAATCCTTGTTGCGGTGAAACAAGAACTGGGCGCGTAAGGCTTGCTCCAGATAACCGAGCAAGCGTGCCTGTTCGGGAGTGACATCCTCAGGGCGATCTGGATCGCGCAAGGGCATGCCGAGCAACTCCTCGACATGCGCCTCGCCGATTTCGGTCAGCGAGACGGTGCGGTCGCGTTCGTTCACCTCGTAGTCTTCCGGACGAAGGGCGCGCACCACCTGTGCCATGCGCGTGTACCATTCTACATCTTCGGAAGCCGGCCCAGAGATGATCAGCGGCGTGCGGGCTTCATCGATCAGAATGTTATCCACCTCGTCAACGATGGCGTAATAATGACCGCGCTGGACGCGCTCTTCCAGGCTCCAGGCCATGTTATCGCGCAGGTAGTCGAAGCCGAACTCGCTATTGGTTCCGTAAACAATGTCAGCCGCATACGCTTCGGCGCGCGGCACCATGCGCAGTTGGTGTTGATCCTCGTGCGGCGAGGTGCGTTCCAGATCGACAAGAAAAGCTTTTTTGCCGTTTTCGGTGCGGGCTGCCATTTGAAGCACTCCCACCGAGATTCCCAGGGCGTTGTAGATCGGTCCCATCCAGCGGGCATCGCGTCGGGCAAGATAATCGTTGACCGTCACCAGGTGCACTCCTCGACCGGTCAGGGCGTTTAAGTAGAGGGGCAGGGTAGCAACCAGCGTCTTTCCTTCGCCGGTGCGCATCTCGGCGATCTTGCCCTGATGTAAGACGATGCCGCCGATCAGTTGGACGTCGTAATGGCGTAAACCGATGGTGCGTTTGCTGGCTTCGCGAACTGCCGCAAACGCTTCTGGCAAAAGCTGATCCAGCGTTTCGCCTGCTTTCAACCGCTGGCGAAACTCCACAGTTTTGGCTGCCAACGCCTCATCGCTCAAAGCCTCAAATTCCTTTTCCAGGGCATTGATTTGAGCGACAACCTGGGCGTATTTTTCTAATTCTCTTTTATTGGGGTCGCCCCCGAAAAGTGTCACAAACCTTCGCAACATGCTCGTTACCTCGAAGGATGATTATAGCACAGGCGCTTGACTTGTCTGAGGATGTTATAATCTTTTATAGATGATCATCCGAGGCATTCTTTTCTTACCCAAAGATGCCTTTTCAGGAGGGTCATGATCAAGGGTGCCTTCGGGATGGCAACTTTCTTGCCCTGAGAATGCCTGGAAACGATTGCCTGAGGAGGACATGGATATGAACGAGAAAGCAGGAGCACAGATCAGCCGCCGCGCCTTTATTCAATCGGCTTTGATCCTGGCGGTTATGATGCTGGCTGCCGGCCTGCTAACCCTGATTCTGCCGGCCGGCGAATATCAGCGGATTGCGGTCGAAGGTCGCCAGGTGATTGATCCCCAATCCTATCGTCAGATCGAGCGCCCCGCATATCCCTTCTGGCGCTGGTTTTTGGCGCCGATTGAAGTCTTGGGTGGTCCGGATCAATTGACTTTGATCGTGATTCTGGTCTTCATTTTGATGGTTGGCAGCGGCTTTGCGGTGTTGGATAAGTGCGGCATCCTGCAAGCGGGGTTGGGGCGGCTGATCGGGCGTTTCCAAAACCAGAAATACCTGCTCCTGGCTTTGATTTCGTTTTTCTTTATGAGTCTGGGAGCGTTTTTTGGCATTTTTGAGGAGGTGGTGCCGCTGGTGCCCTTAATGGTCGCGCTGGCTTACCTGTTGGGCTGGGATTCGCTGGTCGGGCTGGGAGTGAGTATCCTGGCAACCAATCTCGGCTTTTCGGCTGCCATTACCAATCCTTTCACCATTGGGGTCGCCCAGCGCATTGCAGAATTACCTCCTTTTTCTGGCGCTGGCTTCCGCGCCATGGTTTTCGTTGTAATGTATGGAATTTTCATCTTCTTTTTGGTTCGCTATGCCAGAAGAATCGAACGCCTGCCGCAGGCCTCCCTGACGTATCAAGAGGATCAAAGCTTTCGCCAACGCTTCCAATCCGTTGATCTCACCCAGTTGCAGGCGACCGCGCCTCGCTTAGGCGCCGCCCTGGCTGTTTTTGGCGTTTTTCTGGTATTCATTTTACTGGTCTTGATCGCTGCGCCGATTGTGCCAGCTTTGAGTGATTTCAGCCTGCCTCTGGTTGGCTTGCTCTTCCTGGTTGGGTCTGTCTCGGCGGGGATGAGCAGTGGGGCAGGATGGAAGACCGTTCGCATTGCCCTGAGCGAGGGATTGGGTGGCATTGCGCCTGGGATTCCGTTGATCTTAATGGCAGCCAGCGTAAAGTTTATCGTTGCTCAGGGGAAAGTGATGGATACGATTCTGTATCAGGCTTCGCGATCGTTAGGCAATTTATCGCCTTTTGAGGCGGCAGTATGGGTGTATGGGTTAGCCTTGCTGTTGGAGTTTTTCATCGCTTCTGGCTCGGCAAAGGCGTTGTTGGTGATGCCCATTCTGTTGCCGCTGGCAGATTTGTTGGGGGTCACCCGTCAGGTAACCGTGACGGCCTATTGCTTTGGCGATGGCTTCTCGAATCTGGCTTATCCGACCAATCCGGTGCTGCTGATCTGCCTCGGCTTGACGGTGGTCAGCTACCCGCGCTGGATGCGCTGGACGGCCGGTTTATGGCTGATGATTGGGCTCGCCTCGCTGGCCTTTCTGGCAATTGCGGTTGCAATTGGCTTGGGTCCTTTTTAGGCAACCCTTACAGCCGCCTGGGTTCGCTGGATAGGGCTTCGGAAGGAGTGCTTTCAGCGACGATCGAAAGGCTGATGAGAAAGCCAATCGCCATGATGACCGCCCCGGTCAGATAAGGCAGAAACATACGGATGTCGAAGACCAAACCTGCCCACAGCGGACCGGCAATGCGCCCCAGGCTCAAAAAAGAATTGTTCAATCCCATGGTAAAGCCCTGTTCCTCGGTCGTACGTCTGGAGACCAAAGCTGCCACGGAGGGATTGAGCATGGCATTGCTCAGAACGAAAAAGCCGCTGGTGAGCAAGACTTGCAGGAAGTCTTGGGCAAGGATCATTAAGAGAAAACCGAGGGCGCTGCTCAGTAAAGCCACGCGCATTATCGTTACCTCACCCCAGCGGCGGGTCGCCGGTCCGGTTAAAGCGCCCTGGGCAATAGCCGAAATGATGCCGATAAAAGTGAGCACGCTGCCAACCTGGGCGGGGGTGAAATCGTAACGGAGGCTTGCATACAGACCAAAGATTCCTTCGAAGTTGGTCAAACCAAAACTGATCAAGAACGACATCAAGAAAAGAACACCGATGGGACTCTGGAGAGCCTTGAAGAGCAGGCGAAGGCGAGATGGTTTGCCTGTGGTGGATTGAACCTGGCCGGGTGCGTGGCTCTCGGGGAGGAGCAAGAAAACCATCAACAGGGCAAGCAAGGATAAGCCGGCAGCCAGGAAGAACGGCGCAGAGAGCGAAAGATGCGCCATCCATCCGCCCAATCCAGGGCCTACGACCATCCCCAGGCCCATCGCCGCGCCGATCATACCCATCTTGCCGCCGCGCTCGCCTTGTTCGGTGCTATCCCCAATGTAAGCCATGGCGGTCGGCAGGGTGGCAGAGGAGAGAATGCCGGCTAAAGCGCGAGCAGCAAAGAGCATCCAGAGTTGAGTGGAGAAACCATA
>Ga0197142_1002645_pt1 | contig 15513 bp, 16 predicted proteins | sample GBS60_MetaG_FD_148614 | JGI IMG/M metagenome (GOLD analysis project Ga0197142, IMG submission 148614) | Sediment microbial communities from Great Boiling Springs, Gerlach, Nevada, United States - GBS 60_MetaG | ecosystem: Environmental > Aquatic > Thermal springs > Hot (42-90C) > Sediment...
CGCCACACGCCTTGGGTCTGTGTTCCTGAATTTTTCAGCAATAAGGTTCAACGCCTCATCCCAAGACACTCTCCTAAACCCTGCCTCGCCACGCCTCCTAACCATCGGGAAGGGTAGGCGCCCATACTTCCTGAGCTTATGCTCGGGGAGAGTCTCCAACCCTTCTACATTCTCCAAAAGCTTGGGGTCAAGCGGCGGCATGGTGTTTATTCTTAGCAGGTTTAGACGTATCCAGCAGAGATGTATGCCCTTGATTGTCCAGTCATGCAATCCATGTGTTCCGAGGGAACAGCCGTCGCATACACCGTTTGACAAAATCCTCCAAGCATATCCCCACCTGTCTCTATTCTCCCAGACAGCTTTCAAAACTTCAAAGTAGGGGCCGAACCTGCGGTGCATCGAACTCGTGTGTTGATGTTGGGAATTAAGCGTTTCCTAACTTAAATCAGGCTTAAATTGTTTTGAGCCCCTCTGCAGTGGGGTTGAATTCTCTAGAGTCGTTGGCTGAAGATGTAGCGGAGTTGTTTCAAAGGGAGGCTTCTCTCGTTAGGGTTGATTTTCCTAGACTTCTGGTTGTGGGCGACACGCATGGTGACGTGGATTCTACGAGGCGGGCGTTGAGCATAGCTGATGAAACTGACTCGGCTGTCGTTTTTCTCGGAGACTATGTTGACAGAGGGCCCTACCAGCTGGAGAACATTCAAACAGTTTTCGAACACAAGCTCGCGAGCCCAAAAACCTGTATTCTCCTCAGAGGTAACCACGAAACCCTGACCATGAACACATACTACGGCTTCCTGGATGTGGCGAGCAGGAGAATTGGTTTGAAGGGCTATAGGTCTGTCCTGAAAGCCTTCACCTACATGCCGTACGCCGCCCTCCACTACAACCAAGTCCTACTCCTACACGGAGGCATTGCAAAAGGGCTTACAGAAGTTGGGCAGCTGGCAATCCTTCAACGCGGCCATGAAGATGTTGAAGACATTATTGCCGCGCAGATTCTCTGGAATGACCCGCGGGAGGGTGTGAGTGGGTTTGTCGAGAGCGAGAGGGGGGCTGGGGCATACTATTTTGGCGAGGATGTTTTCAACTATTTCATGGAGAGAAACAAATTAAGCCTTTTAGTGAGGTCGCATGAGCCTATGCCGAACGGATATCGCTATCTTTTCAAACAACGCCTCCTGACCGTTTTCTCATGCAGGTATTACGGAGTGCCACCGAAGGCTGCCGCACTCTCGGACGGGAAAGTCGAGGTGGTGGGGCTGAGTTAGAATGAGGGTGTCAGGCAATGTTTACATAGTGGATACCAAGGCTCTAGGCTTTGAGCAAGTTGTTGCATGCTACCTTGTCAAAGGTAGGGAGACCGCACTAGTTGACACGGGCTACGCATCAAGCGCGGAACACACGTTGGAGAGCTTAAAGGTTCTCGGCGTCGAAAGGCTTGACTACATCATACCCACCCACGTACACCTCGACCACTGCGGGGCTGCGTGGAGAATAGCGGAACACTACCCGGGCGCAAAAGTTCTAGCGCATGAAAGGGCCGTAAAACACTTGGTAGACCCTTCAAGACTTAGGGCCAGTGTTCTCGAGCTATATGGAGAGGATGTTGTGAAGATATTCGGCCCGCTTGAACCCATCGACAGTTCAAGGGTCTTCAAAGCAGGAGACGGAGAGACGCTGCAGCTTGGGGGTGTTGAGCTGACTTTCATCTACACGCCTGGACATGCTCCACACCAGCTCTCAGTTATTGTGAGCGACGGCAGCGTGATAACGGCTGATGCGGTCCCCGCAAAATATCCCGGCAAGCCCTTCATCATACCGACCACGCCGCCACCCAGCTTCGACCTCCAGCAATACATCGCCAGCCTCAGAAGATTAGGGCGTGTAGGTGCGAAAATCTTTCACACACCTCATTTCGGCCCCAAGCCGGCGGACGAAGAGTGGGTTGAAACGCTTGTGAGTAAGGTTGTTTCATGGTATGAGACGGCGGAGAATGTTGTGCGTAACGGCGGGGGCCTGCCACAGTTGTTGGACCTGCTGGAGAGGAAGGCTGTTGAGGAGGCGGGGATGGAGCTACCTGTGTATGCACGAAACCTCATCAAACTCTCCGTTATGGGCCTCTACCAATACGTAAGCGGAAAAAATAGGGCCTAACTTTTTCTAACGGGTTTGTTTGGTATTGTTATAAACAGGCAGCTAACCCATCAACATAAGCTTGAGATGGGGCTGGGCGCGGTTCTTATATCAGGCTATCTTCTTTTCTAGTGATTTTCCTATTGTTAGTGTTTTGTCGGTTAACCGTGGCAGCACTCGGCCTTCCCTAAACAATGGCCGCCATGGGTGGCCTGGGCATACCGCGCACACCCAACACCGGTAACAGACTCCACCTACATGGTAGTCCTACTGCTATTTGCGGCGATACTGGCCTTGGTGCAGGCAGCATATCCAATACAGTTGCTCAGGCTAAAGATAGTGAAACCCGTGGCGGTAAAGGCTGCAGGCTAGTTTATCGCTTGGGTTTCTTGACTTCGCCTGTTATGAGCAGGTTGAGCGGTGCTCCGTTGACCATCGTGACCTTGTAACGCACACCCGGCAGGTCGCCCATCGACTTGCCCATCGAGCCGCCCAGCCCCTCGATTAATACCTCGTCATGTTCGTCGACGACGTTTAATGCCCCGTCACCGGGGAGGAAGGCTGTGACGACTTTGCTGTTCTTGATCAGCTGGACTCTGACGCATTTGCGGACGGCTGAGTTCGGCTGACGTGACTCGATGCCCACCTTCTGGACGACTATTCCGCGGGCCATCGGAGCCCCTTCAAGCGGGTCTGTCTTCTCCTTCAGCTTAAGCCTTCGAATTCTATACTTCCTGATAGCCCACCTGAACCGGTTGCGCACCTTCTTCAGATGCCTAGCGGCAAACAGACCGTTACCCAATTCTGTTTCACAAATCGCCTGTTCTTCCTAATATAGTTACAGCGCTCTTCTAGTCACGTCAGTATTCCGAAGTCTTGTCCATGCCACTATGAGGGCGGCCGCAGTGTATGCCGCTATGTTCGTCAGCAGCGCGGCCGTCTCGGCTGTTTGCCCTAGGGTTGTGAAGAGCTGGAGGAAGACTGAGCCGATGGATGGTGCTCCAAGCCCGTTGAAGGTGGTTGTCGAGGCAAGCCTGACCGCCCCCCATGTGGGGAGGTATCTGACGTAGTCTAGGAGGGATGGGTCGTTGTTGATTGTGGAGACTATGTTGAGGTATGTCTCGGCTATGAAGCTGCCGAAGAAAACCATCCCCGAAAGTATGGTTGCTAGCATGCTTCTCCTAAGCAGTTCCCCGACCATCAAGCCGAGCGAGTAAAACACTAGGACGGATGCAATTGTTGAAAGGACTGTGGTGGGCAGGACGGCTAAACCTGTCTGAGGGCCGAAGACGTAGGATGAGATGGCCGCAGCGAAAAATGAGTACAGCAGGATTAGGATTGAGAGGAATGTGAGGCCGCCGGCCAGGTTTCCGACGAAGTACTCAAGCCTCGTTATGGGTCGGGTGAGCCAGTAGTCAGCCGTACCTACCTCGTACTCCTCGGCGGAGGTTGTGGCGCCAACCATCAAAGCCAACACATGTATAAGCGCTGTGGAAGGCGCTAGAACACCCACAACCCAGGCATAGCCCGCCAGCGGCCTAATCAACGTCTCAGGTAGGCGTGTTAGAACGAGGTAGATAACGATCTCTAGGAGGAATATTGAGGCTATGAGTATGAGTAGCCTTTTCCTCGCTAGGGACCTTCTTATCTGATAGGTTATGAAAGTTGTTAATGCGTTAGCGGACAGCATTCTCAACCACCTTTATGAAGACTTCTTCAAGGGTTGGGTTGAGGGTTTTCAAACCGACGAGCCCGGAATCCGAGTTTGCAAGTATTTTCGCCACCTCATCCCTCGCATCATATCCATTCATTAGGACTGTTACATGCTGTGCTTCGGCACTGACATGCTCGACACCCTTAAGTGCTCTTAGCGTTTCCAGCGTCTCTGGGCGGGGTGGTTTCTTGAGTTCTGCGACAACTCTCAAACCGTCCCTGTTGCTTAAAAGCTCGGCCACCGGCTTTTCAAGCACCGTCCTACCCATGTAGACCATCCCCACCGTGTCCGCCAGCCTCTCGACCTCATAAAGCTCGTGCGAGGAGAAGATTATGGTCTTCCCCTCTTTCTTCAAATCTCCCAGTATGTCTCTTATCTGTACTCTCCCGACTGGGTCTACGCCCAGCATGGGTTCGTCGAGCACAAGTATTTCGGGGTCGCCCACCATCGCCAGGCCAATCGAAAGCCTTTGAACCATGCCCTTGCTGAAGTTGCCTATCTTGCGGTCGGCGTGGTTTACGAGCCCCGTTAGGTCGAGAAGTCTCCCGACCTCCCTCATGGTGTCTTGGCGGCTGAGTCCTTTGAGCTTGCATGTGAGTGTTAGTAGCTGGCGGGCAGAGTAGAAGGATGGGTAGACGGGTATTTCTGGCGAGTAGCCGACGAGGAGGTTAACTTTCTTCGTGTCCTTGAAGGGATTGTAACCCATCACCGTTACCGTGCCACTGCTGGGTTTCAGAAGACCGAGTATGGCCCTGATCGTCGTAGTTTTACCTGAGCCGTTTGGGCCAACAAGCCCATATACTTCCTGCCTTCTGACGGTTATCGAAATAGGTCCTACCCGTCCGCCGTCCCCGTAATGCTTGACAAGGCCTTGGACGACAACCGTCTCATACATAGTGTCGCTTAACTACTCCAGGTGCTTCGACCTTTCTCCTCTTGACGCCGACCATGGCTATTGCGGCCAAGGCCCCAGACCCCACCAAGCCTGCTATGATGGCTCTCATTCCCGCGTCTTCAGACGTGGTTGCTCCGACTTTCGGGGGCGACTGGGTATTTGGCGCGCCGTTTATGAGAAACGTTGCCGCCTGGTCGGGTAGCTGGAAGGTTTGTAGGAAGTAGGACTGCATGTATCCTGTGCTTGTGGCTTGTGGAGCTGGGAGGTCGTTTAGATCAAAGTTTGCGTCCACGAGCTTTATGTTAAAGGTTGCGGCCCCCCTACGGCTGTTCACATTTCCCTCCAAACTGTAGATGACGCCCGAATCCGCCAACACCTCCAGCCTCGCCTCACCGGAGATGGTTTGGTTGGTGTCGCTATATGTTCCCGACAACGCGTAGACTATTGACTGGTAGCTGCGGCCTCCAACCGTTCTCTCGAGGCGGCCTACCTCGGTTATGGTCAAAGTGTATGAGACACCATCTTTGGTGTAGCTGAACGAGCCCGTGATGTCTCTGCCCGGTATTCTAGGCATCATGAATGCCTGTGCAGGCATATTTTTCTCGACAGTTACTACCCCGTCGTTGAAGCTTGTCTCAAACCTCAGACGTAAACGTCCATCCTCGAGAACACTGACAACTTCCAACGATGCGGTCCCTGAGACAGACCATCCTTCAGAGCTAAACGAGTAAACATACGAGTAACGCCAGCCTTCACCAACATCTGCCAGAACGGGGATAACTACCGCCGACCCCAGCAAGGCTAACAAAAAAGCATAAACAACCAGTCTCATCTCTACACCAAAATTGGGTTTCCGAGTTTTAAGTCTTGTGTATGATGTATCCTAATGAGTAGCACATTGTCGTGGGTTTTTAATAATCTGTCATGTGACTGCCGATGTCTGTAAGCATTTTGCGACAATAGATTAGGATGAAGTCATCGGTAGTGTGGTTGTTGGATTTTGGAAATTGTTTATATAGGTTGTATGTGCTGGCTGTATTGACGTGGTTGATGGTATGAGGTTTTACATGTTTGCCTCCTTTTTCGCCGTCGTGCAGCTTATGCTTGGGCTCTTCTTCTCTTTCAGCGTCCGTGTGGCCGGTGATGTGTCGACTCCGCTTGCGCTTCTACCTGTCCATTTCTTGCTGGGGGTACTTATTCTAGCCTTCCTGTTAGCTGGTGTCGTGAGAGGAAGAGGAAGTGCTGCCTCAAGGCTTGCGTTAATCCCGCTCACTCTGCTTGTTGTCAGCGGCTTAGTCGGTCTATCTATGTCCCTCACAATTCAGGGCGTGATATCCATTGAGCCAAATTTGCTCTCGATGCTTGGGCTCTACGTACACAACCCTCTTGGCTGGCTGATAGCCATAACCACCGTCATAACCTATCTTAGAAGCCGGAAAGCATGAGACAGCTATCTGCGCTAGTTGCGCTGGGTATTGTGACAATTTTGAGCGGGGGTTTGGCGGCACGTTTCTATGCATACCGTGAAAGCCTTACCCCAGTGATCATATTGGCGCATATTGGTTTGGCGGCGGTTCTCGGCCTCGCCTATGTGTATCGTGGACGGCTCGATAGAACGGTTTTGAGCTTGTCTGCTCTCCAGTTTGCTCTGGGCCTGTTGATGTCTTTACAGAGGTTTGGTTTGACGGCTCTTGGTGAGGAGTTTGTCACAGCGATTAGCGGGCTTCACTTCGTCTTGGCGTTGCTTATCCTTTTGCGGCTTTCGTAGCTCTCCTACGCACTAACCATGTGTAGGCAGCCGTGGAGTAAGCCCATACGCCAGCGGCCATCGAGACAACAATGGGCGGCATCAACGCTATCGAGAGCTGCTGAGGCGTCAAAACATGGATGATGCTCATCAAGCCCATGTTGTATGATATTGCTAGAAGCATTGCTGAAGTTGCGAGGCCCCAGATTCCCACATTAGCCAACGCTGTTGCCGGTAATAGGAGGTTTGCAGCTGCGGCGGAGTAGAGTGTTTGGGCTGATGTTAGACTCATAGCTGATACCGCGGCCATCGCTACGGCCAGCGCTGGGACGCCGTAGGATATGTAGAGGCCGGCCCGACCTTTTTCGAGGCCCGTGAAAACCTGCAAAAGCCTGTTGAGGGTTGTTGTTAGGAGCGAAAGCCCCAGCAGCTGTAGTGCCGTGTTATATGCTATGGCTGTGAAGGCTTTCACAGGCTCGCCGGTGATAGGTGTTGCAAGCTGTGCTAAAGCTTCGTGGAAAACAGGCGTGACTACTGCTACGCTAAACGCCAGAACCAGCAGCCATGCCTCCAAAATCTTTGAACCCTGTTTTGCGGATGTTGTTGTGAACGTGAGAAAAGCCAATGCAATAAGCGTTGGTATGCTTTCTACTGCAAAGCCTGTTTGTTGTATTGTGGGCGGGAATACTATGGATAGTGCGGAGGCGGCGGCTGACAAGGTTATAAGTGCTGCAGCGACGGGGGCTAATGCATCCCCCATCTTCTCCAAGGTCTGCACACCCATACTTCCCACAACATAGAGAAGTAGTAATCCCACTATGACAGTTACGTCGAGCGTGACTGTGACCGGGATGGTGAAATATGTGTAGAGTCCTGCGGCCGAAACGGATGCGGACAGTGTGTAGGCCGCTGGCTTGCTTAATTTTTTGGCGGCAGCGGTGTAGGCTGTTAGTGCGGCCCCATATGTGAGTATTATAACGATGTTAAGTCCTTGGTCCAGTAACGTCCTGAATACTGCTGTGAAGAGCATCAGGTTGGCGACAGCTTTGACCACTCTTGTGCTTCTCGTGGAAGACAGGTTCAGCCCGGCCTTCACATACAAAGGGGTTAACAACGCAGCCGTGAGTAGAACGGCCGAAAACCCCGTCAGCCATCCTGAAGAACCCAGCGCCGACGCAGATAAGGCGGCCACATATAAGACCGGCAGGCTGTCAACAGCGCCGCTAAAAGATAACCCCTTCCTGCCCAGAAGCAGGAGAAAACCCACTGTGACTGCTGCAACGCCTGCTAGGAGAAGGAGGGCTGGAAGCACGGCTACGCCCTAAGGAGGATTTCACGCCGCAGGAGCTGGATTGCGAGGGCTGGGTCAACACCTTTTGGACACACTTTGCTGCAGGAGCCTGCGAAATGGCATCTGAGCAGTTTGTGTCCGTCCGCCACGGATTTGAGTCTTTCCGCAGTTCCTTCATCGCGTGAGTCTGCTAGGTAACGGTAGAGCTGGGCGAGAGCCTGTGGGCCGAGAAACTCTTTGTCAGAGGCCACCACGGGGCATGCGGCGTTGCAGAGCCCGCATTTTATGCAGTAGGCGAATTGTACGTAGCGCTCAAGTTCCTCATCTGACTGGAGATATGATGTGTTTGATTTCTCCTGTGTGTATGTGTCTATTCTTATCAGGTAAGGTTTTACCCAGCGATGTTTCTCGAAGAACTCGCTGAAGTCTGCTACCAGGTCTCTTATTACGGGATAGTTTCGCAGCGGCTCTACCACGACTGTGCGTTTTTTCAGATCTTCGATGAGGGTGTAGCATGCCAGCCTTGGAAGGCCGTTGATCATCATGCCGCAGGAGCCGCAGGTCGCCATTCTGCACGAGAACCTTATCGCGAGCGTTGGGTCAAGCCTCTCCTTGATATAGAGAAGGCCTTGGAGAACCGTCATACCCCGTCTGAGGGGGACTTTGTAGGTTTGGTAGTGTTTACCGCCGTCCTTGGCTGGGTCGTAGCGGAAAACCTTGAAAGTTACCTCGCTCACTTCGTATCCCTCCTAGAGGTTTGCAAGCTGGTGGGCTATTAGTATGGTCCGTGTGCCGTAGATTACCAGCGCCAGCGCCACAACAGTCACCGTTAGGCTTACGGCTTTTTTGTAAGTCCTTCCTTGATGGAGCTCTTGAAGTATGACGCGGAGACCGTTGAAGCCGTGGAAAGCGACGAGTATGAGAAGCGCCTCCAAGCTTCCCGCGAGCAGAACGTTTCTGTAGACTGACATGACTGAGAAGGGGGAGCTGTCGAACTTCATGCTCTCCTCGTAGGGGCTGAGGAGGAAGACTGTTGAGAGGTGGATGCCGCCCGCTACAAGTATCAGTATACCTGTTATGTAGTGCAGCAGCATTATGTTTTTCTCACGCATCAAAGCCTCAACACCTCGAAGAACACATTCAACGCGTAGACTAGCGCGGCCACTGCAAGCAAGATGCTCACCCAAAATAGGGCCCTCTGTGCCGGCGACATCGAGCCCGGCCTGTAGGGATATTCTGGCCGGGACGGTTTCTTCAAGATGATGCCGAAGTGGGCGAGGACCAGCCTGATGCCGTTGAATGCGTGGAAAAATATTAGGAATCCGAGAACGCTGAGCCCCATGTCGAACAGCGGGTTGGCGAGGAATGCCTCCGTCTCCGTCCATACTTTTTTAGCGAGCTCGTACGGCGGAATGGACCAGACCGACGCCCCCCCAACCACGTTACCTGTTTCAACTATGTGTGCTACGAAGAACAGGGTGATCGCTACACCCGACACGCGCTGGAGTGTGTAGCTCCATCTCTCAAGCCCGTATCTAAAGGGCACCAGCCAAGTCCTCAAGGTGTACACAAGCTGTTGAATGCTCATTTCTCAACCCACCCCCTAGTACACCCTCTCCGCTGGCATGTACTCGGTTATCGTCGGGCTGATGTATTCGAGCCGCGGGCCGTCAACCGTGTAATATGCGAGCGTGTGTTTGAGGAAGTTAGTATCGTCACGCTTCGGGTAATCAACTCTAGCGTGTGCACCCCGTGACTCTGTTCTGTTCAACGCGGAGGTGAGTATGATTTCCGCTATGTCAACCATCATCTCCACCTCGAGGACGTTCATGAGGTTTGTGTTGTAGTAGCGGCTGCTGTCCACCACACCTCTAAACATGCGCTGCCTGAGCTTCCGCAGTTTATCCAACCCCTCCAGCATGCTCTTCTCCTCACGGTAGATGTGGCAGTGCTGCTCCATGAGGTTCTGGAGCTCATCCCTCAGCTCGTAGGGGTTTTCGCGCGGTGCTTTGCCGAGAAGCTCGTCATATACGTGTTTGTGTATGTGCTCGACCTCTGACTGCTTGATGGTTGGATGGCCGTTGGCCTGCATGGCGTATTCGGCGGCTGCCTTCCCAGTTATGGCGCCCCAAACGAGGCACTCGGTTGTCGAGTTTGAGCCAAGCCTGTTGGCCCCATTAATTGAAACACACGCAACCTCTCCCGCCGCCCAGAGGCCCATTACCTGCGTCGCTCCCTCGATGTTTGTGTCTATGCCGCCCATGTAGTAGTGGGCAACAGGCCTCACGGGTATAGGTTCGTTGACCGGGTCTATTCCGGCTAGATGCATGCATATCTCCCGTATTCCTGCAAGCTTTTTCTTTATCTTCTCCGCACCGATCTCGCGTAGGTCTAGGTAGAGGTGCTGCATGCCGTCGGGCCCCTCTACACCGCGGCCCTCCTTCATCTCGTTATACATGGCACGTGAGACTATGTCCCGCGGGGCCAGCTCCATCTTGCTCGGTGCATATCTCTTCATGAACCTTTCACCGTCCTTGTTGACGAGTATGCCGCCCTCGCCGCGTGCGGCCTCGGTTATCAAAATCCCTGACGGCACGAGCCCTGTTGGGTGGAATTGGACGAACTCCATGTCCTTGAGCGGGGCACCTGCCTTGTAAGCCATGTAGAGGCCGTCGGGGGTGGAGGAGTAGCCGTAGGTTGCGAAGGTGTAGAGCCGTCCAGCACCGCCTGTCGCCATAATGCAGGCCTTCGCAGATATTGTGTGCAGCTCGCCTGTCTTAAGCTCAAGCGCAACCAGTCCCTTGAACTTCCTGTTTTCGACGATGAGTGAGACGGCGGCCCATTCGGGGTAGAAGTGTATGTTGTCGTGTTTGAGTGCGGTGTCATAGAGGGTGCTCATTTCGAAAAACCCTACCTTGTCCTCGGCGTAGCACGCCCGCGGAAAGCTCTGGCCTCCGAAAGCTCTCTGCGCAATCCGTCCATCAGGCCTCCTAGCCCACGGCATACCCCACCTCTCCAGCTGAAGAATCTCCTCAGGAGCCTTCCTCACGAAAACCTCCACCGCGTCCTGGTCCGCCAAATAGTCTGAACCCTTGACCGTGTCAAATATGTGGGACTGAAGGGAGTCGCCCTCCTCCGGGTAGAGGACAGCGGCCGTCCCGCCCTCCGCTGAGACGGAGTGCGAACGCATTACCTGAGTCTTGGTGAAAACACCGACATTCAACTTTTTTTTACTAACACGGCTGGCTTCTATGGCGGCTCTCAAGCCCGCCAAACCCGAGCCGACAACAGCCACGTCAACAACTAATTCGGCCGTCATTACAAATAAGTAGATGCCGCGGTTGTTTTTAACGTTGTTTTTTCCTCACACGCCCTTTGCTAACACGTGTAAGAATGATGCGTTTCTTTGCCGGGTCAACATACATTTTCAACGGCTCACCTTCACGGAACAGGAACTGGCTGTCAGAGCTTACCTTGGATGGAACATGAATATAGAAGTAGTTTTTACCGCTCACATGTCTCTTCCTGCGAAGGTAGACTGTCGCAACGAGCGGCATCTGGTCATATTTTACGGGGTAAATTGATATATAACATTTTTCAGCCAAAAAGCCGAAAAAACAAATGCTTTTCAGTAAACGCAAATAAGCAACCTTTTGACATAATAAATTCGTATGTCAACTCCGATTGAGTCGCCTCGAGGCATTCTATGTGGAGACCGGGAAATTTACATGTTCCATGTTAGACTTGCTGACATCCCGGGAGCGCTTTTGAATGTTGCGACGGTTTTCTATTCTTACGGCATTAACGTAGTCAGCATCTATACCACTGAGTCATCCTACGGTGATAGGCAGGAGGTGGAGGTTAACTTTGTTGTGGATTTCACAGGTAAACGTGTCTCACCCGAGCAAATAGCTAAAAGCCTTAACTTGGAGACGGTTGTGAAGCAGGTTGTCTTTTACGGGAAACAGCTCCCAAACATGATTGTAGACGAAAAACACTTCCCTCTCACGGTAATGGGCGAGAGAGCCATAATCTTCAGGGAGACAACGTACAAGGGGCTGATACTCGGTCTTAGGAAGCAGTTGGGTGCTGCCGGTGAAGCACTTCTCTACCACATAGGGCTGAACAACGGCAAGGGAACATGGGATGCATTGAAAGACCTTATTGGCGGAAAGGTTGAGCTTTTACCTAAATATCTAAAGTATTGGATGATTGTGGTAGGTGCCAGCGTTGTGAAGGAGGTAATAATTGACATGGAGAAGAAGAGGGCGTTGGTCCGGGTTGAGAACAGCTATGAGTGTGAGCTGGGAAGGGGTGCAGGTAAGCCCTTCAGCAACTTCCACCGCGGCATTTTCGCCGGGATTTTCAGCGAGCTGCTGGGCTCGGAGAGAAGTGTTGAGACAAAGTGTATAGCGGCGGGAGACCCGTACTGTGAATTCGTAATCGGAAACGTTGAGGGTTAGATGCAAAGCGGCCTTGACAGATGACGTCTTGCTGCAACGTCAACTTCATACTTCCTAGGCCTTATGCTACGCTTTTCCACCACAACCTCGGCATGTTCAACCCCAAGCCTAGCCCCACACCTGTCACATCTATAGCCCTTACCCTTCCCGGCTGACTCCATCCTCCTCATGCAGCGGGGGCATTTAGGCGGCCGGTGAAAGACATGCTCAGCCAGCTCCAAAACTTCGAGCTTTTCAAGGTTCAGCGTCAGCCCCTGCGGCTTCGGTTTAACACCACCCATCACTCTCACCACATCGCCTGGCCGTAGAGCATACACGACCTCCCTGAGCCTACCCGTGGGCCGGTAGGCCGCCAGGTAAACCACCCCCGTGCCGTCGTCGAATTTGACGAAGACATGCCCTCCCGCGGTCTTAACCGGCTTTGAGGTCACACGGCCGGTCAACACCGCGTTGCTGTATGGTTTGAGGTTGGAGATTTTTGTTTCGACAAGGTGCATGTCCGTCGCCTGGTTTGTCTTAAAAACAGTTGTCAGCAACACTTCTTCATGAAACCGCACCATCGATAGCCCTTTCAACGCGTTATCAGGAGTTAACGCACGAACTCCGGCCAGTATGGGGCAGGGTGTGTGCGGCGTTATTCTAACCTCGTCAGTTGCCGGGTCGTAGCTGTCGAAAGTCAGACCCGTTTTATAGAGCTCGACCACGGAAGACTTGTCGACACGTCTAACCGTCCCCCAGTTGCTGGGTAAACGGTATGCTATTGCCTCGTATGTTGGGTTGTCGAGCGGAAGCCCGATGGCTGCCAGAGCCCCTACAACACCTCTGCCGCCGTTAAACATGTAGACCTCGGCCCCATGTTTCTCCGCCAGCCTGACAGCCTCCTCCAGCTCAACAATCTCCCTCACAGCCCTAACAGCAAACTCCACCCAATCGCCGGGAACAGCCTCCCCACGGTAGACGACGACACCGGGCTGCGTAGTGTCAAAACCCTTCTCGTAAAACTCCTCAACTGTCTTAACGGCTGTCTCCACAGCATCCCCGGCCATACCTTCTCCGACCTCGAAATGCAGGGAGACCGATGCATTTCCCCTCGTCTTAAAGGGGCAGTTAGGGTTAAGCCTGACGAGATGGCTGTAGTCCACCTGCTCACAGTCCATTTCACGCAGACGTTTCTCTAGAACGGCAGCCACAAAAGTCGTGCACATACCGCGTGTAGAATCGGTGTCGTCTACGCCAATCCTGAGCACAGCCATCCCAGCTTCTAAACAGTCACCCTGTATTTTGGGATTTATACAAGCTATCGTGCTGTCAGGAAGGCCGTGTATATCGCGGATGTTGCAGCCGTGACAGGCAGCCCGGCTTTAACAAATTCCTTGAAAGTGATTGTCATGCCGTATTGTCTCTCCAGTACCTCTATTATGATTATGTTGCTGGCCGCCCCGAAGATTGTTAGATTTCCCGCGAGAGTGGCAGCAGTCGCGAGCGTCAGCCATGCCGCAGTGTCCCCGGGAAGGTATCCTATGCTGTGCATGTAGGTCATCATGAGTTTGGTGAAGGGCACGTTGGAAACTAGTTGGCTGAGGCCTAGGGAGGCGGCGAAGATGCCGGCATATTCAAGAGGCCAGCCCAGCTTGCTGGGCAGCAGGAGTGTCAGGGCTATGTGCACTGCTCCACTCTGCCAAACTCCCTCCATCGCTATGAACATCGCTATGAAGAAAACGATTGTCCCCCAGTCCACCCGCTGCAGAGTTTCCCGGGGTGAGCGGAGGAATGGGTATATTGCGGCGGCCACGACAAATGGTATAAGACCGCGGCGTCCCACATGTGGAAGACCCGCAACCGCCAGCAGGTCGTTTCCTATGAGAAGAAGCACCGCCGCGGCTAGAGCTGACCCGGCCAAGATAGCATCACGTCTATCAACTATGTGCTCTCCAGGTATCGTAAGCAATGTTACAGGCTCGTTCTCGACGTGGTAAAGTTTCATCATGATGTACGCTGTGAGGACGAGGGAGAGGATGGTTGGTATGGTTAGGACCGTGATAAACTCGACGAACGGTGCTCGCATACCGCTCCCAACAGCTACCATGATGTTCTGTGGGTTGCCGAGAGGTGTTGCTGCGGAGCCGACGGTGATTGAGAAGGCCAGCAACAGGTAGAGCACAGTGTGCTGGATGCCCGCCATCCTGGCTATGGCTGAGGCGATTGGAGGCCCCATCAATGCAACTGTGTCGTTTAAGGCGAAGGCCGCCAGTAAACCCATAACAGTCGCGAAACCTACGACTAGGCCGTATCTTGTTTTGAAGCGGTTTACGAAGAAGTAGGTTAAGGCGTTGAGAATGCCTGAGCTCTCGGCAGCAGTCACTATGCTGAACATCCCAACCAGAAAGATGATGACGTCGAAGTCGACGGCCCCGGTCATGTCGTCGAAAGCAACTAGCCCGGTAGCCACGGCCGCGAACGCGGCAAAAGCCATCAACGCCCAGATGGGAATATGTGTGTACCGTTTTCTAAGTATCAGGGCCCCCGTGAGGTAGGCGAGTATGGCTAGGCCCGCGGCCATCCTCAGCAAACCTACCAGAGAATTTTCCAGCATGATTGTTTTGGGCATGCGAAATCTGTTTAAAAAACCTGTAAAACTTTACGGTGTTAGCCTTTGCTGTTTCGCCAAGAAATCGATAAGCCTGCTTTTGTACAGGTATTTCTGCAGAGGAATTTTCAACCTCACCCTTACTGCGTTCAGGGCCTCTTCAAGTGTGTGAAACCTTTCACAAGGCTTCTCCAACGCCTTCCTAACAATCTCCCTGAACCTCCAAACACCCAAAGGTATCCAGCCGGGCCCGATCTCGAAGAAAACCAACGCACCGGCCTGCTCACGCCGCATGGTCAGATGGTTGAGGACGGCGAATCTTACGGCGTAATAGGCGCCGCCTGTGTTCTCCGCGTATTCTTTTCTCGGTTTCAGTAGTTCGTGGTCTGCGTATGGCGACGTGCCTGTATGCTTAAGCCAGCCCTCCAGAAGCTCGAACATCCATGGAGTTGGTGTGAGGATTATGTTGGCGTGGTTTTCGAGTGCGCCGTGGCTGTGCAGCCTATATTCGGAGATTATGTTGTAGTCTCTTACTTTGTGGTATAGCTTCCTGCCTAGGATGTCGTCAACCGCTGTTATGCTCCACTCCGTTGGAACCAGCCGCCTGTCGGCAGGACGGCCCAGAAGCCCCGACGAAAAAACCCGCGCCAGATAGTACTCGTCTACGCCGTAAACATACA
>Ga0197142_1002647_pt1 | contig 15511 bp, 11 predicted proteins | sample GBS60_MetaG_FD_148614 | JGI IMG/M metagenome (GOLD analysis project Ga0197142, IMG submission 148614) | Sediment microbial communities from Great Boiling Springs, Gerlach, Nevada, United States - GBS 60_MetaG | ecosystem: Environmental > Aquatic > Thermal springs > Hot (42-90C) > Sediment...
GGTGAATTCGCGACCCCCCACCCCCCCACCCCCCCCAACCCGGGGAGCAGCAGGAAATTTTTCCGTTTTCCCCAAGGATTTCCACAAGTTGCCCGCGCGCGCCTTAATTTTCCCCCATCCAATGATTTCAACCACTTACGCCCTCCCCGGCCATTTTCCCGAGAGCCCTGCAAAAGTGAACTTGTGAAACGCCCCCCTCCCCTCTCACCCCTCCTCTACCATGAAGGAGGGGCGGGGGCAAGAAAAAAATTTTCCCTCCCCCCGGCGGGCGCCCCGGAGGGGGTGGAAAGAGAAATTCATTGCGGCGGGGAGAGAAACAGGGCTAGATATAGGGGTGCCGGGACGGCCGCAGCCGCCCGGCCCGGAGTATCCAGCAGACGGAGGAGAGCGCATGGCGCGAGCGAAACTCACCATAGTGGGGGCCGGCAATGTGGGGGCCACCGCGGCCCACTGGGCCGCCGCCCAGGAGCTGGCGGACGTGGTCCTGGTGGATGTGGTGGAGGGCATGCCCCAGGGCAAGGCCCTGGACCTGATGCAGGCCCGGCCCATCATGGGCTTCAATGTGGAGATCACCGGGGCCAATGACTATGGTCCCACCGCCAATTCCCAGGTGGTGATCATCACTGCGGGCATCGCCCGCAAACCGGGGATGAGCCGGGAGGATCTCATCACCACCAACAAGAACATTGTGGCGGAGGTGACCCGGCAGGTGGTGGCCAAAAGCCCGGAGGCCTTTCTGATCATTGTCTCCAACCCCCTGGATGCCATGTGTTATGTGGCCTACAAGGTGAGCGGCTTCCCCCGGGAGCGGGTCATGGGCATGGCGGGGATTCTGGACACGGCCCGCTACCGCTGCTTCATCGCCATGGAGCTGGGCTGCGCGGTGGAGGAGATCCAGGCCATGGTGCTGGGGGGGCACGGGGATGAGATGGTGCCGGTGGTGAGCGCCACCAACGTGAGCGGCATCCCCCTGACGGAGCTGCTGCCGCCGGAGCGCATTGCGGCCCTGGTGGAGCGCACCAAGAAGGGGGGCGGGGAGATTGTCTCTTTGCTCAAGACCGGCAGCGCCTACTATGCCCCGGCGGCGGCCTCGGTGCAGATGGCGGCGGCCATCCTCAAGGACCACAAGCGGGTGGTGCCGGTGTCGGCCTATCTGGACGGGGAGTACGGGCTGAAGGACATGTTCTTCGGCGTGCCCGTGGTGCTGGGGGCCGGCGGGGTGGAGAAGATCATCCCTCTGAAGCTCACCCCGGAGGAGGAGGAGCTCCTGAAGCGGTCCGCGGCGGCGGTGGCCAAGACCCGGGACGAACTGGGCATGTAGGTCTGCAGGCGGAGTCTTTCCCGAGCCGGAGGGGTGCCTCCGGCTTTTTTTTCAGGACCGGTTCCCCGGGGGGAAGCGGGGGATTTTGCTTCCCGGGCCTCAAGTTTTCTCCGCTCCCCGTCGATGGAGGGGGAAAGAGCCGGCGTGAGGGCTGGCGGAGAGGCAGGAGGAGAGATGTCCCAGGAGCGTCAGATTGAACTCCACCTGGAGATGGGGATGGGGGACTTCAGCGTGCGCCTGAACGGGGTCACCATGAAGGTGCGCCTGAAAGGGGGGGGCGCCGGGGACGGGACGGCGGCCGTCAGGCCGGCGGAGTCCGGGGGCGCCGAGTACCAGCTCCTGGCCCAGGAGGCGGCCTTCTACCGGCAGACCTCGGAGGAGATCTACGAAGGCCTGGGACGGCTGGCCAAGGAGATCAACCTCTCCATCCAGGACCTGTCCCTGGAGGAGATCATCCAGAGCGCCGGCTTCTCTCCCGGGGAGCGCCTGGACCAGGCCCGGCACCAGCTCAATGATGTGCTGGCCATGACGGAGCGGGCCACCCTGGATATTCTGGACCTGGTGGAGCGGATCCGGGAGGATTGCGGCGTCCTGGAGGAGTTTTTGTGTCCGTCCGGCGGGCAGGAGGGGGACAGGGAGGGGGAGGCTGCGGCCCGGATCCGGGCGGCAGCGCAGGAGTTTGGGGAATATCTCCGCAGCCTGGGGCCTGCCCCTGCCGAGGCGGCGGCGCCGGGGGTGAGCGTGAGCCTGGCGGACACCCTGCAGATCCTGCTGGAGTTCTGCGGCACCGAGGCGGTGAAACCCCACCTGAAAACCCTGGCGGCCCAGCATGCCGCCCTCTTTGAGGTGGAGGCGGCCGAGGCCGCCTTAAGCCGGCTGGCGGCCCAGGCGCCGGTGGAGGACGGCTTCCACCAGCTGCCGGTGGAGCAGGTGCTGGAGGCCCTGCGGGAGCATTGCCGGGAGGAGCGGGCCCGGGAGCTTCTGGCCAAGCTCCTGGCCTCCGCCGCCAAGATCTTCCCCATGCCCAGCCTGCCCCTGGAGGCCCCGGCGGAGGGGTCCGGCGTCCTGGCCCCAAAGAGCGAGGCCGAGGCCCGCTGGGAGGCCTTCCTGGCTGTGCTCTCGCCCCTGCTGGAGGAAGCGCTTGAGGCCCCGCCCCTGGCCCCGGACCGCACCATTTCGGCCCTGGCCGCCACCGGGCGCATCCGGGAGTCCCTCTCCCGCATTACCGAGGCGCTGTCCTTCCAGGACCTCTCCGGCCAGCGGCTCCTCAAGGTGCTGAAGATCCTGCGCCAGGTGCAGGTGCAGGTCCTCACCCTGCTGGTGGCCATCGGCAACAAACTCCGGCTCAAGAGCGAAGGCCAGGAGATCTCCCTCAAGGAGAGCGCCGCCCTGGCCCAGGAGGAGCTGGTGCGCATGCTGGGCCACCAGCCGGAGGAAAACGGCGCCGCCGCCGGCCAGGTTCCCGCCAGAAGCCAGGAACCCCTGAATCAGGAGGCGGTGAACGAGCTGTTGGCCAGCCTGGGGTTTTAGAGGCACCGGGGAATAGGGGGACGGAGAGGGAAAACCGGGGCGGAGACGAGGGCGAAAGGCGGGCCCGGGCGGAGGCGAGGACGAGAGCGGGAGCGGGCGAGAGCGGGAGCGGAGGGAGCCGGAGCACGGGGGGAGCAGACAGGGCCACGGGCGGGGGCAGGCAGGGGCGGGATGGAGACCAGGCGGGCCCGGAAGGGAGACAAGGCCGCGGCCGGGAGCAGGGCTTGGAGGAGAGCCCCCTTTCCCCCAGAAGCGGGGATGGCTCCCGGCCGCCTGGCGCCGGGGGAGCCTTTCCCCCAAAAGGGGCGGGCATTACGGGGGCCCGGGGCGGTGATCCCTGGAGCCCCCGGAAATTTTTACCCCCTCCCGGGAGAGAGGGATCCGACCCCGGCCCATGGAACAGGAAGACACCCTTGCCCCGGGGAAGGCCACCCGGTCCGGCAGGAAGGCATCCCGGGCCAGGCGGGGTTAGCTTGCCGGCGTATTGAAACCCGGGGGTTCGGATTCCCCCTTTGGGGGACGGTGGGCCTTTTGGGGGATTTTCAGAGGCCGGCGCCGGAGACCTGAGCCTCCGGCACAGCTTTTGCTAATCAGATGGGCATGGTGCGTATGCCGGTTTTTCCCTCCGCCGCCAGTCCCCGCCCGGGGTGGCGGCCCCTGTCCGGGATGAGCCCGGGGCGGGGGGCCGGCGGGCCCCTGCCGCCTGCTGCCGGCGCCGGGACCTTTGCGGCGCTCCTCTCCCAGGCGGTGGGGGCCCGGCAGACCCAGGCCCGTCTGGCAGGCCTGCTTCGGCAGGAATTTCCCCGGGCCCAGGCCTGGGGGCGGCTGGGGGATCCCCGCCTGGCCCGCCCTTTTCCGAGCCGAGCCGCCCGCCTTCCGGAAATGCTGCGCCGGCCGGGCTCCTTTCCGGACTCCGGCCGGGTGTCCCTGCGCCGGGAGGCGGAAAGCCTGTTTCACCGGGGCCGCTCCCGGGGCGGCCCCCCGCCGGACCCCCGGGCCTACGACGGCCTCATCCGGGAGGCCGCCCGCAGACACGGCGTCCCCGAAGAGCTCATCCGGGCGGTCATCAAGGTGGAGAGCAATTTTAACCCCCGGGCCACCTCCCCCGCAGGGGCCATGGGCCTCATGCAGCTCATGCCCGGCACCGCCCGGGAGCTGGGGGTACGTCGCCCCTATGACCCCCGGGAAAACATTGACGGCGGCACCCGCTACCTCAAAGAGATGCTGGAACGCTACCGGGGTAATGTGGCCCTGGCCCTGGCCGCCTACAACTGGGGGCCCGGCAATCTGGAGCGGGGCCGCCGCCTGCCTGCGGAAACCCGGACCTACCTGGAGCTGGTGGGCAAAAATCTCGGCCGCCGGATAGGTGAAGAACGAATCACCCCCGTGGCCTCCCCTGCCCGGGAGCGCCGGCCACTTTCCCCTGCCGGGGGCCTGCAGACCTGAGCTGGCCGGAAGACCCGGCTGTCTCCGCAGGGACAAGGGCCTGTGGCGGTCTCCTCCGGGGGCCTGGGGAAGGAGGGGGGCATAAGCACAATGCCTGGATGAGCCGCCTGGGGCCGCCGGCTCCTGGGCTGGTTCCCTGCCGCAGCTCCCGGGTCCGAAAGCCCGCAAATCCCCCGGCCCCATCCGTGCCTTGCCCGTCTGCGGCTGACCTGAGCCCCGCCTCGTCCCCTTTTGCCGCCCGGAAGGCGCCCGCGGTTGCTTTTTTCACAGTTTGGAGTATGCTTAGCCTTTGAATTTCCCATGGAGGCCACGGGGGGATGGATTATAAGGCGACCCTGAACCTGCCCCGCACCGACTTTCCCATGAAGGCCGACCTCCCCCGGCGGGAGCCGGAGATGCTCCGCCGCTGGGAGGAGCTGGACCTTTACGGCCGGCTCCGGGTCAAAAGCCTGGGGCATCCCCGCTTCATTCTGCACGACGGCCCCCCCTATGCCAACGGCCACATCCACCTGGGCCACGCCCTGAACAAGATCCTCAAGGACATCATCATCAAATCCCGGCAGATGATGGGCTGGGACTGCCCCTTCGTGCCCGGCTGGGACTGCCACGGGCTCCCCATCGAGCACCAGGTGGACAAGGAGCTGAAGGCCCAGGGCCTCAGTCTCCCCCAGGTGGAGGTGCGGCGGCGCTGCCGGGCCTACGCCGAAAAGTTCATCGACATCCAGAGGCAGGAGTTCCGGCGCCTGGGGGTGCTGGGGGACTGGGAGCACCCCTACCTCACCATGCGGCCGGAATATGTGGCGGCCATCCTGAAAGAATACGGCAAGTTTTTCTTCAACGGTGCCATCTACCGGAGCAAAAAGCCGGTGCACTGGTGCGCCACCTGCCTCACCGCCCTGGCGGAGGCCGAGGTGGAGTATGAGGAGCACCGCACCCCCTCCATTTATGTGAAATTTCCGGTGCGGGAGGCCCCGGCCTGGCCCCTGGTACGCCACGCCCCCCGGGCTTCTCTGGTGATCTGGACCACCACCCCCTGGACCCTGCCCGCCAATCTGGCCATTGCGGTGCACCCCGACTACGACTATGCCGCCGTGCAGGCCGGGGAGGAGCTGCTGGTGGTGGCCGCGGACCTGGCCCCGGGCCTGCTGGCCCATTTCGGCCTCCGGGGCCAGATCCTCGAGACCCGCAGAGGCCGGGAGCTGGAGGGCCTCATCTGCCGCCATCCCTGGCTCACCCGGGACTCCCGGGTCATTTTGGCGGACTATGTTACCCTGAGCGCCGGCACCGGGCTGGTCCACATCGCGCCGGGGCACGGCCAGGAAGACTACGACAGCGGCCTGAAATACGGTCTCAGCCCTTATTCCCCGGTGGACGACCACGGCCGCTTTACCACTGAGGTGCCGGAGTTTGCCGGGCAAGGCGTCTGGGAGGCCAACACCGGCATCATCGACCTCCTCAAGGCCCGGGGGCGCCTCCTCCTGGCGGAGACCGCCACCCACAGCTATCCCCACTGCTGGCGCTGCAAACAGCCCATCATCTTCCGGGCGACAGAGCAATGGTTCATTTCCCTGGAGAAGAACGATCTCCGGCGCAAGGCCCTGGAAAACATCGACCGGGTCACCTGGATTCCCCGCTGGGGCCGGGAGCGCATCTACAACATGGTGGAAAACCGCCCCGACTGGTGCATCTCCCGCCAGCGGGCCTGGGGCGTGCCCATCATGGCCTTCCATTGCCGAAGCTGCGGCGGCGCCTTCCTCACCCCGGAGATCCTGGAGGGGCTCATGGCCCGGGTGGCCAAAGAGGGGGCCGATTTCTGGTTTGTGGAGGATACGGACCGTCTCCTGCCGCCGGGCACCACCTGCCCGGGGTGCGGCGGCACCTCCTTCCGCAAGGAGACGGACATCCTGGATGTCTGGTTCGACTCCGGGGTGAGCTTTGCCGGGGTCCTGGAGCCCGACCCCCATCTGGGGTTTCCCGCGGATCTTTACCTGGAAGGCTCCGACCAGCACCGGGGCTGGTTCCACTCCAGCCTGCTGGCCGCGGTGGGCACCCGGGGCATGGCCCCGTATCGGGCGGTCCTGACCCACGGCTTCGTGGTGGACGGCGAAGGCCGCAAGATGTCCAAATCCCTGGGGAATGTCATTGCCCCCCAGGAGGTCATCGCCGAGTATGGGGCCGAAATCCTGCGCCTGTGGGTCACCGCCGAGGATTACCGGGACGACGTGCGCCTCTCCCCGGCCATCCTGCGGCAGTTGGCCGACGCCTACCGGCGCTTCCGCAACACCGCCCGCTTCATGCTGGGGAATCTGGCGGATTTCGACCCGGCCCGGGATTATGTGCCCCCGGCCGTCCGGGAGGAGCTGGACAGGTTGGCCCTCTCCTGGCTGGCCCAGGTGACTGAGCGGGTCAAAAGGGCCTATCTCGACTACGAATTCCACCTGGTCTTCCACCGCCTGCACCAGTTCTGCGCCGTGGAGCTGAGCGCCATCTACCTGGACATCCTCAAGGACCGCCTCTATATCCTCAGGCCCGACAGTCCCGTGCGGCGGAGCGCCCAAAGCACCCTCTACGACCTCCTCCGGGACCTCATGCGGCTGTTGGCCCCCATCCTCTCCTTCACCGCTGACGAGGTCTGGGGCTACCTCCCCGGGGACGGCCGCCCGGAAAGCATCCATCTGGCCGATTTCCCCCACCCGCCCCCGGGCTTCCCGGATGAGGCCCTCCTGGGAAAATACGCCTTTCTCCTCCAGGTGCGGGATGAAATCAACCGGGAGCTGGATCAGGCCAAAAAGGCCAAAATCGTGTCCGCCGCGCCGGAATCCCGGGTGATCCTGGGGGTGGCCCCCGCAGAGGGGGGGCCGGATCACCTCTCCCTCCTTAAGGCCCAGGAGGCGGAGCTCAAGCTGCTGGCCCAGGTGGAGCATCTGGAGATCATACCCGGCCCCCTGGCCCAGGGCCGGCCGGGCGTCGAGCTCCCCTGGCTCACCGTGAGGATTGAAAAGGCCCCGGGGGAGAAATGCGTGCGCTGCTGGTACCACCGCCCCGGGGTGGGGGAAGACCCGGCCCATCCCCAGGTGTGCCGCCTCTGTCGTCAGGTGCTGGGGGTGTGAGTCCATGAGCCGCAAGGGGCTGATCCTCCTGGCCACCCTCCTTTTGGGGGTGGGCCTGGATCAATGCACCAAGTACCTGGTGGAGACCCGCTTTCCGGTGGGCACGGTGCAGCCGGTCATCAAAGGCTTTTTCAACCTGGTGCACATCCGCAACCGGGGAGCGGCCTTCGGCCTCCTCTCCAGCCTGTCTCCGGAGCTGGCCTGGGCTTTCTTTCTGGTGACCACCCTGGTGGTGGTTCTGGTGGTGGGGTATCTCTGGTACCGCCTCCCCGCCGCCTCAGGGGCTGCCGCCCTGGGATACAGCTTCATCCTGGCCGGAGCCCTGGGCAACCTCATCGACCGGGTGCGCCTGGGGGAGGTCATCGATTTTCTGGATTTTTATCTGGGCCGCTACCACTGGCCGGCCTTCAATGTGGCCGATACCCTGATCTGCCTGGGCGCAGGGCTGCTCATGTGGGTCATCTTCACCGAAGAGCAGGGGGGTCATGTATCCCATCCTCATTGAACTGGGGCCCATCCGCCTGTTCACCTACGGCTTCTTTCTGGCCCTGGGCTTCCTCACCGCCATCTGGCTGGCGGGCCGGGAGGCGAGGCGGGTGGGGCTGCCGGTGGCCCAATTCTACGACCTCTGCCTCTACATCGTGGTGGCCGCCATCGTCGGCTCCCGCCTCCTTTATGTCCTTTTGGAGATGGACGCCTTCATCAAAAAGCCCTGGGAGATTCTGTACCTGTGGAAAGGGGGCCTGGTGTTCCAGGGCGGGCTGGTTCTGGCCTTCCTGGTGGCGCTTTATTACATGCGCCGCCACCAGATGCCCTGGCGCACCACCTTCGATGCCCTGGCGGTGGGCATGCCGGTGGGCCAGTCCCTGGGGCGGGTGGGCTGCTTCATGGCGGGATGCTGTTACGGCAGCGAGAGCGACCTTCCCTGGGCGGTGACCTTCACCCACCCCGAAACCCTGTGCCCCTTGCGGGTGCCGCTCCACCCCTCCCAGCTCTATGAGGCCCTGCTGCTCCTGCCGGTCTTCGGGGTGATCTATTATATGCGCACCCGGAAAAGCTACGAGGGCCAGCTCGCCCTGGTGTACTTCTGTCTGGCGGGCACGGTGCGTTTCCTCACCGAGTTCGTCCGTCACCCCCTGGACTACCGAGGCCCCGTCCTCTTCGGGTCCTTTCCCGCCACCCAGATCTTCGCCCTGGTGGTGGCCCTGGTGAGCGGCGGCCTCCTTCTCTACTTCCGGTCCCGGCGGTAAGATCCTGCCGCCTCCCGGAAACCCCCGGGGCCGCTCCACCTGTTCCGGGTTTGGGTGTGGAGGGTTCTCACCCCCGCGGGAGATTTTCCGGCATGCGGAAGGGATGGTTTGAGGGGGCTCAATCCGGCTGCAAAAACAGGGTGAAGACGCTCCCCTGGCCCGGGGTGCTCTCCACCGCCACCCGGCCACCGTGGGCCTGGGCAATGTGCTTGACGATGGCCAGCCCCAGACCGGTGCCCCCTGCCTTGCGGCTGCGGCCGGCATCCACCCGGTAGAAGCGCTCAAAGAGGCGGGGCAGGTGTTCCTTGGCGATGCCGATGCCCTGGTCCCGGACCCGGACCGCCACCAGGCCGTCCTCCCGGGCCGCCTCCACCTGCACCCGGCTGTGGGGGCCGCTGTATTTGATGGCGTTGTCGATGAGGTTCACCACCGCCTGCTCCAGGAGGGTCTGATTGAGGCGGGCCCGGAGGTCCTCGGGGCAGGAGAGCTCCAGGGTGATGCCCTTCTCCTGGGCCCGGGCGCTGCAGGCCTGCACCGCGGCCCGGAGCACCGGGGCCAGCCGCCGGCCATTCAGCACGATGCGGCCCTGCTCCGCCTCCTGCTCGATGCGGGAAAGGCTGAGGAGGTCTTCGATGATCTGGTGCAGCCGGTCCACCTGCCGGCTGATGATCTTCAGAAACTCCTCGGCATGCTGGGGATCCTTCAGGGCGCCCTCCAGCAGGGTTTCCACGAAGCCCTTGATGGAGGTGACCGGGGTCTTCAGCTCGTGGGAGACATTGGCCACAAAATCCCGGCGGGCGTTCTCCAGGCGGCGCAGCCGGGTGATGTCGTGGAGGACGATGAGGACGCCCAGCACCACCTGCTGGGCATCCCTCAGGGTGGTGCCATGGGCCTGGAGTACCCGGTCTTCGTCTCCCCCCCGGAGCAGCACCTCGCCCTCGATGGGTTCGGTGGCAGCCAGAGACCGGGTGATGAACCATTGCAGGTCGGGATTGTGCACCACCCGGGTGATGTTTTGCCCCAGCATCTCCGGGGTGAGGTCCAAAAACCCGGCCGCGGCCCGGTTGAAGGACAAAAGGCGGCCCTGGGGGTCCACTGCCAGCACCCCCTCCACCATGCTGGCCAGGATGGCTTCCAGCTCCCGGCGTTGCCCCTGGATGGTGGCCAGGCGTTCCCGGAGCTGCTCCGCCATGGAATTGAGGGTGTCCGCCAGGCTCACCAGCTCCTCCACCTCGGGGGTGGGGAGTTTCAGACTCAAATCCCCCCGCCCCAGACGTTCCGCGCCCCGGCGGATCTCCTTCAGGGGCCGGGTGAGGCGCCGGGAGAGCCAGAGACTCAGGCCGCCCCCCATGGCCAGGATGACCAGGACCCCCAAAAAGACCTGGAAATAGACCTCCCGGAAGGGCGGGTCCAGGGCCGCGGCGGGCAGGGCCGCCCGGGCCGCCCCAAGGATCCGGCCCTCCCTCGCAATGGGCACCGCCACATAGGTCATCGGCACCCCGAGGGTGGGACTGAGGCGGATATGGAGCCCCGTCTGTCCGGCCAGGGCGCTCTGGATCTCCCGCCGGTCGGCGTGGTTCTCCATCTTTTGAATCTGCCGCAGGGAATCCCCCAGCACCCGGCCGTCCGCGGCCACCACGGTGAGGCGCACGCCCGTCTCCCGCCCCACTTTCTTGCACAGCTCATCCAGCCCCTCGGTTTCAGACATCTCCCAGCGCTCCCGGGCCAGATAGGCCAGAAACCGGGCTTGGGCTTCCAGGTCGGCCACGGTCTGGGTGAAATGAAAGTGGCGCCAGATGCGGGTGGTGATCCAGGTGGCGGCCGTGACCGCCAAAAGCACCACGGCCAGAAAGGAGAGGGTGAGCTGGGTGAGAAGCCGGCGGGGACGCATCACGCACACATCATCGGGCCGGGGGCATCAGGCCGGCCGGGTGACCGGTCCGGCAAACCACCGCCTTCCCGGCGGTCAGAGAGCAGGACTTCCAGGCCCCGGGGGCCAAACCGGGAGCTGTCATCGGGAAAACGGTTTCCTTCTCCTCCCGCCCGGCTCCGGGCAGGAGGGGAAGGCGGGGCCGGGGAATCAAGCTGGTGTTTCGAAGGGAGTTTTGCGGAATCCAAAGCCCCTGCGCTTTCCTCCCGCGCTTCCTTCCCCACCCCTCACGCTCAGGGGATGCGGGGCCCAAGGTTGGGAAATCAGGCTCTCGCGCCCCCGAGCCTTTTCCAAAGTTCTGTGCCACCGCCTCCCTGAAAAGGCAGGATACCTTAAGGCAGGCGGTGAGCCCGGCTCCAGGGGGCTTCCTGCGGTCAACGCTCCTCTTTGAAGCGGTAGCCCACCCCCCGCACGGTTTCCACATACTTGCCGGCCTCCCCCAGTTTCTTGCGCAGCCCCACGATCTGCACATCCACGGAGCGGTCGCTTACCGGGTAATCGTCGCCGTGCACGCCGCTGACGATCTGGGAGCGGGTGAAGACCCAGCCCGGGCGGCGGGCCAGAAAGTGGAGGAGGCGGAACTCGGTGACGGTGAGGTCCACCGGCCGGCCGTCCACCAAGACCTCATGCCGTCCGGGGTGGATGACCAGCTCGTGTACCCGGAGCGGGGCGTCCTCCGCCGGGGGTTTCTGCTGGCGCCGCCGCAGCACCGCCCGTACCCGGGCCAACAGCACCCGGGGGCTGAAGGGCTTGGTGATGTAATCGTCTGCGCCCAGCTCCAGCCCGGCGACGATATCCGGTTCCTCCCCTTTGGCGGTCACCATGATGACGGGCAGGTCCCGGGTGGCGGGGTCCTGTTTCAGGCGGCGGCAGATCTCCAGGCCGTCCAGGCCGGGGAGCATCAGGTCCAGGAGCACCAGGTCCGGCCGGGCGGTCCTCAGGTGGCGCATGGCCTCCTCCCCGGAGGTGACCCCCACGAACTGGAAACCCTCCTTGCTGAGATTATAACGCAACAGCTCCAGGATATCCTCTTCGTCTTCCACCGCCAGGATGGTTTCCTTGGGCATGCCCTCTCTCCCAAGCTTCGGATGATGAACAGGTTATAATCATTCTGTAAAAATTTCCTGAAAAAAGCATTAGTACTTGATAAGGTCCCGGGGCGGCGACGCCGCCGCCCTTGTCAAGAAAGGCTCCTCATGGGACAATGGAACCAGGCGCGGACCGGAAGGTGACCTCCCCCGGCCAAAAGGAAATCCATGACCGACACCCTGGCCTCCCCGGCGGGACGATTGCTCCTGTGCAGCGAGGATCCTGCCGCCACGGACTCCCTGCGGGGCATCCTTAAGGAGGGCGGCTATGAGGTGCTCTTATGCCGCCCCGGGGAGATGCTGGAGGACCTTCGCCGCCTGACCCCGGAGCTGGTGGTGCTGGCCGTCCCGGCGGAGAGGGCCCGGACCCTGGTGCCGGCCCTGCGGGCGGCCCTGCAGGGGCAGAGACTTCCCCTGGTGGTGGCCCTGCCCCGGTTCAGCGAGGTGGCCGCGGCCCAGGTCCTGAGCTGGGGGGCGGATGAATTCCTGGCGCCGCCCTTCCGGAAGGAGGAGGTCCTGGCCCGGGTGGCGGTGCTGTTGAAGCTGAAGCGGGATGAAGACCTGCTGGTGGCCTCCCGGGGGGAGTTCGACCGTCTCTTCGGCCATCATGCCGAGGCCCTCCTCACCTGCGACCGGCAGGGCACCACCTGCCGCCTCAATCCCGCCTTAAGCCGCCTTCTGGGCTACGGCCCCCAGGAGGCCAAGGCCCGACCGGCCTCCGCCCTCTTTGCCTCTCCCGAGGACCGGGAGCGCTTCTTCCGCCTCCTCTCTGAGCCCACCGCCAGCGGCGCGGTCAAGGTGACCCTGAAGAAAAAGACCGGCGAACCCCTCACCGTGCTCCTGCGCACCCTGGCCCTGCCGGGGCCGGAGGAGGCGGCGGCCAGTTTCCAGGTGGAGCAGGTGGGGGTGCCCTCACCCCTGAAACGGGCCCTCCGGACCCTGGTGGAGCACTTCCTCCCCGCGGCCAAGGACTATCTGGCCCACCTCTCCATGACCCCCCTGGTGGGCGGCCGCTATGAAAAGCTGAAGAAGCTGGGGCAGGGCAGCTTCGGGGAGGTCTGGCTGGTGCGGGACACCGAGGCGGTGGGGGAGGAGCGCCTCTTGGTAGCCAAGATCCCTTACAGCAAGGCGGCCAACGCCAAGTTCCGCAAGGAGGCGGCCATCTGCCGCAAGCTCGCCCCCCACCCCGGCATCATCCGCCTGGAGGAGGTGGTGGAGGATGACGGCAAGGTGGTCCTCATCCAGGAGTATGTCTCCGGCCGCACCCTGGCGGACCTTCTCACCGAAGAGCTTCCCGAACACCTGGTGGAAAGCATCATCCTGCAGCTCATCGACGTGGTGGCCCACGCCCACCGCCACCGCATCATGCACCGGGACATCAAGCCCGGCAACATCATCATCCAGGAGGACGGCCGCCTGAAGCTTCTGGACTATGGTGCCGCCAAGATCCTGAAGGAGCAGGACATCAGCGCCACCATGGTGGGTTCCCGGCCCTTCATGGCCCCGGAGCAGATCATGGGGGAGAGTGAGCTTAGGAGTGATATCTGGGCCATCGGGGTCATCATGTACCTCCTTTATACCGGGGAGCTCCCCTTCTACAGCGACAACGAAAAGTTTCTCATCGACCTGATCCTGGAACAGGAGCCCACGCCGCCCCGGGAGCTCAATCCGGACCTTCCCCCCGAACTGGAGGCCATCATTTTGAAGTGCCTGAAGAAGAATCCCCGGGAGCGCTACCCCAGCGCCCTGGCCCTGAAGGCGGACCTGATCCGCTGCTTCCCGGAATACGGCTGGCAACCCCGGAGTTCAGAGGCATGGACCCGTTAACGCATATCGCTGCGGGGGTGAGCCTCTCCCGCCTCATCCACAGCCCCGCCCCCCGGGTGGCGGCGGCCGCCGCGGTGGGGTTCGCCCTCCTGCCGGATCTGGACTTTGTCCTGCTGTTTGTGGACCGGGTGAGCTACCTCCGGCACCACCGGGGTCTCACCCATTCCCTGTTTGCCCTCCCTGTCTGGGCCCTGTTGGGAGGGCTGGTGGCCTGGCGTCTGGGAGGCCGCCGCTGGTTCACCCCCACGGTACTTGTGGGCCTGGCGGTGCTGGCCAGCCACCTGCTGCTGGACGCCGCCACCTCCTACGGCACCCAGCTCCTAAGCCCTTTCACCCGGCAGAAATTCACCCTGGACCTGCTCTTCATTATTGATCTCTACCTCTGGCTGATCCTGGCCCCCGGCCTCATCACCGGGTGGATGCGCCGGGCCCCCGCCTGGCCGGCGGCGCTCTCGGTGCTCCTGGCCACCGCCTATCTGGGCCTCTGCGCCTGGTATCACCAGGAGGCCCTGGGCGTGGCCCGCCGCCTCTTCGGCCCGGAGGCCCGGACGGTGGCGGCCCTGCCCCAACCCTTCTCGCCCCGGCGCTGGCACCTGGTGGCCACCCTGCCCGGGGAGTGGCGGGCGGCCTTTGTCACCCTGCCTTGGCTTCCCGCCGGATCCCCCCCTCCCAACCCTCCCCGGCAGGTCACCGTGCTTCCCGCCTTTCCGCCCCGGACGCCGGAAATTCCCCCCGGCCCGCCGGAGGAGGCGGTGGTGCTGCGCTGGCCCGCCCGCCGGCTGGAGATCCCGGTGGCACCGGAGGCAGCCTGGCTTCTGGAGCGCTTCCGGGAGTTCGCCCGCTTCCCCCAGCTGGCGGCAGTGGAGCGCCATCCGGGTCACTGGAGCGCCACCTGGGTGGATCTGCGCTTCGGCCTGCCCGGCGCCCCCTTTCCCTTCGCCCTCACCCTGGATCTGGATGACCAGGGGCGTCTGGTGGATTATGATTGGGGCCGCGGCCGGCGCTGGGGGATGTTCTCCCGGGCCAGCACCGCGGCCCTGGACAGCTCCCGGGACGGGGACGACGGCGGAGGGTAACCCCTGCTGCGGACTCGAAGACTCACCCGGCCTGCATTTCCCGGCCGCCCGGGAATTTTTTCCCGGGGTCTTGTCAGGAGGGTAAAAGGAATTATTATTGTTCGAGAAATATAATCAACAGGAGGAAGCCATGCCCGACGACATCCTGGAAAAAGGGGCCATCCTGCAGCGGGACAAGGAGACCTTCGCCATCGCCCCCCACATCCCCGGGGGCATCATCACCGACTTCAGTCTGCTGCGCAAGCTGGCGGATGTGGCGGAAAAGTACGGGGTCAAGGCCATCAAGCTCACCAGCGCCGAGCGCTTCGCCCTGGTGGGCCTGAAGCCCGAGGACCTGGACGCGGTCTGGCAGGAGCTGGGCCTGGTGCCCGGCGCCGCCATCGGCCTGTGCGTGCGCTCCATCAAGATCTGTCCCGGCACCACCTTCTGCCGCATCGGCCTGCAGGACGCCGTAGGTGTGGGCCTGAAGCTGGATGAGAAATATCATGGCATGGCCCTGCCCTACAAATTCAAGATCGGCGTCTCGGGCTGCCCCAACAACTGCTCTGAAGCCTCCATCAAGGACATCGGCCTGGTGGGGATGGCCAAGGGCTGGCGGGTGCTGGCCGGCGGCTTTGTCTCCGGCCTGAGGCCCCGCCTGGCGGACGTCATCGCCCAGAACCTGAACGACGACGAAGCCATGGATCTGGTGGACCGGGTGCTGGAGTGGTACCGGCGCCAGGGCAAGGCCAAGCGCCTGGGCCGGGTCCTGGACGAAGTGGGCCTGGAGACCTTCATGAACGACCTGGGCCTCAGTCCGGTGCAATGAAAACGCCGGACCGGTGCCCTTTCTGTGGGGCAGGGCACCCGCAGCCCCTGGAGACTGGGGTGAGGGGAATCAGACAGGGGAGGGCCAGGCGGTCTCCTGGCCCCTCCGGCTCCCCCCAGGCCCCC
>Ga0197142_1002648_pt1 | contig 15501 bp, 10 predicted proteins | sample GBS60_MetaG_FD_148614 | JGI IMG/M metagenome (GOLD analysis project Ga0197142, IMG submission 148614) | Sediment microbial communities from Great Boiling Springs, Gerlach, Nevada, United States - GBS 60_MetaG | ecosystem: Environmental > Aquatic > Thermal springs > Hot (42-90C) > Sediment...
TTTTAAAGGTTCATGATGATCAATAATTATCACTTCAAAACCAAGTTTTTTAGCTTTTGCCACTTCTTCAAAATTGCTAATGCCGCAATCAAAAAGCACCAATAAGGCCGGAGTTAAATGCTGAAAAGAGGTTAAGAAGTTTTCATTTAAGCCATAACCATCAATCTCGCGATGGGGAAAATAAACAAAAGGTTCTTGGACATTTAAATTTTTCAAAGTTTCCCGAACCATTAAAACCGAAGCAATACCATCAAGGTCCGCATCGCCATAAAGAATTATTTTTTCTTTATTTTTAGCCGCCTTCTTTAACCTGAGCGCCGCTTTTTTTAAATTTTTGATTGTCATATTTTAAGAAACAGCTTTTAAACCGGGTAATTCTTTGCCTGCCAGAAAATAAAGCATCGCGCTTCCGCCGGTCGAAATAAAATCAAATCTATCCCGCACATGGAATTTTTTCAAAGCCAAGATTGTGTCGCCACCGCCTGCCAATTTGAAAGCGGTATGATTTCTTGCAATCCTTTCAGCAATTTCTCTGGTGCCTCTCTCAAAATAAGGATTTTCAAAAAAACCAAGGGGTCCCGACCAAATAATCATTTTAGCTTCTTTGATAATCTGAGCAAAAATTTCAATGGTTTCGGGACCAATATCAAAAATCAATTCACTTCTTCTGACTGAACCTGGAGCGCTTATTCGCCGGTAAAGTTCGCCGCTTTTATCTGGCGAAACCATTAAATCAAGCGGCAAATGAAGCTTTGGCGAAGTTAACTCAAAATCAAAATCGGAGCGAATTTTCGAATCTTCAAAATTAGAAAGCGAAATATTTAAAAATTTAGCCTGTAAAATCAGATTGGCGATTTTGCCACCTAACAAAATCTGGTCGGCAATTGAAAGCATATCTTTTAACACTTCTGACTTTGTCTCAACTTTTGCGCCGCCAATAATTAAAACCAAAGGTCGCCAAGGCTGTGTCAAAACTCGGTTTAACACCTTTACTTCTTTCTCCAATAAAAGGCCGGCAAAGGATTCCAAGTACTGGGAAACGCCAACCACCGAAGCTGAATTGCGATGACAACTTGAAAAATCATCAAGAACAAAAACATCAGCTAAACTGGCTAGTTTCTTAGCGAACTCCTGATTGTTTTCAGTTTCTTCTTTGAAAAATCTGATATTTTCCAATAGAAGAATATCGCCGGACTTCATTTGGTCAATTATTTTTTTGGTGTCAGTTCTCAGAAAATCAGAAACAAAAGAAATTTTTTTGCCAACCTCTTTTTCCAAAATTGGCAAAACAATCCTTAAACTCAATCGCGGATCGCTTCTCTGCGGTCGGCCCAAATGAGAAACAATAATTATCTTAGCTCCTTTTTCAACTAAATATTTAATGGTGGGTGCAGCTTTTTTGACCCTAAAATCATCGGCTACTTCTTCCCGGCCGGCTAAAGGCACATCAAGACCGGTTCTTAACAAAACTTTTTTATCAGTAAAATTAAAACTGGTAAGGGTTTTCATAATTAAATTATGTTTCCTTTTTAAAAGCTTTACTTAAAGCTTTTTTAAGCGAATCAAAATCAACTTTTTTTGAAGAAGCTCTTTCTGGCGGTTTTATATTGGCTCTGGAGGGTAAATCTTTTAAAGAAACGAATGGAAGAGCTGATTTCTGAGAAACAGAAACCTCTTTCTTTGCCAAATTATTTTCAGAAGCTTTTTTAATTTTCTTGCGACATTTCTTGCAATAAACAGGATTTTTTCCATCTGGCAAGAAAGTCACTTTTGTCCATTTTTTACAAAGATCACAAATGGCGTCGTAAAGTTTTGGAAAAGAATCTTTTTGTTTCTCAATTTTTGGCAATTCTCCCAAGAAACCGGCCCATTTAGAAATTTTTTCTTCCACGATGCGAGAAGGAACGCCATATCTTTCTCTTGAAACTTTAATAATTGTCTCGCGGAAAGATTTTCTGTTAATTTGGGGCGGCGGCAAAGTCCTTGCGGAAAAGGGCCGACTGGCTACGCCATCAATCATTAGTTTCACATAAATATTGAATTTTGGCAAATTGACCAGATTTTGAGCTGAAAACTCGGGTGAAAATTCTCTCTCCAAAAATTCAGCGTCTTCAGCTCCCACTCTAAAAGCAACTATTGTGCCTACATTGCCAAAAACCGCGTCTCGTACTTTTTCGTCAAGTTGGGAAATATATTGATGAGCCAAAATCAGGTTCAAACGGTACTTTCTTGCTTCAGAAAGAATGGTTGCAAAAGATTCCGTGGCAAAATTTTGGAATTCGTCAACATAAAGATAAAAATCTCTTCTTTGTTCTTCGGGAACATCAACGCGCGACATCGCCGCTAACTGAAGTTTCGTAATGAAAAGAGCGCCCAAAAGCATTGAATTTTCTTCGCCAATTCTGCCTTTGGAAAGGTTAACAATTAAAATTTTGCCTTTATCCATTACTTCTCTCACATCAATTGCGGTTTTGACCTGACCAACAATATTTCTAATTAAAGGATTGGAAATAAACTGGCCGATTTTATTTTGAATGGCGGCCGTGGCTTCAACTTCATACCGCTGGGGATATCTGGCGAATTCTTGTTCCCAGAAAGCTTTGACAATCGGGTCTTTAAGATTTTTTACAATTTTCTTCCTAAATTCTTCGTCAAAAAGCATCCTGTTTACACCCAAAATAGTGGTGCCCGGAATTTCTAAAAGAGCCAAAATGGTATTATGCAAAATGTATTCCATCCGGGCAGACCAGACATCGGGCCAGATTTTTTTAAAAGCGCCCAGCAATCCCGAAGTTACCAAATGCCGGTAATTAACCGCCACCCTTTCCATCACATTAAAGGGAATAGGATACTCAATATCGGAAGGATTAAAATAAATCACATCATTAATTCGGTTTTTGGGAACAAAATCCAAAATTTTTTCTGCCGCCTCACCGTGAGGATCAATAAAACCAACCCCATGACCTGCCTGAATATCTTGAAAAACCATATTCTCCAATAAAGCGGTCTTTCCCATTCCTGTTTTTCCAATAATATAAAAATGACGTCGCCTATCGTCGGTTTTAATCCCAAATTTTTGCTGCTGATTCCGATAAGTTGTTAAACCAAAAAAATTGATTTCGCTCATAAATTTTTATTAAGGACCAACAGGTAAGCCGGGCGGCGCGCCACCTCTTTTAGTTTCAAGTCTCGCAATCGCCGGTGTTGGCACCAAAAGTTCGCTCGGAAAATGAAACAAAGTTGCCAACTCCTCTGTGTTAAAAACCATTACCCCTTCCTTGCCGCCAACCTGAGAAGCTAAAGGATATAAAGGCGGCAATCGATAACGGTATAGTTTGTAAATTCTCCTTTTCCGGTATTCTACTCTGGATTTTACCATAAAATAAGGAACACCTGTAACCGTCGGACTAAATGGCTTTAAACCATTTAAATTTTGGGTTGAAAATTGGACAAAAAAACTAATCGGCATTTTAATATTGGGTTTATAAAACACATCTCTTTTGGCAAGATAAATAAATCTAATCGCCACCTCAAAAAAATATTTGCTTATTTTATCTTCAATCGCTTTCACCACTTCTCTTTCGCCGGGAGTCAACTTTGTCTCCAGAGATTGGGAATCTTCTTCTTTCTTTTTTTCCTCAATGCCAAAAATCAGAATTTCGGCCGCTTCCTGAAGCATTGGTTTTTCTTTTGGTTTTTCAGTTTTCCGACCCACAATTTTGGCAATCGTTTCTTTGCCCCGATCAAGCAGATTATTTTCGGCATTGGTTAAAGGTTTTATCAAAAATTGAATCCAAAGATTCTCGCCCGGCCTTAGTTTTGCCATCCCTTCAAGCAAATTAGCCAAAGGATCAATTCTTTTGGCTTCTTCAACGATTTTTTCGCCCTCTTCTTCAAAGAAACTCAAATAAGTTCTGATAGGATAAACATCTTCTTTAATTGTTTGGTAGCTGCAACCCCACAAATCGTATTCTTCATTAGGTAGGTTTTCTTGAAAATCTAAAATATAATCTGAAACCTCAACCACTTCTACTTCAGGATATTGAGAATAAATGCTGGTTTCAATCAGATTTTTAAGAAAATCCGGGGTTCTGATAAAAAAATGAATTTTGCCTCCCAGACTGACAATTTCCAGAGACAAAGAAAGCAAATATTTCCCGTCCCACCATTTTTCTTTCCAATGAGGCGGGTCATAAGCTGCCCAAAAGCCGGCAAAAACATTTTCCATTGCCTTTAAAGGTTTAATTATTTCTTTGGGTAAGCGAATTTCCAACATAATATACTTTATCTTGCTTCCCCAAAGTTCTGAACGCCACCAAAGCCACAAAAAAGAAAAAGGTCGCCACAACAAAAAAGGCAGAGGCAACCACCACCAAGCCAAAATAAGCTGCCATAATAGAGAACTGACATAAAAAATCTCCGCGTAAGGAAAAGTGGCAAAGGGCAGAGCAAAAATCATATTAAAAATTGAAGACGGTTTTTTGAAAATAAGTTTTAAACTAAAAAATAATTGCCTTTTTCGTCCCTCGCGAAAACCTCGCGGTCAGCTAAATTTAAGAGAACCGTTGTTTTTTTAACAAAACGTTGTTTGGCTAATTTTTCAAATATTTCTTCTTTGCTTAAGGGTTTTTTGCTCTCTTTTAAAATTTTAACAAGAATATCTTTAACCGTCCCCTCCACATAACCCCATTCTTTCAAAGCATAAAGACCACGGCCCACCAAAACAAATCTTTCATCTTTAATCAGTTCATTATGAACTGTTTGGGCTAAAGCCCTTCTTTCTTCGGATGAATTTTTAAAAATCTCATTGATTAAATCGGTAATCTCCTGAAAATGAAGAGGTTTTTGGGCATATTTTAAAGCCAAAAGCGCTTTGTCTTTAACGCTCCGCGGCGTAATTTCGGGCCAAAAAGACAAACCAAAATAACCCAAAGGATTTTTTTCAATTTTTTTTGTTGCGTCTAAATAAGATTCCAGCGGCCGCTCTCCAATATTAGAATCAAAATTTTCTTTAGTAATTGAATAAATTTCTTCAAATCTTAAAGGCGTGTTGATTTCCTGAAAATAACCGGACATAAAATCAACAATTTTCTCAGCCAAATTTAAAAAATTGAAATCGGTCAGCCAAACAACATAAAAATTATCGTCTTCGTTTTTTCTTTCTAAGAATTGATGAAGATGAAGAATAAAAAAAACATGGTTGTGAAACTTGTTTTCGCCAAAATGAAAAAGCAGACTATCTTCTCTTCTTATACCGCCCCATTCTTCAATATGAGTTTTGATATAGTGTAAAAAAGCATTATTGTGACCGGCAAGCTGACGCAATTTTGCCAAGCCCTGTTCCTGAATTTGTCTTACTCTTTCTCTTGTTAAGCCGTAATCTCTGCCAATTCGCTCCAAAGTTTCTCTCTCTGGCGCTTTCAAACCAAAACGTCTTTCCAGAACTTCTCTTTGACGACTGGGAAGGTTTGTTAATAAAGAATTGGTAAATTGTAAAAGATTTTCGCTCATTTTTTTATTTTTACCACCTAAAACCCAGTTTGTCAATTTTGAAAAAGAAGCGAATTTTCAAAATTATCTTAGAAAAATCCTCTTGGCTAACTCCAGAAAGTTAAACGTTTTCTTAACCTCTATCCTTGAGAGCAAAATTAACAAAGGCGCTGCCAAAAAAATTGAAGAATAAGCACCCATAAAAATACCGATAATTAAAATTAAAGAAAAGTATTTCAAGCTTTCGCCACCAAAAAGAAAAATCGCCACCAGAACAAAAATGGTTGTCAAATAAGTATTTACCGACCGGCTCAATGTTTGATTAAGAGAAATGTCAATAATTTTCTCAAAACTTTGATTTCTCCGCCAAAGAAGATTTTCCCGAATTCTGTCAAAAATAATGATGGTATCATTAATCGAATAACCCGCAATTGTCAAAAAAGCGACCACAATTGGAATAGTAAGCGAAACATTCAGAAAATGACCCAAAACCGCCATGGCGCCAAGGGTAATTAAAAAGTCATGACAGAGAGCCAAAATTGCCGCCACCCCGTAAACAAAAGGTTTCACCGGATAATTAACCTTTCTAAAGGCAAAAACAATGTAAAGCAAAATTAAAAAAATTGAAAGCAGGGTTAAAAGAATGGTTTTTTCCCGCAACTCTTTACTAATAGTGGCGCCAACCACTTCAAATTTTAATTCTTTAACTTTTTCAGAACCGCCCAAAGCCGAAACTATTTTCTCTTTTAGGGATTCCTGGGTTTTAGAAACAACAATAGTTAAGGTTTTTTCATCTTTCTGTTGCAACGAAAAATCTTTCAGGCCGGCTTTCTCCAAAGCTTCTTTCACTTGGTTTTGATTAAAAGCCTCTTCTAAAGACTCAACTTCCAAGATACTGCCGCCGGTAAACTCAATACCTAATTTTAAGTTCCAAAAAATCAAGGCAAATAAAGAAAGCAAAATTAAAGCGCCTGAAAAAGCAAAATAAAAATTTTTGTATTTTAAAAAATTAAAAAACATTTTAAACCCAGATTTTTAAGTAATTTTTTAAACGGGTATTGGCTAGCAACATCATTAAAATCCGCGTAAAAACCATTGCCGAAAAAATGCTGACCAAAATACCAATGCCTAAAGTTAAAGCAAAACCTTTGACAAAACTCGTCCCAAAACTAAACAAAACCAAAACAACCATTAAGGTTGTTAAATTGCTGTCTCTAACCGCTAACCATGACCTTTGAAAGGAATTATTCAAGGCAATCAAAAAATCCCGGCCTTGAGCCAACTCTTCTTTTAATCTGGCGAAAGTGAGAATATTGGCGTCCACTGCCATTCCGATTGAAAGAATAAAACCGCCAATACCAGCCAAAGTCATTGTCACGCCGCCCAATTTTAGAATCGCGAAAGTTAAAAAGATATAAAAAAGAAGTGAAAAAGAAGCCAATAAACCTGAAAGACGATAATATAAAATCATAAAAACAAAAATTGCCAGCACTCCAAAGAAACCGGCTCTTAAACTTTTTTCCAAAGAAATTTTTCCCAAAGTGGGCGCCACTTCTTCTTGAGAAATCAAAGTAATTGGTAAAGGTAAAGCGCCGGCAGCTAAATTGTTGGCAAGTTTTTTCGCCTCCTGAATTGTGAAATTGCCGCTGATTTGAGCGCGTCCGCCGCTAATTTTATCCTGAACAATCGGCGCCGAAATAAGATTATTATCAATATAAATTGCCAAAGGTTTGCCCTTGTTTCTTTCTGTTAATTCTTCAAATAATTTGGCACCTTCTTCATTAAATTCAATAAAAACCAATGGTTCATTGGTGGTTTCATCAAACCCAAGTTGGGCGCTTTTTAAATATCTACCGGTCAGATTAGTTGCCTTAAATTCCGGATCCTCAAAAGCCAAAACCCAATCAGCTATTTTTTGCATTTCTTCAGGGCTTTTGTCTTTAATCTCTTCTCTCTTTTCCAAAATTTTTTGTTTTTCTTCTTCGGTTCTTTGTTCTTTAAATTCCAAAAAAGGCGTCTGCCCAATCATTTGAATCGCTTCTTCCGGATTAATAACCCCGGCAATTTCCACTGACAATCTGAAACTCTCACCAGCTTTTACCGCCCGAACTACGGGTTCTTTAACGCCAAAAAGATTAATTCTTCTTTCAATCACATCTCTTAAACCCGTCATTGCCTCATCTCGTTCTTTAGGTTCAATTTTTGAAACATCTGCCTGATAAAGAAGCCGGATACCGCCTTGCAAATCCAAACCAAGTTTAAATTCAAAATTAGGCAAAAGGGGTATTTTGTATTTAAAATCTTTAACTAAAGGTAAACTATTAAAAGCCCTGATTCCCTTATTAAATTCCTGAGGAAAACTAAAAACAGCCGCAATAATTCCTAAAATTAAAAGAAAGAAAAAATAAAAATAAAGGGTTTTGGTTTTCATTAAAATAATATCTCAAAATATCATAAGTTAGCCAAAAATTCAAGAAGGTTTCTCTTTTTTAAAAATTAAAAGAACGCAAAAAATTTTGCGTTCTTTTAAGGGTCCCGGAGTTAACTCCTAACTATGTCTTTTGTGAGTGCGTACCCGGAACCCAAAATGATTTTACCATAAAAAGATTTAAAGAAACAAGGGAGAAATTGTTCCCAAAACCAAAAGCAAAACGCCTCGCTCGAGAGAGGCGTTTCGCCGACATAGCAGGATTTCGCACTCACAAGCCAATATTAGCAGAAAGAAAAAACCCTGTCAAGATTTAAAAATTTAGTTATTTTGTTTAAGAAATAAAAAGCGATTAAATAAATTAATAACCCGAAAATAACAACCAAAAAAATATTGCCTTTTTGGAGCAAAGCGGTTCTCAAAACTAAACCCATTAAAAAACTGGCAAAAAAAACATCAATAAAAAATTTCTTTGAAGAGGGGCTAAAAATTTTAAGCTGCTCAATCTTCCGAGCTTCAAACCAAAACAAAAAAAGCATCAAAACAAAAGTAGCTAAAGTGGTGAAGGCGGCGCCATAAAGAGAATATTTGGGAATGAAATAAAAATTGGCGCCGATATTAAAAAGCGCTCCCCAAAAAGCAATCCAAAAATTTTTCTTTTGTAAGTTTTTTGCCACCAAAAGTCGGGAAAAAGAATTATTAAGATAAAAAACGCCAGCCATCAAAATAAGAATCTGAAAAGCGAAAACAGAAGGCAGAAAACTTTCGCCGTAAAGAAAATCAACAATTATTTTTTTTGCCGTAAAAAAGCCGCCAACTGCCAAAGGCAAACCAAAAAAGAAAGAAAACTGAAATAACCTATCCCAAACTTTTTGAAACTCCTCTTTGCCTCTTTTGACGGCTAAAGCCAACTGAGGGAAAAAAGCTTGGCCCAAAAGAGCCGCCGGAATCATTAAAGCCCCCACAAGCCGGTAAGCAGCATTATAAAAACCGGTGGCTTCCAGCTGATTCCAAAAACCCATCATTACCGAATCAATTTGATTGTAAATCATTGCAAAGATACCGACAAAAGCTAAGGGCCAACAAGAAGCTATCAATTTTTTCCATAAAGAAAAATTAAAATCCAAGCCCAAAGGCGCTATTTTTTTATGAAAATAGAAAGCCAGAATCAAAACCGCTGAAGAGGCGCCTAAAAAATAAACAAAACTCAAAGCGAAAACCGAGGGAATTTTGAAAAGAATAAAAATTCCGAGAGAGGTTGTCAGAAAAGATTCAAAAATTCTTACAAAACTCTCAATTTCCATTCTTTGTCTCGCTCTCAAGACCGAGAAAAAGAGTTCGCCAAAACTGTGAACCAAAATCATCGCGCCCAAAATATAAATTGCTAACCTTGAAACCGGGTCTTTTGTAATAAAAAAAGAGAAAGAAAAGATTAAAAAAGAGGTAAAAAGTGCTAAAAAAATTTTTAAAGCCAAAAAAGCCTTAATCTCTTGTTCTTTTTCAGGAAATTTTGAAAGTTCTCTGGTTAAAATCTGATTTAAGCCAAAATCAGCCAAAAACAGAAAAAGCCCGACAAAAGCCAAAGCAAAAGAAAATCTGCCATAATTTTCAGAACCTAAAATTCTGGCGCTTAAAATAAAAAGCAAAAGCTTAAAAATGCCGCTTAAAACCTCGGCGCTCAAAAGCCAAAAGACATTTTTAAAAACTATTTGACCGGGATTTTGGTTTTGCAAAAGAAAATTCAAAAAAATCTTTCTCAATTTCATAAAATCAAGACGACACCAGAAAATTTAAGATTTCATTGAGTTTTTTTCTGGTAAGAGGACCCACGAAACCTGTGCCTTTTTGAAGCCCTGCCGGCAAAAGAATTTCTTCTTTGTATTTTTCCTGAAAATTAATGACCGCCCCCAAAGTTGCCTGATTAAAATTGCCGTCAATTGAAAGAAAAGGAGCAATTTGAGAATCCTCAAATTTCAAAATTGCCTGAAGACATTTCACTTCCTCGCCCCGACTGCCCAAAAACAAATTATTTTTAAAAGAAACGCAGGCAGGGCCCAATTTTTTTATCCAGGCGGATTTAATTTTTTGCCGCAAGAGAGCGATTTCTTTTTTCAGATTCTCGATTTTTTCAAGAAGCTGCTTTTTGATTTCCTCCTCGCTGAGAGGTACTTTTTCAACAGTAGAAATCACGAAAGAAAAAAGATGTTCAGGTTGAGGCGTTTCCAGATTACTTTTTCTGCCTGTTGTCGCAACCAAAACCGTTACCGACCGGATGCCAACATTAAAATTCTCAACAAAAAAGACGCCTTTTTGTTCATTGTTTAAACCCAGAAAACGCAAAGTATATTTTTTCTCGCTATCTTCGGTGAGATAAGCCACTTTGAAATTGGTTTTGGTTTTGCCATGGAATTCAACTTTCAAAATATCTTTTCCGCCGACAATTTTATACCACCCGCCAGCCCACTCTTTGGTGACATTGGTCAAAGTTAAAAGGCTTTCTCCCAAAGAAGGAAGAAAATTAAGTTGGGGCGCGACCCTGAAATTCTTTAAATTAGGATTGCGATAACAGTAAAATTCGCCTAAGGAACAATCGTTCACAAAAACAGCAATGACCCAGTCAAAAAAAACTTTTTCAAAGGTTAAATCTTTATTCTTTTTTTTCAAAGCTTCTTCCAAAGAAGGAATCCCTACTTTTGATGACCTTAAAGAATCAACCAAAACTTCAACACCATAATGGTCCAGAAGATACTGGCCAAAAAGATTGATAATGCCGTAATCAAAACTTTTGTTTTCCCACTCTGTCAGAGAATTAAAAGGTCTGTCAATAAAATTTCTGACTCTTTGATTCAAATTGCTGTTCTCAAAAACAAGATCATAGCCCAAAATGGTCGGCGCCAGCTCCGCTCTCATTTCATTCAGCCAAACTTCTTCGACAACATTTCTTAATTTTTCTTTCTGGTTAAAAGTGATTAAATGAATTAACTCGTGAGCGAGATAACTCTTTAATAAAGGATGACTAATTCGCTTAATGTTTAAATGTATCATCTCTCTTTCGTTTGATTCCGGATTCTGCCTTTTGGAAAATTCGTTGCCGCTGTTAAAATAACCACCGGCTTCATCTTTCATGGAATGAAAAAGAATGGTGATTTTGTTGTCGCCGTCAATCCCCGGTTTCCATTCGGAACCAAAAGTAGCTGTTAAAGTGGGATAAATTTTCTGGTCAAACTCAAGGGAAAGATTATCTAAGACGGAAAGAATATCTTTTTGGTCCTGATTGGATAATTTTTCCCACCAATCTTTTTCAAGATAATAATAGGCGCGCACCCCCTCTTTTAACAATAAAGCTTCCACTTCTTTTCTATTAAAAGCGTCATAATTCTGGTCAATAAAAAAATTCATTTTCTGGCCCACAAAATCAGCGCTGACAAAGAAAGGAAAAAGCGCCGTCAAAAACGCCAAAAAACAAAAAATCAGAAAAAACTTTTGGGAACTGTTTTTCATAATTTTTTATTCTAACACATCTTTTTCAAATTTTTCAAAAAAAACTTTTTATATATTTATAAATTTTAAATTCAAAGTCAAACTTTTAATTTTCAAAAAAAATTGGCAGCCCTTTTGAGGGCTGCCAATTTTCTGTCTGATTTGCTAACTTAAGAAAAATCCAACCTCAAAATTTAATTAAAAAGAAACATAAACATATTTATCGCTATTCATCCTTAACACGCAAATTCTTCCTCCATAGTCTTTGGTGCTATCGCAACGAGACCAGCTAACCCCGTATGCTTCTGGAATCAACTCAACCTCAATACCTTCGTAAAATTCGCCGGTGCACTCAGAATCATAAATGTCGCAATCTATACCTCTCGGTCTGTCTTTTGGCACGCTAAAAATTCTTCTTACTTTAGAACCGCCAGTTCGGTGAATATTAACGCTATAAGTTCGGTAACTTTGCGGCTCAAAATAGGCAGTAACTTGTCTATCATCGGTCATCGTTAAAGTACAAGTTAAACCGCTAACACTATCGCAACCTGACCAATTAGAGAATCGATAACCTCTTACGGGTGCGGCTTTAAGAACAACTTTGGTATTTAAGTTAAGCAAAGCAGTGCAGGTCCCGCCACAATCAATTACCTTAGGTGGCTGAGAACTTATCACTCTTCCAAAACCTTCACCTTCCTTGAAGACCTCAAGCTTTTTCTTTTCAACTTTATCAAAACGAGCAACAAGGTCTTGATTATAATTCATCGTTACCCAACAGGTTTTTGAATTACCATAACAAGCGCCGGACCAACCGACAAAAACAGAACCCGGCTCCGGCGTAGCGATTAATCTTACTCTTCTTCCCTTTGGAAATTTGGCTGACTGCCAGAAACAGGTAAAACCGCAATTAATGCCAGAAGGAGAGCTTCTAACAATGCCCCGGCCTGTCCCCTGCCAATCTTTAGAAAAATTTAAATAGTAATAAGTAGTGGTCCTTCTTGAAGCAGAAATCTGAGCCAATATTTGCTGAACATTGGCAATCTCGGCTAAAATATTGTTCACCTTTTCCTGAAGAGAACTTAGAAGGTTAGAGTTATCAATTTCAGAAACTACCCCTTCTTCTTGAGCTTTGACCGGAAAAAAAGCCAAGGAAAAAGTTAAGAATAAAGCAAGAATTAAAATTTGTTTTGGAAAACTCATTTTTGGTTTGTTAATTATAATTAATTTTGGTTTGTTAATTATAATTAATAAAATAATCCTCGACCTTTTAATTTAAGACCTAATTATACCATAAATGAAGAGAAAAATCTAAATTAGTTATGGTTTATGATTCAATGAATCCTGTCTGGTTTATGGTCTTTATTTTTTAATAATGACTATAAAATTTTAACTTAACTGGCTGCTATAAATTTCTTTCTTATTCCGATGATTTTTGGGATTTTTCCTGAATCAAATTGGCGTATTTTACGAAACGGTAATTGTCGCCAATCTCTTGAAAATAAGCAATAAGCCAACTCAAAAGGTCGGGGTGATTATTGGTGGCTTCCAAACCCTTTTTGAAAAATTCTTCTATTTCAGCCGGCGTCTTATTAAGCCGGTAGCGGTAAAGATAGCCCAAACTCCGGTAAGGCATTGTTTTGTCAGGATAATAACTAATTAAACGCAAAAAATATTCTTCGGCTTTTTGATAATCCCCTAAATCACTGTAAAGATTCGCCACATTATTCAAAGCCAAAAAATTCTTTGGATCTTTCTTTAAAGTTTTTTCATAATATCTCAAAGCCAATTTTTTGTCGCCCAGCAGATTAAGATTAACCGCAATTCTCAGCAAAGCCGAAAAATCGTTTTCCTTTTGGTTATCTTTTAACTCTCCCTTGGCTTTTAATAATTCTTCAACAAACTTTTCGGCCTCAGGATGATTTTTTACCAAACTTTTAAAATATTCGGTCTCTTTCTTGTCCTGGTAAAAAAGAAAACCGACAGTGAGAGCAGCCCCTAAAATCAAAAAAAGCAGAGCAAAAATAATTGTCTTCAAGGTAACCTTAATTGTTTTTACCAATTTTAAAACGGCGTCTAAAAAATAAAAAAAATTACTCATTAAATTTATTTTTATTTTAACAAAGAAAAAGAAAAAGAACAAGCCCGGTCTTTCCAAACGAAAAAGCCCGGGAAACCCGGGCTTTTTCGCGTCCTCAGCTTGCCAAAGAATTTTGGCAAACCGCACAAGCAGGACTAGTAAATGAGAGTGCCGCCAAGAACCGGATAATTATCGGCTTCGGTCCTGTAATTAGCAGTACCTGCGCCAAGAGGCGTGTAATCCCAACTGAAGCCCTCAACCTGGGTAGTGCCAACCTGCAAAGGACCAGAGGCGCCCGGAATTGAAACGCCAAAGGTCACCGTGCCGGAGGTCACGCCTGTCTTAACGCTTGAAGTATCTGCCTTCACAGTCAAAGTCATTGTCTGACCGGCAGTAATGGTCTGCTCGCTGAGAGCGGTGTCACCTGACTGAGCCTGATACTGATCAAAATGAACCATGAAATTACGAAACTCAACCGTAGCGTTATCAGTAATGTTAACATTTCCACTAAAGGTCAAAGTAAGATTAGAAGTGCCGCAAGCTCCATTGGTTCCAGTTTTATCGGTAATCGTCACTGTATTGGTATTACTACCGTCCACAATAACCAACTTATCGCCAATCTGCAAAGTAGCAACTTCGGCGTCACTCATATTGCCAACCTGACCGGCAGCTGTAGTATTATTGTTGCAAAGAACCAAAGTGTTATCAGAGTTAGTGTGAGTTGCACCTGTCGAACCGCTTACTGTAGTATTCGCTACTTCGGCTAACTTGGTATTACCCTGCCACAAAGAGAATTTTGTCACATATCTTTCAGGACTATTGGAACCAGCTTTTTCAAGGGTCAAAGAGTTCCAAGTTAAGTCGCGATAACCAGAAGCTTTGACATCAAAAATAGCCACTATCTGATCAGAAGCGGGAGAGGTTGAACCAGAAGGACTGCCGGAAGCCAACTTAATATCAGGTTCCACCTCTTCAAATCTCATCGTGTTACCAACTAAAGCGTTGGTGTGGGTAAGTTTGACCACTCTATCACCAGAGGTATCGATAGCAATATTACCAGCCGGGCTAAACTGTAAGCCGGAAATCGCCGAACCTGAAGCCAGGGCTGCGGTGACAATCGCAAAGCCGGTTTCATGGTCGTCTACATCATACAGAAAGACGATGTCGCCAACATTGTAGTTGGTGCCGGCATTGGCATCACCAGCAATTGATTCTATTTTGCTTAACTTAACAACAATATCGCCGCTTGTCCAGCTTGTACCGGTTGTTCCACCATTTAAGGTTAAAGCGCCGGCAGTGGTTAAATTACCGTTATTAACAGCCGTAACTAAATAAAATCCGGGAGCAGTGTGAGTACCGGCAGCTGCTGTATTAGTAAAGTAAATCACATCATAGAGGCCAGAATAATTATGACTACCAGCAACATAGTAATTGGTGCCGGCTACGCCTCCGAAGTTTTCTTGAGTCACCTGGCCAGAACCGGCGCCAACAGCATCCATTGTGCCAAAGCCCAAAACTCCAAATTGACCGGCGACAAGAGTGCCAACGCCGGTTGTGTCAACAACAGCGGTCAACACCTTGGAACTATAAGCCGGCACAACAATCTCATTGCCCGAAGAGAAAGTGAAGGTTGCCAAACCACCGGTAAGAGGCACTACCGGGTCTGAACTCAAGCCAGTGCCAAGCAATTTGACATTGGCAATATTGCCAGAACCGTTAACCGTCCTCAAAACCAGTTTTTGCACCTTCATATCCTCAACAGCGGCATAGAGTTTGATTCTTGCCATTTCAACGCCAGTTAAACCGGCAGTGTAGAATTGACTGGAGGCGGCGCCTGAAGTTTCAATGGAAACTGTCAAGCTGCCGGAAGCCACCACAGAAATTGTCTGACCATTGGTTACAACCGAAGGACCGCTGATAGTGGTGCCTGAAGTAGCGCCAGTACCGGAAACATCACCAGAATCAAGATTAGTGCCATAATCAGCGGCATAACCATTAGTGCTGATATTAGCATAGACATCAACCT
>Ga0197142_1002649_pt1 | contig 15496 bp, 12 predicted proteins | sample GBS60_MetaG_FD_148614 | JGI IMG/M metagenome (GOLD analysis project Ga0197142, IMG submission 148614) | Sediment microbial communities from Great Boiling Springs, Gerlach, Nevada, United States - GBS 60_MetaG | ecosystem: Environmental > Aquatic > Thermal springs > Hot (42-90C) > Sediment...
TGCCTCCGGGCGCGGTGGTGGTGACCCGCCGGCCCGCCATCCGCCTGGTGGTGGTGATGAACCGCATCAGCGCCATCCTCACCGAGGTGGGGAGCCCCACCGACCACATGACCATTCTGGCCCGGGAGTTCCAGGTCCCCACCCTGGTGGAGGTGCGGGGGGCCTTGCGGGCCCTGCGCCCGGGACAGCTGGTCACGGTGGACGCCGATTCCGCCCGGGTGTATGACGGCATCGTCACTGAGGTGCTCAAACGCCGCCGCGGCCGTCCCGACCCGTGGCAGCAGGATGAGGTCTATCGCCGGCTCCAGCGTCTCGTCTCCCACATCGTGCCCCTCCACCTCCTGGACCCCACAGACCCGGGATTCAGTCCGGCCCAGTGCCGCACCCTCCATGACATCACCCGCTTCTGCCATGAAAAGGCCATGGATGCCATGTTCGCCCTGGAGGCGGACAAGGCGGTGCAGGCCCGGGGGGTGCGGCGGCTGTCCAGCGACCTGCCCCTCAACCTCTACATCCTGGACCTGGGAGGCGGAGTGCGCCCGGAGGCCGGAGAGGAACTCCGGGAAGAGGACATCATCAGCCGCCCCTTCCAGGCTCTCCTCAGGGGCCTGCGCCATCCCCAGGTGCGCTGGGCCGGGACGGTGGCCGCGGATCTCAAAGGCTTCATTTCGGTGTGGGCCAACACCATGTATGACCTGGGCAAGGCCGACACCGCCCTGGGGGGCAAGAGCTTCGCCCTGATCACCGACTCCTACCTCAATTTCCACTCCCGCCTGGGCTACCATTTCGGGCTGGTGGACGCGTATCTCTCCGAACACCAGGACGATAACTACATCACTTTCCAGTTCAAAGGCGGGGCCGCCAGCGTGGACCGGCGGGAGCGGCGGGTGAAGCTTTTGCAGAAGATCCTGGAGGACCTGGGTTTCACCGTGCAGGTGCAGGGGGATGTGGTGCAGGCCCGGCTGGTGAAATACTCCCTGCCCGAATCCGAGTCCATGCTGGAGTTTGTCGGCCTGCTGATGGTCTTCTGCCGCCAGCTGGATCTGGCCCTGACCTCGGACGCCCTGGTGGAGCGCTGTTTTCAGGCTTTCAAGGAGAAGGATTACAGCCTGAGATTCCTGCGGCCCTGGGAGGAACAGGCAGGGAGCGGTTCGTCGGCGAAACCGTCCCAGACCTGAGGGGAGGGCCGGGGCCTCCGGGAGCCCTTCGCCTCGCCTCAGCATCTCTTCCCCAAATGGGGAAAAGGAGAGATCAGGGGACCGCGGCCTCCGGCCCCATTGCCTCACGCCGGTGGGCCGGGCGCAGACAGGCGCCCGCCCCTCGTCAGCGCGGCCGGATGGGCACGCCCCGGGAGCTGAAGGAGATGCCCTGCTGGATGGCGGTCCCCAGCATGACGCTCTCCACCAGGGGAGGGTTCACCTCCGCGGCCGCCTGCCAGCGGACCAGAAAATGGGCCCCGGAGCCCCCGCGGGTGTCCGATTCCCGGACCACAAAGCGGGTGGAGGCCAAAGGCTTCAGGGTCAGGGGCTGGGTGAGGTAACTCCGGATCAGCCGGCCCTCGCTGTCATAGTAATCCGCCTGGGTGAGGGTGATGGCCTGCCCGGGGTCGAGATTGCGGATGCTCACGGTGGCGGCCAGGAGGATGGGGCGCTCCCGGTCGCCGTGATAGACATGGGAATAGACGGGCACATAGACGAGCTGGCCCCGGGAGAGCTCCTGGGCCCCCACCGGCCGGAAGCCGGCCGCGGCGCCCACGAGGACCAGACACATCGCCACCGCCCACGGGAAAAGACCCGCTCGGGGCCGCAGGACGGCAGGGCCGCGGGCAGCCCGGTCCCGGCCCCCGTGGCGTGCGGTTTTCCCGGCCATAACGGTCACCGTCAGCGCCGGCATGTCCTCCCTGCCTTGCCTGGCTCCGGAATGAAACAGGGGTTCCGGCTTCCCCCGAAACCCCTGGTATTATCTGGTAGGCGGTGCAGGATTTGAACCTGCGACTTCCACCGTGTGAGGATGGCACTCTACCACTGAGTTAACCGCCCACGCTCGCCTGCTTCTTTTTATAAACCCTTCCACGGGATTTTGCAAGCCCTTTGTTTTCCCGGGGCCAATTTCGCGGCTCCGCGCCAGGTGATCAGGGTGAGGCCCCCTGCCGGAAGAAGAGCGCGGCGGATGATCTCCCCGGCCAGGTCCACCACCGCCGCCACCCCGTCCATCAGGTGGGAGTCGCTGGTGGCCACCGGGCCGCCGGCGGCCATCAGCTCCGTTTCCGGCACCGGCACGGCCCGGGCCTCGGCCGTCAGCCCCGCCCCGGCCAGGGCCTCCCGGATCTCCCGGGCCAGCTCGCCGCTTTTGCGCATGGGCGCGTCCAGAAGCACCGTGACCGGCCCCACCCGGGCCCGCCTCAGGGCCGCCACCAGCAACCGGAGGGCCTGGGTGGTCACCGGCCCGGGGCGATAGGCCCGGGAGAGTTCCGCCACGTCCCGGATAACGCCGTCATCCGCCTTAACCAGCGGCAGGCCCCGCAGGGCCGCCTCCAGGGTGATGAGGACATTGTGGCCGTCCACCAGGAGGGGCCGGCCCGCCAGATGCTTCAGGGGCACAAGCTTTCCCCGGCGGCGGGCGGCGGTCTCCCGGTCGCAGACCCCCCGGTGCAAGAGCTGGCGGCCGGTGCGGTTCAGGTCATAGCGGTTCCCCACCAAAGTGAGGGCGGCCTCCCGGGGATAGCCCCGGTTCAGCAGGTAGCGGAAATCCGCCGCGGCCTGGCGGAGGAGAACCACAGGGGGGAGTTCCATGGGACAGAGGCGGGGAGAGGGCCAAGGGAGGACCCCTGCCCTCTCCCCTCAGTCTGCCGGCCTCCCGCAGCAGGGAGCCCGGACGGCTGGGGCTCAGGCCGATTTCAGGAGATGCTCCCGGGCCAGCCGGGCCCCCAGCTCCCGGGCCTGGGCCAGCTCTTCGGGATCCGGGATATACCGCACCTGGAGGCCCTCATGCACCGGCTTGAGCTGCATGGCCTCCAGCTCCTGGTTGATGAGCCCCACGGCCTGGCCGCTCCAGCCGTAGGAGCCGAAGGCCATGGCCGCCTTCTTTTTGGGCTTGAGGCCCTTGAGATAGGTGAGGAACTGCCCCATGGAGGGGAACATGTTGTTGTTGATGGTGGGGGAGCCCAAAAACATCAGGCCCGCGTCCAGGAGCTCGGTGACCGTGTCGGAGTAGTGAGTGGCCCTAAGATGATGGAGCTGGGCCTCCACCCCCGTGTCCATGAGGCCTTCCATGATGGCGTGGGCCAGCATCTCGGTGCTGTGCCACATGGTGTCATAGATGACCAGGGCCTTGGGCTGGGTGACCCCGGCGGCCCAGGTGCGGTAAGCCTCCAGCACCCAGTCGGGGTTTTCATAGACGCAGCCGTGGTCCGGGGCGATCATCCGGAACTCCAGCCCCAGCTTGGCCACCTTGTCCAGGAGCTGGGTGACCAGGGTGCCCATGGGCATAAGGATGTTGGCGTAATATTTTTTCAGTTCGTAAAAATACTTGGGCGGGCAGTCGTGCCGGTTTCGGATGAGGCGCTGACTGGAGGCATAGTGGGCCCCGAAGCCGTCGCTGGAAAAGAGGATCTGCTCCTCCTTGAGGAAGGTCATCATGGAATCGGGCCAATGGAGCATGGGGGTCTCCAGGAACATCAGGTGATGGCGTCCCAGGGAGACCTCGGTGCCGGTCTTCACCTCCACCAGGGGGAGGTCCTCCTTGTAGTGGCGGGTGAGGCCCACCTTCCCCAGGGGGGAGCAGAAGATCTTCTCCGGCCGGGCAATCCGGGCGAGTTCCGCCAGGCTGCCGGAGTGGTCCATTTCCACATGATTGCAGACAATATAGTCGATTCTTTCCAGGGGGAGGATCTCCCGGATGCGGGCCAGCATCTCCGGGAGAAAGCCTTTTTTCACGGTATCGATGAGGGTGACCTTTTCATCCACGATGAGGAAGGCGTTGTAGGTGGAGCCGGCTTCCGTGAGGTAGCCGTGGAAATCCCGCATGGTCCAGTCGATGGCCCCCACCCAGTAGACCTGGGGGGCGATGGTCACAGGCATGTCGTCCTCCGGATCAGTATGATTAGAGGCCTTCCCGGGCCAGCTCCTCCAGGAGGGCCTTTTGCCGTTTGGTGAGTTCGGTGGGGATGTCCACAATGATGCGGACATACTGGTCCCCCCGGCCCTTGGCATGGGGCAGGCCGTAGTTTTTCAGGCGCATTTTGGTGTGGCTGGCGGTGCCCGGGGGGATTTTCAGGCTGATGGTCTTGCCGTCCAGGGTGGGGACGGTGACCTTGGTGCCCAGGACGGACTCGCTCAGCTTGATGTGCCGGTCCACATAGAGATCATGGCCCTCCCGCTTGAAGACCGGGTGTTCCACCTCCCTGAGGCGGACATAGAGATCCCCAGGGGGTCCCCCCATAGGTCCGGGACGGCCCTTCTCCGCCACCCGCAGGCGCTTGCCGGGCAGGGTGCCGGGCGGGATCTTGACGGTGACTTTCTCCACCTGGCCGTTGCGCTGGAAGGTGATGAGCTTCTCAGTGCCGAAGGCGATTTCATGGAGGGTGATGGGCACCTCCACCTGGATGTCTTCGCCCTTCAAGGGTGCCTGGGCCTGAAACCCCCCGGCCTGGAAGGGGCCGCCCCCGAAGTCGAAGACCCGGGTGCGCCCGCTTTTCCCCCAGCCGCCCAGGCCGCCGAAGATGCGGCCGAGGATGCCTTCGTTGAAGCCCAGGTCGAAGATGTCCCCGAAGTCGAAGCCCCGGAAGATGTCCTCCTGGCTGAACTTGGCCCGGAAGGCCTGGGAGCCGTAGGTGTCATATTCCCGGCGCTTCTCCGGATTGCTCAGGACGGCGTAGGCCTCGCTGATCTGCTTGAAGCGCTCCTCCGCCTCCTTCTTGTTGCCCTTGGCCTTGTCGGGATGATATTTCTGGGCCAGCTTGCGGTAGGCCTTCTTGATCTCTTCCGGGGTGGCGTTCCGGTCCACCCCCAGAATCTGGTAATAATCCATATCCGCCATGGGGGTCCCTCGTGAGGGCAGTGTAACATATTATAAGGGGCGTGCCACCTGTGTCAAGCGGTGCTCAATGGATAACATTTGATTTTTATTGATATTTTCAATCTGGAGGGAAAAGGCCGGGGCATTTCCCGGCTTGCACAATTTCCCTGCCTGTGCTAAGAAACAGCCATTATTGGGACCGGACCGGCCCTTCTGCGGGACAGGCGCTGTCCTGTTGCCTGCCCGCCAGGCCGGATGCGGACGGCGACCGAGATCACCCCAAGGAGGGCGTTATGACGGCATTGGTTGGCGGATTGGTGGCGGTGGCCCTGGGCCTCATCGGCATGGGGATCTGGTGGCGGCAGTTTTTGGATCTGCTGGCCGGCAGCATTCCCCTGTTTCTCCTTCTGGGCGGCGCCTTGGCGGTCTATCTGGGCTATGAGGAGGCCAAGGACAAGCTCTTTGCCAAATCCCCCGCCGGCGGCCCCGAAACCTCGGGGGTCAGCGCCAGCGAAGTGGAGAAATACAAGCAGGAAGTGGAAAAGCTGAAGGCGGAGATCGAGGAGCTCAAGTCCCAGAAAAAAGAGGGCCAGTAACTCCTTCCCTCTCTGCTCATCGTCCGGGGGCGGTCAGGGTCCCTGAATCCTGACTCCCCCGCCGTTTTTCCCCGACGGGGAAATCCGCCGCCGGCCTCCTGGCCGCAAGCCCTTCAACCTTCTCTCCCCCCGCAGCCCTCCGCCGGTTCCGGGGCCAGTTCCCCGGAGGTCACCCGCACCCTCTCCCCCCCGGAGACCTGCAGCACCAGAGCGCCGTCGGAGTCCACCTCCACGGCCAGGCCGCACAGCTCCCGCTCCCCCTGGCGCACCCGGGCGGGCCGGCCCAGGGTGACGGTGCGGGCCTTCCACTCCGCCAGGATCTCGGGAAAACGCCGGGCTAAAAAGAGCTCATAGAGGGCCTCGAAGTCTTCCAGCCAGGCCTGCAGCAGGCGGATCCGGGAGTGGGGCCGGCCGGTGGCCAGGTAGAGGGAGGTGGCGGTGTCCGCCAGCTCCGGAGGGAAGACCGGGGTGTTGACATTGAGGCCCAGTCCCACCACCAGGTAGCGGATGCGCTCCGCCTCCGTCTCCAGCTCCGTGAGGATGCCCGCCAGCTTGCGCCCCTCCAGGAGGAGGTCGTTGGGCCACTTGATGCCGGGGCGGACGCCCGTGGTGCGCTCCAACGCCCGGGCGACGGCCACCGCCACGGTGAGGGTGAGGCGGGGCAGTTCCAGGGGCGGGAGGGGCGGCCGCAGGAGCAGGGAGACATACAGCCCCACCCCGGCAGGGGAGGCCCAGGTGCGGCCCAGGCGGCCCCGGCCGGCCTCCTGGGCCTCGGCCACCACCAGGGTGCCTTCGGGGGCCTCCCGGCGGCCCAGCTCCTTGGCATAGTCATTGGTGGAGGAGATTCGGGAGAAGGCATGCACCGGGCCCCGGAAGCGGCGGGTGGCCAGGCCCGCCAGGATCTCCCCGGGCAGAAGCTTATCCGGCGCCGCCAGCAGCCGGTAGCCCTGCCGGGGCTCCCCTGCGATCTCATAGCCCAGGGCCTTGAGGCGCTGCACCCGCTTCCAGATGGCCGCCCGACTGAGGCCCAGGCGGGCGGCCAGGCTCTCGCCGGACACCGGCCCGGGGGCCTGTCGCAGGGCCGCCAGAAGGGCCGTGGTGCCCGGGTCGGCCTCCGGGGCCCGCTCGCCTTGGCGGAAGTTTACCGGGATCCGGTCAGTTTTCCGATGGGCCATGGGAAGTTTCCCGCGCCGAAGAAGAGGTATGGGCCGCCGGGAGTCCCTTTTCCTGCCCCGGGGCCGCAGAACCTCCCGGCCAGCGGACCCTCCGGCGGCGGCTTGGCCTCCGCCCGACCCCAGGCCCCTCAGCGGCCGGACCCCGGTCGCCCGGGGCGGGGTTCCAGGAAGTGGCGCTTGAGAGAGTTATTATAGACCGCGGCCCCCAGGAGGGCGCCCAGGGCCAGACCCACCACCGCGGCCAGGGGCGTGGGGGAGACCAGCAGCGCAATGCACAGGCCGGTGAGGGCGTAGGCCGCGGGGATGAGGATCTGGGCGGCGCTCACCGGACAGCCCGGGAGCAGGGTCAGGACCAAAAGGACCGCCACCAGCCGCGTCCCCAGGGAAAATCCGGCTCTGCCCTTTTCCGCCCTCATGCCCTATTATCCCCGGCCGTCTTGACTTTGGCAAGCAGGCCTACAATCGGGGCCACAGCCCCCAGAGAAAGACCAGCCCCATGGCCAGCTGCTGCAGGAGCAGGGAGCGGGCCAGCCACCGCAGGCGGGCCTCATCGGCATAGGCCCGGCGTTTGATGAGCTCCTGGTGCAGTACCGCCACCCCCAGGAGAAAGAGCAGGCCCCAACGGGAGGGGAGCGGCACCGCCGGAAAGAGGAGCACGAAGGTCAGGGCCGCAATGGTGAGGATGTTCACCACGGTGAACAGAAGGCCCACCCCCGGGGGGGACAGGCGGGCCCCCAGGGTAAGCGCCCCGGGGGAGGCGCCCTGGGGAAGCCCCCAGAGGAGAAAGAGGTTGAAGGCCGCCAGGCTGAGGGGCAGGCCCAAAAGGAGAATCTCCGTCAGACCATGCCCCGTTTGGAGGTAGTAACCGGCAAAGAGGGGCAGCAACCCGAAACCCAGCCCCCCGGCTGCCTCCCCCAGCCCCCGCCGGGCCAGGGCCAGGGGCGGGGCCCAGAGGAAATGGCTGAAGAGCACTCCCAGCCCGCCCAGGGGCAGGGTGAAGTCCCCGGTATCAAAACCGAACCGGAGGAGCACCCCGCAGGCCCCGGCCGCGAGGAGGCCATACCAGCCCCAGCGCCGCCAGCGCTCGGGGGGCATGTGCCAGGGGGCAGGCCAACGGCCGGCTTCCGATCCGTAGGCCCCCCAGGCGGCCCAGGCAGCCAGATGCAAGGAGGTCAATCCCGCCAGACCCACCGTCGCCACGGACAGACGTACCGGCAGTCCTGAGGCCCGGGCCAGGAGGGTGCCCAATCCGAAGGGCAGCAGCCCGGCAACCCACAGCAGGGCATTCAGCACCACCGCCTCCCCCCTGATGACAGAGTGATCCCGGTTCATTTCCCTTCAGCTTAAGCCGGAGACGGTTCCGGGTCAAGCTTTCCGGCGCCTCGCCTGGCGGGCCTTCCCCGTATTTTGAGTTCCACCGGGACGGCAGAGGTGTTATGGTAAAGAGGACAACGTCCCACGGTCGGAGGATCGATGCCTGCTCTTCCTTATCCGGTGACGAAAATTCTTCTGCCCTACGATGGCAGCGCCGGCGCCCGCCAGGCCCTGGAGCTGGCGGCCCGCCTGGCCCTCGCGGGGGGAGAAGCGGTTCAGGGGCTCACCCTGCTGATGGTGGTGGGCGGCGGTTATGTGGCCCGCCACGTCCAGAATGTGGACCTTCGGGTTCTCCGCCTGGAGCGGGACCGGGACTGGCAGCGCCTGCGGCAGCGCCATCTGGAAGAGGAGGTCTACCCGGTCCTGGAGGAAGGCCGCACCTGGCTCAGGGCCCGAGGGGTGGCGGCCCCCGTGGAGATACGGGTGGCGGAAGGGCGGGTGGGGGATGAGATCGTCCGGCTGGCCCGGGAGGAAGGGTTTTCCACCATCGTCATGGGCCGCCGGGGTCTTTCCCCTCTGAAGTCCCTGCTTTTGGGGAGCGTCACCCGGCGGGTGCTCTCCCTGGCGGAAGGGCTGACGGTTTATGTGGCCGCCCTGGAGCCCCCCCGACCCGCGGGGACCGGGCTCTTCCCCCTCCTGGCGGCAGTGGACGGCTCGGAGCCCAGTCTGGCGGCCCTGCGGCAGGCCGCGGCCCTCATCCAGGCCTGCCGGCCGCCGGCCCCCTCTCTGACCCTGGTCCATGTGGTGGATGTGGCCCTGCTGGCGGAAGGATTCTTCGAGGAACCCTCCCGCTGGGTGAAGGAGGGCGAGGAGGTGCTCCGGGCAGCCGGGGAGTTTCTGACGGCTGCCGGCCTTCAGGACGGCTGGGAGGAAAAGCTCCTTTTGGGGGATCCGGGGGACACCATCGTGGCGGAGGCCGCCGCCGGCGGGCACCCCCTCATTTTCCTGGGCAGCCGGGGCCTTTCGGGCCTGGCCAGACTGCTGGTGGGGAGCGTCACCAGCCGGGTGGTGCATCAGGCCACCCAGGCCGCAGTGGCGGTGGTCTATCTCTGAAGGTGGCTCCCGACGCCATGCTGCGCTTCAGGTGGCCCTTGCGTTTCCTGGCCCTCTTCCTGCTCCTGGGCGTGGCCGGCCCCAGCCACGGCGCCGGGCTCCTCCGGGTGGCGGGCCAGGTGAAGAGCGCCCAGGGAAAGGGGATCCATGACGCCCGGGTGCTGGTGCTCCTGGACGGAAGACCGCTTCAGCCTGCAGACGGAAAGGAGGTGCGCACCAGCAACCTGGGAAGCTTTGCCATGGACTTTCCCCTCCCGGCCGGCACCCCCGCTCCTTTCCGGGTGACGGTGCAGGTGTCCAAGCCTGCCTGGCGCACCTTGGAGGTGAGCCTCCTCCCGGTGGAGGAGGTGGCCGACTCTTTGGGGCCGCGGCGCTTCGCAGCGGTGGCTCACCTTACCCTGGAACGCCAGATCACCCCGGCCTTCTGGCTGGCCGCGGGCATCCTGGCCCTGGTGTATCTCCTCATCGCCCTGGAATGGCTGCATCGCACCCTGGCGGCCCTCCTGGGCGCCGCCCTGACCCTTTTTGTCTCTTACACCCTGGGCGTCCTTGACCCCCGTTTCTTCATCATCTCCTTTGAGGACGCCATGCACGGGGTGGACCTCAATGTCGTCTTCCTGCTCCTGGGGATGATGATCTTCGTGGGGGTGCTGAAAAGGACGGGCCTCTTCCCCTGGCTGGCGGCCCGGGCGTATGCCGCGGCCCGGGGCAATGTCTTCATCCTGGCCGGCATGCTCATGGGCCTCACCGCCTTGTTCTCCGCCTTCCTGGACAATGTCACCACCATGCTGCTCATGATCCCGGTGACCCTGGAGATCGCCCTGACCCTGAAAATTCCGCCCCTGAGTCTTCTCATCCCCGAGGTCTTTGCTTCCAACGTGGGGGGGACGGCCACTCTCATCGGCGATCCCCCCAATATCCTCATCGGTTCGTATGCCAACCTCACCTTCGCCCAGTTCCTGCAGCAGCTCACCGGCATCTGCGTGGTGGGCCTGGCGGCGGCGGTGGTGTTCTTTCTCTTCTGGTACCGCCGGGACTACCGGCGGGCGCAGGTGGGTGACTTCGCTGCCACCCTGGCCCGGCTCAAGGCGGAGCACCGCCTCACCGACCGCCGGCTTTTGGGCTTCGGCCTGGGTTTTCTCGGCCTGACCATCTTCCTCTTCGTCATCCATGGCACCCTGCACATGGAGCCGTCGGTGGCGGCCCTCACCGGCGCCTCCCTCCTCCTCATCTTTTCCGGGGTGGACATCGTGGAGATGCTGGAGCGGGAGGTGGAGTGGCACACCCTGGTCTTCTTCATGGCCCTGTTCATCATCATTGCGGGGGCGGAGGAGGCGGGGCTCATCCAGTTCCTGGCGGAAGGGGTGCGGCAGCTGTCCGGGGATTCCCTCCCCCGGGCGGTGGTGCTGGTGCTGTGGGTCTCCGCGGCGGCCAGCGCCCTTATCGACAACATCCCCTTCACCGCCACCATGCTCCCCATCGTGGCCTTCCTGAACCAGAGCCTGCCCGGGGCCCAGAGCGGGGTGCTGTGGTGGGCCCTGGCCCTGGGGGCCTGTCTGGGGGGAAACGGCACCATGATCGGCGCCTCCGCCAACGTGGTGACGGTGGGGCTGGCGGAGCGGGCCGGCCACCCCATCAGCTTTACGGCCTATCTGAAGGCCTGCCTGCCGCCCATGCTCCTCACCATAGTGTTGTCCATGTTTTATCTCCTGTGGTGGTATTAGGCCCGCCTGCCCACCCCGGGACTCAGGCGCATGAGGTCCGCCTCCCGGCCGATCATCACCAGGATGTCGCTGGGCTTGATGACAAAGTCCGGCGGCGGCAGGAAGACGAAGCGCATGGGCACCAGCTCCTTGACGGCCAGCACGAAGACCCCGAAGCGTTTGCGCAGGTCCAGCTCCGCCAGGGTGCGGCCGTAAAACTCATCCGGCGGGGCCACGTCCATGACCCGGTAATCTTCCTCGAGGGGCACAAAATCCAGGAGGTTGGGGTTGATGAGGTGGGCGGCCAGGCGGCGGGCCGTCTCCCGCTCCGGGAAGATGATCTCGTCGGCGCCGATGGCCCGGAGGATGGCGGCGTGGTCTTCGGTGGTGGCCTTGGCCCAGATGCGCCTGACGCCGATTTTCTTCAGGTGCAGGGTGGCCAAAATACTGGATTCCAGGCTCTCGGCCATGCTCACCACCCCTTCATCGAAATCCGGGGTGACGACGGAACTCAGGGCGTGGAAATCCCGGACGTCCAGGATCAGGGCCCGCTGCACCCGGTCCAGGATCTGCTCCACCATGCGCTCGTCCCGGTCCAGGGCCAGGACTTCGCACTCCCGGGCCAACTGGAGGGCCAGCTCCCGGCCGAACTCCCCCAGGCCAATGACCACCACGTGCTTTTTGATCTTCATCCGATGAGAATCCTGTCTGCGGGATATCTGACATGAGAGGGGCGGCCCGGAAGGATGCCCAGGGCCAGGGTCAGAGGCCCCACCCGCCCCACGAACATGGTGGCGATGAGCCACAGGCGTCCCGCCAGGCTGAGTTTGTCCGTCAGGCCGGTGGACAGGCCCACGGTGCCGAAGGCCGAGATCTGCTCGAACAGCACCTCCTGGAAACCCGCCCCGCCCCGCCCCGCCTCGGTGGTGAGGAGGATGAGAAGCCCCAGGAGATTCCAGAGCACCGCCAGTCGCACCAGAACCACGGTGCGGTCCAGCACCGGCTTGGGCACCCGCCGCTCCAGAAGCACCACTTCCTCCTCCCCTCTGAGCTTTGCCCGGAATTCCGCCAGGGAGATGGCCAAGGCGGTGGTTTTCACCCCCCCGGCGCAGGACCCCGGGGAGCCGCCGATGAACATCAGGAGCGTCAGCAGCAGCAGGGACGCCGGGGGCAGGAGGCCGATGTCCACGGTGTTGAAGCCGGCGGTGCGGGCGGTGACCGACTGAAACAGGGCGGCGCTCAGCCGTTGGAACCAGGTGGTTTCCCCCGGGGTCAGGCCGAACAGCAGCAGCCCCAGCGTCCCCGCCAGGATGAGGGCCGCGGTGGTGCGCAGCACCACCCGGGAGTGGAGGCTGAGGGGCAGCGGGCTCTCCGGCCGCCGCCCCAGACGGCGGCGGCCCTGCTCCAGGAGATCCGCCAGCACCAGATGACCCAGCCCCCCCAGGACGATGAGGCTCATGACCGTGGCCAGGACCACCGGGCTGTCCCGTAAGCCCATGAGGTTGTCCCGGTAGAGGGAAAAGCCGGCGTTGCAGAAGGCGGAGACGGCATGGAACACCGCGGAGAACAGGGCCCGGGGAACCGGGGTGCCCCGGTATACCAAGGCGGCGGTCAAAAGGAGGGTGCCGAGCAGCTCCGTCAGCCCCACCAGAAGGAGAATCTGCCGGAACCGCTGCCGGAAGGCCACCCCCAGATCCCGCTGGAAGAAGGCGTCATGCAAGGCGGCCTGGGAGGCCAGGGACAGGCGCCGGCCCAGCATCAGGTAGGCCAGGGCGGCGAAGGTCATGATGCCCAGCCCCCCCAACTGGATGAGAAAGAGGATGATCACCTGCCCGAAGGGGGTGAAGGCGGTGCCGGTGTCCACCACCACCAGGCCGGTGACGCACACCGCGGAGGTGGCGGTGAAGAGGGCGTCCACCAGACCCACCTCCCCCCGGGTCTGGGCCCAGGGCAGGAGCAGAAGACCGGTGCCCAGGAGAATGACGGCGGCAAATCCGCCCACAAAATAGGTCTGGGGGAGCTTGCTGTACGGGAGCAGCCGGTTCCGGAAGAAGGCCCTCATCGCCTCACGCGGGCGGGGAGAGGGCCAGGGCGCGGGTCATCCCCCCATCCGGTCCCTTCCCCGTGGGTCATCCTACCTTGTATCACACTCCCCTGGAAGAATAAAACCCATATCCACCCGGGACGCCGGAGAGGTCGCCCGGGGTTTCCGGCCTTGACCGTGCTGCGGCGGATGCGGTAAGATAAGTTTATGAGTATTATGAAAAATCCATCCTCCGCCCCGGTGCGGAGCCCCGGGACGCCTCCGGAGGGGAAGGTCAAGGCCACCAGTTTCCTCCGGCGCTTTCCTTTTCTGTTTTCCCGCCACGCCCTGGGCATCATCCTGGCCTTAAACCTCCTCCTTCTCACCCTCGGCGTGTATCTGGGCATGAAGTCTTTGGGCCAGATGCGGGAGATCGTCAAGGAGGATTTCAACCTGCAGCAGCTCTCCCTGGCCCGGCAATCCGCCCGCCTGTTGGAGCAGAACTTTGATTTTCTCAAACGGGAACTCACCACCCTCAACCTTTCCCCCTCCATCCAGTATATGGAACGGCTGACCTGGGCCAACCGGATGCGGGCCACCCTGGCCAGCGTGCGGACCGAGGGGGTGGTGGAGATCCGCCGGGTGAACCGGGAAGGCACCCGGGCCTTTCTGGTGGACGACCGCAGTCTGGACTATGAGATCCGGGGGGACTTCACGAAGGAGCCGTGGTTCCTTTGGGCCAAGCAGGTGGAAAACAAGGGGCGCATTTATGTGGGCAGGGTCTCCACCACGGTGCCCCGTTATGTGGGGCGGCTCATCATGGTGGTGGCGATCCCCACCTACGAGGAATCGGTGGACGAATTCCACCCTCACCCCAGCGGCGCCTTCAGCGGAGTGACGGCCTTTTACGTGGACGCCCACCATCTGGCGGAGAAATTCACCCGGGGCATCACCAGCGGCAAGACCGGGTATGCCTGGATCATGGACGATCAGGGGCTCTTTCTGAGCCATCCGGAGCGGGAGTTCATCGGCAAGAATGCCTTCACGGTGCGCAAAGAGCGCATGCCGGCCATCTCCTTTGACGCCATCAACGAGATCCAGCGGGAGAAGATGCTCACCGGTCAGGAGGGCTGGGGGGTGTATATCTCCGGTTGGCACGGGGGCATGGCCGGGGAAATTCGCAAGCTCATCGCCTACACCCCGGTGCGCCTCTCCGAGCCCCCCTTCGGGACCCAGAATGAGCGGGCGCCGTCCTGGTCCGTGGCGGTGGTGGCCCCGGTAAGCGAGGTGGAGGGGGTGGTCCACACCCTCTACCGGCGCCAGTTCCTGCTGCAGGTGATCATCGGCTTCTTTGTCCTCTCCGGCACCATCCTGCTCCTCAATTTCCGCTATGAGGCCCAGTTCTCCGCCAGCCTGGAGGAGGAGGTGAACCGGCAGCGGGAGGAGCTCCGGAAGTCGGAGGCCCGTTACCAGGCCCTGGTGGAGAACGCCGCCGACCTGATCTATACCGTGGACGCCGAGGGTCATATTTTGTCCATCAACAATTTCGCGGCGCGCCTCTTTTCCCGGGCCCTGGAGAGCGTCCCGGACCGGGACCCCGCCACGGTGCCGCGCACCCCCGAGGACTTTATCGGCCGGAGCCTCTATGAGATCTTTTCCCCCAAGTCGGCGGACTTCCACCTGGAGTGGCTGCGGGAGATCCGGGAGACCGGCCGGGTGCGGAGCAAACGGCACCAGGTGACCATCGGCGACCGGGAGTTCTGGTTCTCCACCAGTATCGTGGGCCTGAAGGATGACGCGGACCAGATCTACTCCTATGAGATCATCTCCCGGGACATCACCGGCCGGAAGACCTTCGAGGACCGGCTCATCAACATGGAGAAGCTGGCCTCCATCGGCACCCTGGCCGCCGGGGTGGCCCACGAGATCAACAACCCCATCGCAGTGATCCTGGGGTTTACGGAGCACCTCATCGAGCAGGCCGAACCGTATCCGGAGATCCGGGAGACGCTGAAGATCATTGAGGAAGAAGGGCTGAAGTGCAAAAAGATCGTGGAGAATCTCCTCACCTTCGCCCGGGCTCCGGAAAAGAGCGAATCCAGCGCCGATCTCAACGCCGTGCTGGGCAAGATGCTGGCGGTGGTGCGCAACTCCCTGCTCACCAAAAAGATCCGTCTGGAGGCGGACATTGCCTCCTCCCTGCCCCGGGTGGCCGGCGATCCCCGGGAGCTGCAGCAGGTGTTCATCAATCTCATCAACAATGCCATTGATGCCATGCGCGGGGGGGGAGTGCTGACGGTGAAGGCCCACCCCACCCCGGATGGCAGGCGGGTCGCCATCGAGTTCCACGACACCGGCAACGGCATTCCCCGGGAGGTGCAGAACAAGATTTTCGACCCCTTCTTCACCACCAAAAAGACGGGGGAGGGCACCGGGCTGGGGCTGTCCACCAGTTACGGCATCGTCAGCAAATACGGCGGGAACATCGTCTTCACCAGTTTCCCCGCCTCGGAATACCCCGACAAACATGGCACCACCTTTACCGTGTACCTGCCG